>VOFD01001347.1_pt1 | contig 14229 bp, 11 predicted proteins | sample 5384101 | NCBI WGS metagenome assembly VOFD01 (sample SAMN12384723, study PRJNA508395) | human gut metagenome | isolation source: healthy gut C | host: Homo sapiens
CTGGTTCTGCCGCCAGGGCTACGTCAACAACTGCCGTCACGGCGGCTGGGAACTGGGCTGCCGCATCGACGGCTGCCAGACCGAGTATGCGCGTGCCCTTTGCGGACAACGGCCTCGACCCCATCCCCGATTCCCTGTCCTATCAGGACGTGCTGCTGGTGGGCGACGTGCTGGCCAGCGGTTACTTTGGTGCGGAACTGGCCGCCATCCGCCCCGGCGACAGCGTGGCCGTGCTGGGGGCCGGACCTGTGGGCCTGTGCGCCATGCAGTGCGCGCGCCTGTTCGGCCCCGCGCAGGTCATCGCCGTGGACATCCTGCCCAGCCGCCTGCAGCTGGCGCAGGAACGCGGTTATGCCGATTTGACCATCGACGCCGCCGCGGATGACGTGGAAGCGCGCATCCTCGACGCTACCGGCGGTCTGGGCGCCGATGCGGTCATCGAATGCGCGGGCGGGCACGATACCTTCCAGACCGCCTGGAAAGTGGCCCGCCCCAATGCCACCGTGGCAGTGGTGGCCATGTATGAAGAAGCGCAGAGCCTGCCCCTGCACCTGATGTACGGCAAGAACCTGACCTTCCGTACCGGCGGTGTGGACGCCACCCACAGCGCGGAGCTGATCCGCCTCATCGAGCGCGGCCGCATCGACACCAACCCGCTCATCACCCACAGCCTGCCCCTGAACAAGATCCTGGAGGGCTACCGCATCTTCGAACAGCGGCAGGACGACTGCATCAAGTGCGCCATCACGCCCTGGAAGCGCTGATCGCATCCGACTTCCGTACCCAAGGGCCCTGCGGGGCCCTTTTTTTATGGTGTCCGGCGGCTGACTCTCCTGCCTGCCTTACTGCCAGCGTCGCACAGCCTCTTCTTTCCGCCGAAAAACGTAAAATGGACTTGCCTCGGGACGGCACTTCTGTCTACGCTGTCTATATTCGGGAGGCGGCTCCCTGCCGTTCCCGTCAGACCGTAACCGGAGTTGCGTATGGAACTGTTTTCCGTTCTGGGGCTGGCGGACGCCCCGGTGCTGCTGGCGGTGCTTTCACTGCTGGCCGCGCTGGTGCTTTCCCTCTTCAGCCTGATCCGTCAGGGAAGGGGGCGCTAGATGCTGGCCGATGTCCTCATCTGGGGCGGCTACATCGCCCTGTTCATCTGGCTGTCCCGCAAGGGCAGCGGGCATGATGTCATGGTTTCGGGCCGCGTGGGTTTCGGCATCCAGGCCTTTGCCTATGTGGCTACCTATATCTCCGCCGTGGCCCTGGTGGGCTTTGGCGGTCTGGCCTATGCCTACGGCATGCAGATGCTGCTGGTGGCCGCCGGTAACGTCTGGCTGGGGACCTGGATCGTCTATCGTTATCTGGCCTGGCCCACCCGCCTGTGCCAGCGCAACCTGCAGGCCCGCACCCCGGTGCAGCTGCTGGCCAACGGCCACCGCAGCCCCCTGCTGGGCCGCTGTCTGGCCCTGATCTTCGCCGTGTTCCTGGGCGTCTATGCCTCGGCCGTCATCAAGGGGGCGGCCCTGCTCCTGGCCCAGATCATGCCCGTACCCGTCTGGCTGCTGGTCTGGATCGTGGCCCTGCTGGTGGCGGCGGCCATCTATATGGGCGGCCTGCGCGGCGTGCTCTATACCGAAGCCATGCAGGGCTTCGTCATGCTGGTGGGCATCTGTATGCTCACCGTGGCCGTGTTCGACAAGGTGGGCGGCCCGGTGGAAGGCATGGCCCGGCTGGCGGAACTGGCGCCCACCGCCACGGCCAATACCGGCTTCGTCTCGCTGGCCGACGGCGGACAGGGCTGGTTCATCATCTCGCTGGTCATCGTCACGTCCGTGGCGGTCTGGGCGCAGCCCCAGATGATCCAGCGCCATTTTGCCCTCAACTCCGCCCGGCAGGTCAACCGCATCACGCCGCTGGCCATGCTGGTGCTGACCGTGCTGGTGGGCGGTGCCTACTATGTGGCCAGCCTGGCCCGCCTGTTCATGCCCGAAGTGGCCTCGCCCGATGACGTCATGCCCGCCCTGGTCAAGATGCTGCTGCCCGACATCGGCCTGCAGCTCTTCGTGCTGGCCATCGTCTCGGCTTCCCTGTCCACGGCCACGGCCATCTTCCACATCGCCGTGGCGGCCATCGCCGAAGATCTGCCGGGCCGCAAAACCTCGCGCGGCATGTGGTTCGCGGGCATCGTCTTCTGTGTGCTGCTCAGCGGCGGCTGTGCCCAGATCAAGGGCCAGATTATCGCCATGCTCTGCACCACCAGCTGGAGCATCGTGGGCTCCACGGTACTGGTGGCCTATGTGGCCCTGGTGCGCTTCGGCAAGCGCAGCAGCCTGGCAGCCTGGTGCAGCTGCGCTGCGGGCTTCGTAAGCTGCATGCTCTGGTACCTCATGACGCACCCGCAGTTCGCCATCCTGCCCATGCCCTGGCCTTCACTGGCCGCGCTGCCGCCCTTCTTCGTGGGCTTTGCTTTCTCGCTGGCCGGCTGGGGGATCGGCTGGGCCCTGGACGGCGAAGGCCGCCGGAACTCCTCGTTCTGGCCCGCGGGCATGAAGCCCGGGATGTAGATGTAGCCTTTTGAAACACAGGGGAGGGATTCACAGCGTCTGCTGAAGCGGGTCTTTGGAAAGAAGGGGCCGGAACGGATATGACGGAGGCGGACAAGCCTCCTGCCGGACAGGCACCAGCAAGAATCTTTTCCGGGATCGCCCTCCCAAGGCATGGGAGACGGACAGCCCCCCTAAAAAACGCCATAAAAGGCAAGCCCTCCGCATGATGGCCTGCCCCTGAAAACGCGAAAAAGACCGGTGGCCTCAGCTGGGCCGCCGGTCTTTTTATATCTGTCATAACCCGTGATGAGCCTATCTGCGGTTGCCGTCCCTACGGACAAAAGAGGCAAGAAGGCATACCAGTCTCCTGTGATCGTCGGCCTTGCGTGCACCGCCTCAGGCCGTCGTACCGCCCTGCTTTTTTCGCAGCCACGCGGCCCGTGCCTGATGCAGCAAGGCCAGCTGCCCGGGGATGACATCCTGCCGCCGGAAATGCCGCTCCACGGTCCGGCGGGCGGCAAGGGACAACTCCGCCAGCTGGTGCGGTTGCGCCAGTATGCCCGCCAGTGTGGGGACCAGATCCGCCGCCCCGCACCAGAGGCCTCCCCCGCCCTCCTGCAACAGGGGCCAGTGCGGCGCATCGCCCGCCAGCACCGGCACCACGCCGCAGCTCATGGCTTCCAGCAGCACCGGCGCGGAAAGGCACGCTGCCGCCGGGGCCGTGATGACGGCCGCCGTGCGGAGCAGATCCCGATAGGCCTGCAGGGAGAGGCGCTCCGGGACCTCGATCCCGGTCGGCAGGGAAAGGCCAAGCTCCGCCAGCGATTCCCGCCCTGCCGCGCTTTCGCACAGCAGCACCAGACGGCAGCCCGGGCACTGCGCCAGCAGGACTTCCGCCAGGCGCAGCATCTGCCAGACATCCGCCGCGTCCCGGGCAGCGCACAGAATCCGGGTTCCGGCTTGCGGGCCGGATGCCCCGTTTGGAGTGAGGGGAGAAAAATAGTCCGTATCTACAGGATACGGCAAGCTCATGACGCCCCGCTGTTCCTGATCGCAGTTTTCCGCTTCCGCCGTCAGCCTGATGACCAGATCGCTCTGCTGCATCTGGCGGCATTGCAGCAAATGGCGGACAAGCCCTTTACAGTCCCCGGCAAGCCCGTCGGACGGCAAGCTTTCCGCAAAGCAGGCCACAAAGGCATCAGGAAAGGCATCCCTGAGGAACAGCCCCTGCTCCAGTGCGGAAGAAAGCAGCACCATATCCGGCACAAAACCGCTTTGCCGCAGCAGACGGAAGGCCTGCAGGGCCTGTCGTCCCATCTCCACGGCCCTGTCCAGAGACGTGCCCGCCCCGTCCCCCGCAAGACGCCGGGAGCGGGAAGGGAAAGGACCACATGCCGCACCCGGGCACACTGAAATCCCGTCTGCCCCGGCAGAGGCAAAAAAGGATCTCATGCCCCGGCTGCGCGGCAAAAGCCGCCAGCAACGGGCCCAGATCCCCCGGGAAGGTGTGGTTGACGAACAGGATGCGCATGGAAGCTCCCGCGGATGCTGCCAAAAGGCGGGACGGCCTTCAGACCGCCCCGCCGTGTATGCAAGGTTAACCGTTGCTGTGTTCCAGGGTAAAGACCTGCTGCTGTACGGCCTCGCTGGCCGGATCGCCGGCTTCCACCGGTGTCAGGTTGGTTTCCAGCGTCAGGCCGCCATCGGCTTCGGCCCCGCCGTTGAAATCATAGCTGCCATCATCCTGCTTCGTCCAGCGGTCATCCAGCTGGAGTGTCTCTTCTCCGGCCTCGTTGACCCCCAGCGTGATGCCGTACCTGTCGGCCAGATCATTGATGCTGGTCAGGCTCAGGGCATCCTCGCCCTTCAGCAGCACCTCGATGCCGCTGACGAGAGGCTTGTCGCTGCTGGTATTGCTCAGCAACCCGTCCAGCGTCAGGCTCGTATCGTCAGAGACCATGAAGTCGATGCCGCTGCCGCCGCTGACCAGATAATCCCTGCTGGTCGTAGACGATGATGTCGTTTCCGGCACCGCCGAAGATGGCATCACTGCCCTCGCCGCCGCGCAGGTAGTCGTCCCCGTCCGTACCGAAGAGGCCTTCCACACCTTCAGGCAGAAGCAGGCCATCGTCCCCGGCCTCCTCTCCGCCAAAGGCAGGAGGCGTCGCAGCCGTAGCTGGATCGGTATCCTCTGCCGGAAGCATATCCTCCGCCGTTTCGAACCGCAGCATCTCCACGGGCTCCGGCATTTCATCCGCGTTCTCCAGCCCGGCGAACAGCAGGGGCTCCGCAAGCAGGTCATCGGCAAGCGGCGTCTCCGATACCGGCACATCCGCATCCGGCAGATCCGTCATTTCCTCCTGCAGCACGGTCTCGTCCTGCGGCAGCGGGATCTCTTCCGCCATGAGGGCTTCAGGGATGTCATCCTGGGCAGCCGGGACAGATTCCTGAAGGAAGGTCTCCAGATCGGCCGGTTCCGGCGTGATGCCGGCCACGAAGGATGCCGCCGCCGTCAGCAGGCCGGCTTCTTCCGCAGCCAGGCGCTGGCGTTGGCCATAGGCCTTCAGGCTTGCCTGATCCCCGTCATCCGGCACGATGACGGTCTCGCCCTCCGTTGGGCCCTCACCTTCACCGCCCTCCGTCGGGGCCGTGCTGGTGACCGGCAGACTGACCGTCTGTTCCACCTTCCCGTGACCGTCATCCACGAACACGGTGATTTCAACCGTGCTCTCCTTACCGGGGGCCAGGTCATCGGTCCGCTCCGGCAGCACCTCATAGCGCAGCGTACCGTCGGTGTAGGTGTAGCTGACGTCATCGACCGTCACAGGCTCCTCGCCCGCCGCGATAATGACGGGAGTGCCCTCAGCATCCTTGATGTACACGGTCAGGCTGTCGTCGGGATCGCTGTCCGTGATGGCCACGGTGCCGGTGTTGCTCCCACCGTCTACAGGCGCACCAATGACAGGAGCCTGATTGGTACTCTCGATGGTGACGCTGCCCTTGACCGTATTGCTGTCTTCCGTATCGTCGTGGATCTTCAGGTCGAAATCCAGCGAGACGGACGAGTCACGATCCAGCGAGTTGCTGTACTCCGTATCAGGCGTGAAGGTATAGGTCAGCGTGTGTTCCGTACCGGCACCGTCTCCCTCGGTATAGGCCAGTTTCAGGGTACCGATCTTCTGGCCGCTCTCGTTGTAGACGTCCAGCGTCGTCGCGCCGTCCGTCAGGCCTTCCACGTTGTCCACCTTCAGGGAGTCGCCTTCCTTGCCGGATTCGCTGGCATACAGCCCCTCAAAGGTCACGCTGTGCGTATCCCGGACGTCCGCATCCGAGAACACCAGAGTACCCGTGTTGCTGCCACTTGACGGTTCTTCCGTGATGGCCGGTGCATCGTTCTCGTTGGTGACGGTGAACTGCAAGTCTCCGGTCGTGTCCTCCCTACCGTTCTTGTCCGACACCGTGATGCCGAAGTCGAGCTTGTTTTCGCCCACGGGCAAGCTGTTCAGGTAATTTTTATCAGGATCGAAGGCGTACGTGAACGTACCGGTTCCGTCTTCTCCCTTGCTGTAGGTCAGGATCAGCTCGCCGACCTTCTGGCCATCCTGATAGACGGTAATGGGCTCTTCCGGCAGGCTGTCCAGATCCACCGTCAGAGGAGTACCGTCCTCATCCACAGACAGCCCCTCAAAGCTCACGCTGTGCGTATCCTTGACGTCGGCGTCCGTGAACACCAGCGTGCCCGTGTTGCCTGCCGCCGGGTCCTGTGACAGATCCGTCGATGACAGGCGCGTCGTTATCGTTGGTGACGGTGAACTGCAAATTCCCGTCGGTCGTGTCCGTGTCGCCGCTTTGTCCGACACCGTGATGGTGAAGTCGATCGTACTGTCACCCACGGGCAGGTTGTTTTCAAAGTTTTCGGTCGAAAGCGTGTAGGTCAGTTCGCCGTCCTCATAGCGCAGGGTCAGCGTGCCGATCTGCAGGCCGTCCTTGTAGACGTCAACAACCTTGTCTTCCGTCAGGCTTTCCACGTTGTCCACCGTCAGGGCATTACCGTTATCCGCATACAGCCCATCAAAGGTCACGCTGTGCGTATCCCAGACGTCGGCATCCGTGAACACCAGTTTGCCTTCGTTATTATTTTCCTCCGACGGCAGCTGCGATGCATCCTCAGCGATTTCCGGCGCGTCGTTCGGATTGCTGACGGTGAAGTGCAGGTCGTCTTGCGTGGCTGTGCCGTCTACATGGCCATCCGATACCGTGATGCCGAAGTCGATATCCTTATCTTCACCCACGGGCAGGCTATTCAGGTAGTCCTTGTCAGGCTCGAACGTGTACTCGAGCTTATCCTCCGCGTCTTCCCCCTTGGTGTAGGTCAGTTTCAGATCGCCGATCTTTATACCTTCCGCGTTGTAGACCGGCAGCATCTTGCCCTCCGGCGGCAGGCCATCCTTCAGGTCCACCTTCAGGAGATCGCCGTCCTCACCTTCTTCACTGCCATACAGCCCGGTGAAGGTCACCTCGTGCGTATCCCTGGTATCCACGTCCGTGATGGTCACGGTCCCGGACTGACTGCCGGAAGACTGCGAGACCACGATGCTGGGAGCATCGTTTTCACCCTTGATGGTGACGGTAATAGTCTCGGTGATCGTGTTGCCGGTGCTGTCGGTGATGGTGATACTGTCAAAGATATCTTGCGGATTTTCGCCTTCCGCCAGATACTCCATATCCTTTGTCAGCTCATACCTGTACTTGCCGGTCTTGGGATCGATATAGAGGATACCATAATCCCCTTCCACCTTGTGCCAGACCTCTCCATCGATGGTCACGGGTTTGGCTCCCACGGCGGAATAGTGCAGGGGATCATCCGAGGCGTCAGGCGCTGGCCCGCGATCCCAGCCGTCGGCCTTGATTTGGCCCCCCTCCGTCTCGGAACCCAGCGCTTCCGCCACATCAATCTCCAGGCTCTCCGGGGCCGTCACTTCCGGTTTACTGTCCGTACCCTTGATGTGGACCGTGAGATCCTTTGTGGTGGAGCCGCCCTGGCTGTCGGTCACCACCACGGTGACCGTGGCTGTCGCCACGTCCGTGGGCCGCAGGTTCTTTACCGCTTCGGAGGTATTATTCAGCTCGAAGTAGTAGGCGCCGGTAGTTTTGTTGATATGGAAGGTGCCGTAGTCGGTCTCGTAGGTGTATTCGCCCGTCTCTGTCAAGAGCTGCCCATCCTTCAGGGAATAGGTCTGCGTATCGTTCTTGTCCACATCCGAGGCCGTGGCCGTGCCCCCGACTGCCTCTTCAGCACCTTCCTTGATGGTCAGCACCGGATCGCTCAACGACAGCACGGGATCGTCGTTGGTCCCCTCGATATTGACCGTGACGGTCTTTTCCACCACCGCGCCATCCTTGTCCTTGACGAAGATGGTGAAGGTATCCTTTAACGACTGACCTTTTCCCAGCTCCTGTACCGCCTTCAACTGGTTGTTGAGCTGGTAGTGGTACTTGCCCTGGGCATCGATGAAGAGCGTCCCGTACTGACCGGCAGCCATAGGCTTGCCTTCGCCAGTCGCACCCCCGGCGGCCACGGAGTAGCTCAGATTGTCCGAGCCCTCTCCCCTGTCGTCCGAGACCTCGAGCTGCTGCTCGTTTGTGAGGGTCACATCTTCCTTGACCTCCAGCGAAGGGGCATCCTCGATCTCAGGCGCTTCGTTGGTGCCTTCGATGGTGATGTGGATCGTGTCCGACGCAGAGTCGTTCTCTTGGCCACTATCGTCTTTCACGGTGATGGTCAGGTCGAATCCTTTCGAATCACCAGCCGGAAGGTCGGCGGCGATACCTTCATCGGGTGTGAAGGAATAGCTGCCGTCCTCCTTCAACGTGAATTTGCCCAAGACTCTCCGTCCTTCTTGACCATATAGGTACCGGGCCCATAGCCTGTGCCCCCATCATCGCGGGTCAGTATTACACTCCCGCCGTTGGCTGTGATCTCATAACTGAGGTTAGGCGCTCCATCTTCCGTATTGCCCACATCCCCTTCATCGCGGTCCGAGGTCTCGATCTGGCCCGAAACACCGTCACCCGTATCCTTGACCTTCAGATCCGTGACCGATTCGATGACCGGCCGGTCATTGATGCCCGTGATGGTCACATTGATGGGGACTTCTTTCTCCTCTGTGCCCACCCGGAACTCCAGATTGATCTTATCCTCTTCAGTCAGCTCCTGGACCGCCTCGCTGCTGTTGTTGAGCACGAAGCGGTAACCCCACTCGCCATTTTCGTTCTTTTCCAAGATCAGCGAGCCGTAGTCGGTCTCGACCACATGGGTCTTATTGCCCGTTACAGAGCCAGGCTTGCCATCATTATCCAGCAGCCAGATCTCACCGGCGGGGACCTCGACAGGGTTCCCATTTACATCCAGCAGCCTCTCGAAGTCGCTTTCCACGGACGGCGGCAAGGTGACATCGTAGTTATTGTTGTCTTCTATCACGTCAGGGATATCTTTAGGCTGCTGGAGCTCTATCGGCTCACCGCCTCCCGCGCCTTCCACCTTGGGCACATCAAAGACGATCTCCTGCTTGGCATACGCACCGTGCGGGTCCTTCACCCAGATGGTGAAGGTTTCCTTGCCGGATTGGTCCTCCCCAAGCCCCATATACTTCTCGCTGAACGGGTCCACCACATAGGTGTACTCGCCGGTCACGGAATTGATGGTCAGGTAGCCGAATTCTCCCTTGATGGTCTGCAGGGAGCTGGCTTGCTCCTCACCGGGTTCACCGGGCTCACCACCGGTGTCCTCGCCCTTGCTCACGCTGTAGCGCAGCTCGGACTCCACATCCGGTTTCCATATATTATCTACGTCCTCACCGTGGGCCTCGCCTTTGACAGGATTCCAGCCATCGACCGTAATCGGTCCCGTCCCAAGGTCATTACCATCGGCATCTTTCAGCGTCAGCGTCGGTTTGTCGTTCTCGCCTGTGATGGTGACGGTGATGGTGCCCTGTGCGGGCACGCCGTTGGAGGTTCCGCTGACAGTGAAGTTTTCCGTCAGGGAGTCGCCCACGTTCAGCTCCTGACGCTCCTTGTAGGAGGCCTCATGCCCTTCCTCGGGATACAGCGTGTAGGTATACTTCAGCTCACCATCCACACGGGTGACGGTCAGGATGCCGTACTTGCCGTCGATGGTCCAAGTCCCATTCTCCGTCAGGTTAACGGAATCGTTAGTCTTATCGGAAGAGATAGACGTGAACTGCCGTTGGTCATTTGTATCAGGATCAAAGATCTCGATGGTCTCCTGCTTCGACGGGTCCGTTTGATCTTCCGTGACGCTCACACTGCTGTTGTTGATGACCGGCGCATCATCCTTCCCCGCGATCTCGAAGGTCAGTTCCTTTTCTTCCGAGATGGCATTGTATTCATCAAGCACCACCACGGTGAACGAGGCTTCACCGATGTCGCCCGCCCCCAGATGCTGCGCGGCCTTGTTGTTGAAGACAAAGGTGTATTCACCGGTCTTCTCATTCAGCTTCAGATAGCCGTATTCGCCGGATTGCGCGCCCACATAGCGCACGCCATCTTCCCCGTGATCTTGATCAGGTACTTGAGGACGCTTCCCTCGTCTGCCGCACTTCCGTCAGGGCTATCCACGTCCGTCGCGGCGATAGTGCCTGTGGCGGTCGTCACCCCGTCTTCTTCAAGGCCTGTGACCGTAAAGCCGTCCTCAGATTTCGTGACATCCAGCCCGGCCTCAGTGCTCGCCTTATCCAGTGTGACCTCGGTTATTCTCGGGGGCATCGTTGCTGCCCTGGACAGCGACCTTCAGCGGCTGGTCAGCGCCCTTATCGCCACCATCTTCCCCCTTGCTCGGGCCTGGGCATGGATGATGAACTCATCGTATTCGATCTGGCCCAGCTCCAGATCCTGGGTCGCGTCCCAGTCGTTGTTCAACTGGTAGAAATACTGGCCCGTGGCCGTATTGAATAGAGTGTGCCGTATGTCCCCTTCAGGATCTGGATGTCGGCATCGTCAGCCCAGGCAGACTTGTCGCCATCCGCGCTGTCCGGGAACTGCCCCTTGATGGCGTTCCGGATGTCATCTCCCAGCTCGTGGAAGGCCGTTGTCCCAGGCTCCGTCTCCCCTCCTTCGTCTTGATGGTGAACCCCACCTCATGCGGATTGCCGTCTGCATCCGTATCGAAATCCTTGGCTTCCAGACGGCCGGACGCGGAAGATACTCCCGCTTCGGCAGCATTTTCACCCGGATGCTGCTTGGGAATAACACCCTCTTCCACCACCGTGACCACGGCCGCATCGCCGGTGAAGACCGTGGCCGTATCCTTTCCGGTGATGGTGACGGTGATTTCCTGGACATCCCAGGCGCCCTTGTCGTCACGCACGGCCACATAGAAGGTCAGTTCTTTTTCCTGCCCCTCTGCCAGCGAGATGACCTTGTCGCTGCTGTTATCCAGATGGAAGGTGTATTTGCCTGTATTGGGATCAATCTCCAGGAAGCCGTAGTCGGTATCGATGCGATCCTGCATTTTGACTTCCGAATCGGTCCCCGTCAGCTTGCCATACGCATCCTGATCCAGCAGGCCAAAGGTAAGCTTCGCCTTTGGGGCATTCGTATCCGGGTCAATGGCCTCTACGTTCCCGCTCTTGTCCTCGCCCCCTTCCTCCAGATTCAGCCCCTCAGCCGTGCTGATCTCCGGCGCATCGTTGGTGCCGTGGATGGTGAAGGTTTGCTTCACGGACGTCTCGGCTGTGGAGCCATGCTCGTCACGGACATTGAAGGTGACCGTAAAGGAGAATGCCGCATCCTCGCCGTACTCTTTCAGGGCCTCCTCGGCGCCTTCCAGCAGCTTCAGTGTATACTCGCCAGTCGTGGGGTTCAGCACCAGCTCGGCCACCTTGCCCCCGCCCAGAGTGAGGGTCACGGAATCGTCGCCATTGACCGTACACTCCAGAGGGATATTGCCCTTGCCTTCCGTCACATTTTCCACAAAGAAGGTGAAGCTGTCATCGCCGGCATCGGCATCATCGGCCGTGAGCTTACCTGTCACTTCCTGGGACTCATAGACTTTGTTTTCTGCGGGGTTGAGATCCTTCCCGTTGTCGGTATCGACCACCGTGCCGTCCTGCTCGCGGCCCAAGCCGTCAGCATAGACATCTTTGGGCTCCTTCGTCCCGAAAGCGATGGTCGGACGGTCGTTGGTGCCGTGAATATTGATGGTGGCCGTATGCGTAGCGTCGGAAAGACTACCGTGCTGGTCCTCGACCTTGAGCGGGATATCGACGCTCAGGTCCATGTCCTGCGGCAGACCGTTCAGGCCATCCTGATTCGGGGTGAAGGTATAGTTCAGCGTTTCGTCCCCGCCGTTTTGTTCCAGCTTGAGCTCGCCCAGCGTGATGGGATTGCCGTCATTGACGCCGGGTATGATGGCCGTCAGCGTATAGATGCCGTCACCGTTATCGGTGATGGAGTAAGTGGCGTCGCCCGTGCCTGTCCAGCCATCTGGATATTTCACCGTTAAAGCGAGGTCCCCGGCGATGACCAGGCTGTGCGTATCGTGGGCGTCCCGCTTGTCGAAGGTCACGGTCTCGGTCTGGGCACCGGTATTCTCGGTAAATTCTTCATCAGGGCTATGTCCATCATCCTGACTGCCCCAGACGCCTTCTTCATGCACTGTCAGCGAGGAAGAGGTCTTGTCCGAGAGCTCAGGTTTATCGTTGGTGCCCTTGATGGTGATGGTGATAGTCTCTTCACACCACGCGCCCCTGTCGTCCACGACGCGGACCACAAAGGTCTCGGTCACGGTCTCGCCGTCGCCCAGCGCCGTGACGGCATCGTTGTCGCCAAGTTCGTAGGTATAGTTCCCGAACACGTCCAAGGCCAGGTGCCGTAGGGCGTGGAGGCCGTCCAGGTACCATTCCCAATATTCGTAACCTCCACGTTGCCATCATGGGTCTCCCCGTTGCGATCCGTCCATTCCGAGGAAGAGCTTTCCCCACTATAGCCCGTTTCCTGCAGGGAGAACTCCAGACCGTGATTCTCCTTGCTTGTGGTCGCTGTCGCGCCCGCACCGTTTTCACGGTCAGCATCCGTGGCCTGCACACGGCCGTGGAGCTCGACCACGGCAACATTTTCACTGTCCGTACCGGGAGCGCGCAGGCTGTCCGCATCCGCCACAACCTGACCGTCGGCATCCATGAACGTTTCCTCAAGGACGCTCAATTCCGGCCGGTCATTGGTGCCGGTCACCGTGACCGTCACTTCCTTGCTGGCCCAGGCGCCATGCTCGTCCTTGACGAAGATGGTGAAGGTCTCTTCCAGCGTATCACCTTCGTTGAGGTTGTTGATGGTATATTCCTTACCATCCCCCTCATCTGTGAACGTACGTTCTTCATCCAGCTTATAGGAGTAATTCCCGTCGGCATGGATGGTCAGCGTGCCATACAGGCCCTCCACGGTGACAGGGGCGTCGGTGGTGGCAAAGTCCTCAGGCAATGTCGCCCCAGCTGCCTCGCCCTTCGCCGCGCCGTAGACGAGATGGGCATTGTTATCGGCGTCCGATCCTGCGGCGTTACCGGTATCGGTGAGCGCGTCGTCATAGTCATCGATCTCGTCAGTAGCCGTCCCCTCCTTGCTTGGCCCGCTAACGAGCTCGTCGTCCGGCCCATCGACCACCGTGCCGTCCTCATGACGGCCCACGCCGCTTTCCGTGACGTGCAGCGAACCATCGTCATCACTGCCGCCCCCCAGCTCCAGACGGGTTTGTCGTTGGTACCGTGGATGGTGATGGTGATGTCCTGGCTGACGGAGTTGCCAAAAGTATCCGTGACCGTAACGGTAAAGGTCTCGGTCAGCACCTGGCCCTGGGCCAGCTTTGTTGACGGCGTTGCCGTCACCGGACTTGAGCTCATAGGTATAGGTACCGTCCTTATTAAAGGTCAGCGTACCGTAGGCGGATTCATAGACGGTCGTGCCGTCGGTGGTAGGGAGTGCCCGGCTGGGGCGTGTTCGGCTGGGAGGCAGCAGGTTCACCATCCGTTGTCAGCGTGGCGTCCTTGGCTTTCACCAAGAAGGTCAACGCTCCATCTTCCTTGTCGGAGATATCCACGTCCGTGGCCGTGACCTCGCCCTCCAGTTTGGTCGCAGAGTGATGCTCCTTGTGGACATTGCCGTCCCCATCGACGACCGTCTCGGATTCTCTCGTCGGCGTATTGCCGTCACCATCGTGATTATAGACCCCCTCTTCCTTGAAGACGAGGTTTTCATAGCTGTCGATGACGGGATAGGCGCTCTCGCCGTCGAGCTTGATGACGATGGTCTGGGTATCGTAAGCGCCGTGCTCGTCCACCACCGTGATCTCAAAGGTCTCGTAATGGGGATTGTGCGGATCGAGTTCCTGGACCTTGGGGCTATCGCCGTTGACCTCATAGGCCCATGTGCCATCAGGGGTTGACGGTCAGGGTACCATAGTCCGTGGTGAAGATGGCGGGAGTTCCTGTCCCATTGCTGATATGGCCCTCAGAAGAGGTGCCGGTGGTCTCCTCACCCTCCGCCGGATATGTCCCCCCCTCGATACGGATGGTCTGGTTGAGCCCCGCGTCGGCATCGACGTCTGCGACCTCAAACTTTCCCTCCACCTCGCTCCAGGTCGTCTCGGGATCATCCTTAGCGGGCTCACTTTCCTCGG
>VOFD01001527.1_pt1 | contig 14223 bp, 17 predicted proteins | sample 5384101 | NCBI WGS metagenome assembly VOFD01 (sample SAMN12384723, study PRJNA508395) | human gut metagenome | isolation source: healthy gut C | host: Homo sapiens
TTGCGGTTAAAATTTTAGCGGAAAAGGAGTATGAAAAAGTATAAATATATCGCGGGAATCGTATTGGGCATGGTCGCTGTCGTGTTGTGTTCGTGCAACGACTTGCTCGACGGGAAGGATAATCCGTACGAGGGGACGACTCGGGAGCTCACCGTGCGGCTGGTGTACCCCGAAGGTCATCCCGACCGGGAGGGCGGGAGCGCGCGGGTGACTCTGGAGGACGTGGACAGGGGCACGGTCTATACGGCTTCGGCCGGCAACGACGATATGGCCCGGTTCGAAGTGGCTTTCGGAATTTACCGGGTCAGCGCGCGCGACCGGGTGTCGGAGCAGGATGCGGTCATCTATTTCAACGGCGCGCGCGATCAGATGATCGTCTCTGCGGCCAGCGACCTTCGCAGCCGGTGAATATCCCGCTGGTGGCTTCCAAAACCAGTCAAATCGTCATCAAGGAGGTCTACTGCGGCGGCTGTAAGAAAGATCCGCTGGAAGGTACTTATCAGAGCGATAAGTACGTGATCCTGTACAACAATTCCGAAAAGGTCGCCTACCTCGACAATATCTGTTTCGGAACGGTCGATCCTTACAATGCGTACGGAACGAACGTCTGGCTGATTGCCGATCCCGAGACCGGGGAGAAATCGTTCCGGGATTACGTGCCGCTGGTGGAGTGCGTGGGGTTTTCCGGGCGGCGGTACGGATTATCCGCTCGAACCCGGCGGCCAGGCCGTAATGTGCATCAACGGGGCGATAGACCATACGTTGCAGTATCCGCTGTCGGTCGATCTGAACCGTGCGGATTGTTTCGTCTGCTACGACAATACGTACTATACCAACACGACTTACCATCCCACTCCGGGGGATAAAGTGCGCACTGACCGTTACATGCAGGTGCTTCGGAAGACCGGAACGGCGAAGGCTTATACGATTTCGGTCGATTCGCCGACGACGCTGTTTTCAAGGTGCCCGCAGAAGCCGGCACCGCCAGAGAGTATATGAACGACGCGGCCAACGAGGTGTTGAAGCCCGGTTATCCGGGAACCCGCTGCATCAAAGTGCCGAACGAATGGATCATGGACGGCATGGAGGTCTTTTCGGGCAGCTCGACCGGAAATGCGAAACGGCTGGCGCCTGCGATCGACGCCGGTTACGTAACGCTGACTGAGAATTTCCTCGGGCGGACCCTGTACCGCAACGTCGATGCCGAGGCCACGCTCGCGATCGAGGGCAATCCGGTGGTGTACGGGTACGCCTACGGAACGATCCGAGCGGGATCGATGCCGAGGCTACGCTGAAGGCGGGCGGTAGGGTCGTTTATCAGGATACCAATAATTCGACGCAGGATTTCCACGAGCGCAGCGTCCAGTCGCTCCATACGGGCGTTCGGTGACGGAGTGCCTTGAAAAAATGAAAGTTATGATACGGATACGAAGATACATAGCGGTTTTATCGGTGACGCTGGCGGTGACGGCGGTGGGTTTTACGGCATCCGCCCAAAAAAGGCATCGGGGGCGTGGAACGGAATGTCCGGTGTCCGACACCCGGAAATGCCGTGAAAAATCACCGAAATTCAGGCCGTCCGTTCAGGCGGAAAGGAAGGAGAAACCGTTGTACGATTTCGATTACATTGCGCGCAGCGACGGGTGGCTCACGTCGTACAATGCGGCGGGGCTTCACGGCGCGGTTCCGGTTCCGGGTGTCTCTTATGCCGAGGCTTATTTCGGTAAACAGAACGGTCGTTTTATCAATTACTGGGAATCCGACGACAGCTATGATTTCGGGCTTAAGACCGAGTCGTTCAGGCGTTTCGAGAAAGTTTCATTCTACGGGAAAAATGCAGTACCGCTATTTCCGGGGCCAGCATATGTCCGGGTCGATTCTGCTGAATCCCGGCGACCGGCCGTTCGATCTGGTGGAGTTTACGCCCGGGACAAAGACGCGGGAGCAGTATATCCTGTCCGGCGGGGTAGGCTTTTGCTGACCAAGAAACTGACCGGCGGCTTGAGAATCGATTATGAAGCCGACAACTACGCCAAACGCAAGGATTTGCGCCACAGCAATACGATGATGGATCTGAATCTTTCGGCAGGATTTGTGTATCGTTTCGCTGCGGTGGAACTGGGGCCAATTACCTGTACCGCAAAAATACCGAGCGGGTGCTGTGCGAGCAAATCAGGGGACGACCGGCGAGAATTACGATATGTTTTTCAACAAAGGCGTGTGGTTCGGCGAGAAGGGTCTGTGGACGGGCAACGGTATGCATCTGAACGAACCGGGGATCTCGGGTCTGCCGATGAAGGATTCGAGCAGGGCGCTGCGCTACAGATCGCTTTCCGGAGCAGGGGATTCCGTTTTTCAACGAGTTCACCTACCGGTACCGTAAGGGCGAGACGGGGGAGAAGGGGACGATCTGGACGCACAGCGGATCGGATGTACTGGAATACCGCGGCGTAATGAGTGTCGCGCATCGTCGGAACGTCCATCTGATCCGGGGAAACTTCCGATACGTCAACCTGAAGAACAATGAAAATGTCCTGCGCAGCGAAAATATCGGCGGGTGGTGCAGACCGTTATCTACGGCAGTCGACAGATTTACCGCCAGCGTGCGGTCAATGCCGGTCTGGAGTACGAGTTCGACTGGAAGGCCGACCGTTACAATCCGGTGATGAGCCTGCGTGCCGGTGCGGACTACTACAATCGCAGCGGGATCGGCTCGCTGGTTTTTCCGTACACCCGTTCGCAGTATGTCGAGAATGTACGGGTGCATATCGGTGCCGACCGCAATTTCAGGGTCGGACGCGGGTGGCTGAAGTGCAGCGTCGAGCTGGCATGTCATACGGGCGGCGGCAGCCCGCTCGATGAGGGGCAGACGGCCTCTTCGGTGCCGGATATGGAGCCCGGAGTCTATGCGGCGGGCAACGAGGAGTACCGAAATTACGAATACGAATACCTTGCAGCGACCCGGGGGAACTGTCGCTCGGAGTGCGCTATACGCGCCCGGTGGGCCGGATCGCCCTGCCCGTGTACGGAGATCTGGGATGGAGCGGCGTTCATGCCGGTAAGTTGGATTGGGTAGCCGGCCGGAACCGCAGCGTTTTCGCGCTGGCGATCGGCTGCCAGTTCTGAGCGGAAGGAACGATAGAAGAAGTAGAAGAGATTGTATGAATGTTTTACTAAATAAAATGCGTTATGAAAAAAAAGATCTATTTATGGGCCGCCTTTGTGCTGCCTTTTGCTGTTCGTCGCCTGTAGCGACGACAAGAACGACGATCCGGTCGATCCCGTGCTCAAGTTCAAGGAGGCGGAAGTGATCGCCGATCCCGCCGGAGGTACCTATACGGCCGAATTGGAATCTAACGTCGCATGGACGGTGACCTCAAAAGTTCGAATATCAGTTCGCTGAACATGGAGTCGGGCAAAGGCAATGCCACGCTGTCGTTTTTCGTTTCCCCGAAAACCGGCGACGACGTAACCGGAAATATTACGGTCAAAGCCGCTTCGAGCGCGCTTACGGCCGTGCTGACGGTAAAACAGGATAAGATTTCGATCGCATTCGTTCCGGCCGATACGACCGCTTCGATGGACGGCGGCGAGTTCAAGGCCAAGCTGGTTTGTAATACCGAATGGGAAGTTACCGGAGTAGCGGGTTCGTTCGAAGGCGCCGACCTGGGCGATAGCGGCAAGGGCGATCATACCTTTACGCTGAAGATCGGAGCGAACGAATCCGAGGAAACCCTCGTTTACGAGCTTACCGTATCGACGAAATTCTCGCCGTTGATGGAGGCGATGGAGGCTACGTACACGATTACGCAGGGAGTGCCGTCGCTCGAATACGGCGGCGTTACCTACAAGATCGTTAAGCTGGCCGACGACCGCTGGTGGATGGCCGAGAATCTGCGCTACCTGCCTGCCGGAAAGACTCCTTCGTCCGATCCCGCCGACGGCAACGGGGTTTGGTATCCGGGATTCCTCGGAGAACCGGCTACCGACGCTGCGTCCGTTGAAAAAATGGGTTACCTGTACGACTATGCTACGGCGTTCGGCGTAAGCGAGATAACCGCCTCGAACTGGAATCAGCAGGAAGGCAAGCAGGGTATTTGCCCGGAAGGGTGGCATATTCCGACCAAAGCGGAACTGGACGCCCTTGCGGGAGCCGGCAACGAAGCGGAAGGAATCGCTCCCGGTAAGTATTATGTGGCTGAGCAGAAAGGAGCCCCGCTGGCCGATCTGAACGGTGCGGGTTTCGACGTCGTACTGTCCGGCGCGATCAACAAGACGACCGATCAGGCCGAAGGAAAATATGCCAGCAATGCTAAGGATCTCGATTACAATTCGCTCGGGTACTTTATGGGTTCGACCGGTTATCAGTTCAAGCTGAACGATAAGACCGGTGCGACGACGGCCCAATCGTATAGCATGTTGCTGACCAATAATGCGACTTACCAACGTGCACAGGTAATGTACGGTCCGATATTCGGCGGACAGGCTGTGCGTTGCATCAAGGACGAAGCGAAATAACGCGCCGTCGTATTCAATAAAAACCGCCCGGATTCGCGCGAATCCGGGCGGTTTTATTTTCGGTAGCGGGACGACGTTTGTCCGAGGCGTCTCCGGATCAGTACAGTCCGATCAGTTCGAGCGGATAATCGGTTTCGATGATATCCGGATTTTTGGCGATCTCCGTCCGGTATCCCTCTTTCCGTTTTTCCGCTTCCGGCAGCCGGTCGACCGTCGGGGCTACCGAGATCATGCACCGGACGCCCTTTGCGTGCAGCGCATCGTACAGTTCCCGCTGTTCGGGTTTCATCGTACCGCTGACCCGTAGGCGATGAACCGCGACCAAGGAATCCCGGTGGCTTCGTATTCGCGGAATTGCCGCATGTCGCCGATCCAGGCCGAGAAGTGCGCGTCCGGATCGAGTCCGTAGCAGGTGCGCGCGTCGTCGGCCGAGTGTACCGTGTAAATGACGTTTTTGGCTTTCAGTTCGTTGACGAGCCGAATCAGCACGTCGCGGGGAACCTCTTTTTTATCGAAGTTCAGGATCGTTTTACCGCGGCTCCAACGGATCACATCGCTGACGCGCGGTATTTTTATACGGGGTCACCGTGCCCTGGCGGTCTACGAGGTTGAACCGTTGCAGTTCTTCGTAGGTATAGTCCGATACTTTTCCTTTGCCGGTCGTGGTACGGTCGATCGTGGCGTCGTGCATCAGCACGATCACGCTGTCTTTGGTCATGCGCGGGTCGATCTCGAAGAACGAGGGCATATCGCTGAGCGTCTTCTCGAACGACTCGATGCAGTTTTCGGGGAATCCCGTCACCATGCCGCCGCGGTGGCCGCTGACGATCGTGCCGCATCCGGGCGTATAGCGGGAAGTACGCTTCGACCTGGGCGTAGTTTCTGCATGGGACGGTATGCAGCCGTTTTTTCTGTGCGGATGCTCCGTGCGCCGTGAGCAGCAGCACAGCCGTTGCCGTCCATGCGATGATTCCGATTATTCGTTTCATTACCGTGGTTTTTGATGGTTCGTTTTTCGAAAGCAGAGGGGCAGGAATGCTCCCGCCCCTTTGCCGTATTTTTCGATCCGGTTCGCCTATTTCACGTCGTCGATGACGAGCGTCGGCTGTTGCGTCAGGCCGGCCGGCAGCAGGGTGTACTGATCCATTGTGAACGAACCGCCTTCGGTACGCCAGTTCCACGGGCCGTAGCTCCTGCACGTGCCGGCAGCGCGTGCAGCGGGCCGAATGTGTTGCGGCGCGTAAGCACCACGTTCAACTGCGCTACATCGCCTTTTTCGGCCACCTGGGTTACGTCCATTTGGTATGGAGCCCATCCGCAGATCTGGTGCGCATAGTCGTTGTTCAGTTCGATGCAACCGCCGTCGAAGCCCGGCATTTGCAGCATGATGCGTTCGCCGGCGGCGGGTTTCGGCAGGTTGCCGATCTGGTAGCAAACGGCTCCCGAGTAGAACGGAAGTCCCTGCGTCGCGATATCGCCCACTTTCAATTTGGCCGGTAGTTTGGTCAGCGTCCGCTGAATGCCTTTCAATTCGACGCCGAAATCGCCGATCAGGTACAGCGCTTCGAGGTCGAGGTTGCGGCTGAAATTAGCGATTAGTTCGACCGTATTCCGGCCCTGCTGGAGTGTAGTTTGTCGGGACGGCGAATTTACGGATGCTGTTGTCGATGAACCAGCCCGCGGATTGTTCCATCGAAAGCTTCCGGCCGTTGATTACGGCGGTAAAGCGGTCGGGCGTTTCCAGACACAGGAAGAGGGTGTCGGAAGGCATGACCGCTACGTCGAACGGGAACTGCATTTTCAGTACGCCGAGCGGTTTTGGTAGTTGACTCCGTCCGTTTTTTCCGCATACCAGGGCTGTACCATCTCTCCGCCACGGGGACGCAAGTCGAAATGCTTGCGTACCGCTTGATCGATTTTCATGATTTCGGTCAGCGGTTGCGCCGGCTGTTCGTCGATCTGCCAAGTGGCTACGTCCAGTACGCAGATATTCGGTTCGTTCAGCGTGTAATCGTACGTGTCGGGCAGGGATATCCGCGATTTTTCGGTAATTACCGGCATCTGCCGGGCGAATGCCGGCGATGCGGCCGAGATCGTGTAAACTTTCTCCTCGTTGGGTTCGAACGAAGTGAGTATTTTTGATCCTTCGGCTCCGGAGCTTACGGTCGGCTGTTTCCATACGTCGCCCGTTTTGCAATCCCACAGCGTCACTTCGCCGGCGAACGGCAACGTTACGGTTACCGAATCGAACTTCCGGCCGCGGTCCATGCTCATCAGTACGACGTAGTAGCGGTCGCCGTCCTGACGCACCTGACCGAAGACGTTTTTCATGTCGTTACCCGACGCATCGGTCACCTGTACTACGGGGCGGATCAGGCTTTTCACGGTCTCTACGATCGGTTTTGCGCATAATCGATCCGGATGCTCTGCGCGGCCAGTTGCGCCGGGGCTTCCGACGCTACGGCATTGACGAATTTAGGCGCTTCGCCGGCGAAAATCACTTTGCCGCCGGCCTCCTCGAATTTCTGGAGTGCTTTCAGGGTTGTTTCGCGCATCGTTTCCATGTTTCCTACCAATACGGTTCGGTAGGAGGCGTGTCCCACGTTGAAAACGGATTGCCTTCGGCGTCCTTACCCACGCTGCTGAGGCGTCCCATCATCTCCTCGTCGCCGTAATCGAAGTCGATCCGCTCGCCGGCAAGTCAATGGAACAGGTCTGCGTATTTCTGCTCCATCGAGACGATTTCGGGGGCCGATGCGCCCAAGCCGTTGAACGATTTGACGCTCACTTGGCTCATTACGCTTTCGATCGGGTTGACGATCAGCAGATCGCATACCGGAGCGCCCTGGTTCAGCATCACGCCCAGCCGCGAGAAGTAGTCTTCGACGTACTTATATTCTTTCCACCAGGGGGATTGGTAGAAGATGCTGGCCGGGTAGTCCCGTTTGGCCTCGCCTTCCATCGTGTACCACGACAGGTGGTGACAGCGCACGTTGATGCCGAACAGCGCCTGCCAGTCGCCGACGGCCTTGTGGTTCGCAAAGTTGAACTGCCAGCCGGTGCAGCCGTACAGTTCCGACAGCAGCCATTTTTTTGTCCAACTGACGGGCGGCGGAAGAGAGCTGTTTGACCACCCAGTAGGAGTTGTCGTGCTCGGTCAGCATGTCGACGCCCGGGTTGTGCTGGTATTCGTAGAAACGCATCAGCGAACCCTGCATGGTCACCTGGTTCGAGAAACTGTTTTCGTGCAGCACATGGCCGGTATAGATCATGTTGTGTTTCGTACACCAATCGTATTGCGGTTGGGCGAAGTTTTTCAAGAACAGCGTTTGTACCAGGTCGCAGTATTGCCATTTGGCGTCGTTGACCCGTTCGCCGTTTTCGCGCAGGAAAATTTTCGGCAGTTCGGCGGTCAGGTCTTCTCCGTATGTCTTTTTATACTCTTTCGGCAGTTTCGGCGTCCACGGAATGTGGTGGATACCGCTGGTCACTCCGTCGGTTTTGCTTTCGTGCGAGGTGAACAATCCGCCGCGGTGCGGTTCGTCGGTGAAGATCCCCTGGATGTTGCCGCCGAGCCGGGCGCCGCAGTGTTTTTCATACTGATCGTGCGTTAGGTAGATATAACGGTCGGTGGCTTCTCGGTTCATCGGGTCGAGGTAAGTGGTCCCGTTGTAGCCGTCGGAGCATTTTTCCGTTTCGTGCTGGAATTTCAGGACGGTTCTCCCGGCGTATCGGGTCATGTCGGATTCGGGGGCAGCCGTTCCAGTTCCGAGTAGTCGATCCCGTCGAGCTTGCATACGAATGCCGAGACGATCGAATCGTTGTCCCACTTGAATTCCTCGGCGGGCATCGTGTAGAGCGTCACGAAATTCATCCGGTAGGCCGGATTCTCGGTGACCATGCCGCCGGCGCTGCCCGAAGGCCAGCGGTCTTCGTCGTACAGAAACGCTTCCATGCCGATTTTTTCAGCTTCGTCGGCCACGGCGTTGGTCAGGTCGAACCACTCTTGCCCGAGGTATTCGGTCTTCAGTCCGACGCGGGAGTGCAAAAAGGCGCCTCCCATACCCATCTCTTTGAAAATATGAAGCTGGCGGATCAGTTCGTCTTTTCGAGCCGTCCGTTCCACGACCAGAACGGTTTGCCCCGCCATTCGTGGCCGGGATCCCGGAAAGTCGTGTACAGCGAATCGTCGCTCAGGGTAGCCGTCTGTCGTTTCGTGTTGGACGTACAGGCAGCCGTTGCAAGTGCGACAGCGAGCAATACGGGTAAAATCGATTTTTTCATTTTCATTTGAGTTATTGAATTTTTGGGGTGCGATTCCGAAGAAAACTTTCCTAATTTTTTACAAAATAAACTAAATTAATTGATTTTAGGAAGATAAAACCGTCTTATTTTTCCGCATTGCGGAATGTTTTTTACAACCGCAGAAATGGATTCCGGATTTTTATCGGTGTTTTTACAGGCGCGGGACGATCTGGCGGCTTCGCATTTTCGGGCGGTACGGATGGGGCGGGTGCGAAAAAGTTTCTTAATAATTTTAAAAAAAAAGGTTTTTTCCTGTTTTTTCGCATCGGGAAATGCCGGATATTTTAATTAACTTCGCACCCGAAATGAAATTCAGATTCCGGGCGCGTTTTCGAAATTTGCGGAGGGATGCTCGGGTCGTAGCAGACAGACGGTATGGAGGAATTTTTTCGCAATTTGTTTTTCGGGAACGATGCGTTCTGGGGAGGCGGGGTCGCTCATTCGGTGTTGATTCTCGCCGTGGTGATTTCGCTCGGCGTTGCGTTGGGTAAGATCAAGATTGCCGGGGTGCGGCTCGGCGTTACGTGGATTCTGTTCGTCGGGATCACGTTCAGCCATTTCGGGATGCAGCTCAACGAGCACCTGTTACACTTCCTGAAAGAATTCGGATTGATCCTGTTCGTCTATTCGATCGGGCTGCAGGTGGGGCCGAGTTTTTCCTCGTTTAAGAAGGAGGCGTCCAGTTGAACCTGATGGCTACCGGGATCGTGCTGCTGGGAGTCGTAATTACCTACGTGATTTATTTGATTACCGGTCTGCCGATTACGACGATGGTCGGGATTCTTTCCGGCGCCGTGACCAATACGCCCGGTCTGGGAGCCGCCCAGCAGGCATACAGCGACATGACCGGGATCGACTCCCCGGATATCGCGATGGGGTATGCTGTGGCTTATCCGCTCGGCGTGCTCGGGATCATCCTGTCGATGATCTTCATCCGCTGGATTTTCAGGATCCGTTTCGAAGAGGAAGACAAGGCTTATACGGTCAAACAGGGCGGTGCGCACGAAGCCGTGCGTATTTCGGTCGAAGTGAAGAATCCGTTTCTGGACGGAAAGACCGTTTTGCAGATCAAGCGACTAATAAACAGACAGTTCGTTATTTCCCGCGTACTGCATCCGGACGGACGTATCGACATCGCGGGTTCGCAGACTCCGCTGTCGGTCGGCGATAAGGCGCTGATCGTGACCACGACCGACGATATGGGATTGATTACCGATTTCGTCGGCGAGAAACTCGATATGGACAAAGACGAGTGGGAACGTCTCGACAACCAGTTGATTTCGCGGCGCATCATGATTACGAAATCGAAACTCAACGGGCAGTATATCGGCGCCCTGCGGCTGCGCAGCGGTTACGGCGTCAATGTGACGCGGGTAAACCGGGCCGGCGTCGATCTGATCCCGAACCATAATTTGCAGCTTCAGATGGGCGACCGGCTGACCGTCGTGGGCAGCGAGTCGGCGATCAATGCCGTTTCGAAAATACTCGGCAACTCGATGCGGCGGCTGAACGAACCGAATCTGATTCCGATTTTCGTCGGGATTTTCCTCGGGGTCGTGCTCGGTAGCGTGCCGATCATGTTTCCCGGCATTCCGCAGCCGGTCAAATTGGGGCTGGCGGGAGGTCCGCTGGTCGTTTCGATTCTGATCAGCCGTTTCGGGCCGCACTATAAGCTGGTGACCTATACGACGATGAGCGCCAACCTGATGCTGCGCGAGATCGGGATTGCGCTGTTTCTCGCCTGCGTCGGCCTGGGGGCCGGCGAAGGATTCGTCCACACGGTGCTGTACGAGGAGGGCTATCATTGGATCGGTTACGGCTTCATCATCACGGTACTGCCGTTGCTGATCGTCGGGATCATTGCCCGGAAGGTGCTTAAGGTCAATTATTATACGCTGATGGGCGTGTCTGCCGGGGCGATGACCGATCCTCCTGCGTTGGCCTACTCGAACGGCGTGGCCGGCAACGATATGCCGTCGGTGGGGTATGCGACCGTTTACCCGCTGACTATGTTCCTGCGCATCCTGACGGCCCAGTTATTGATTCTGTGCGTGTCCTGACCGCCGGTTTTCGGCATGGTTTGAAGAAGAAAAATATCCGGAGCCGGAAAGTGTAACTACTTTTCGGCTTTTTGTGTCAGGTAATGTTCGATTTCTCCGAACGGAGCGTCTTTCAGGATTACGAACTTTTCCGGTCGATCAGGTAAAGGGTCGGGATGGCGCGCAGGTCGTACAGTTCTTCGTTCTTGATCTGCTGCGAAGCGTCGTAGCCGTTCAGCCAATGCGTCGGAAGCGTCGGAAGGTATTCTTTCCATGCTTTCATGTCTTCATCCGGATACATCGACAGCACTTTTCAGCCGTTTGTCCCCGATCATTTTACGAACCGTTTCCGAATCGTTGATCTGGTCGATCGTCTCTTGGCACGCATGGCAGCCGGGATTATTGAAGAACAGGATCAGGTATTCGGCGTCGATGTCGTACAGCGTGCCGGTCTTTCCTGAAGCCAGCGTGTAGGCGAAATCCGTCGCAGGCATTTCCGGACGGTTCCGCTGAGCCAGGTCGAGGCGGTAACGCATGCGTGTCTTTTCCGCTTCGGACGTTTTCGGAGAGCCGATAGCAACCCGTAGAACGGTGATATAGAGCGTTTCGTTGCGCATCGGGGAGTTCGGATCATAGAGGTATTTCTCGAATAGGTCTAAAAAATGGGCGTACATTGCCGTATCCGCTTCCGCTTTCGACAGCGTGGTTTTGATTGATGCGGCGGCGGTTTCGGCGTTCATGTGTTCGATGATGTGGACGTAATCGGCAAAAAGCCTGTTCCGTTGTTTCCGGTTTGCCGATCAGCGAGGTATCCGTGAAATCGAAATTCCGCCAGTAATTTTTGCCGATGTATGCGGCCCGGTCGTCCGGGTTGTCCAGGATACTGGGAACTTCGATCATTTGGAAATTTTTGGGTGCCGTAGTCTGTTTTTTTTTCGTTTCCGGAGCCGCACGCTCCTGCCAGGCAGCACAAGGCGAGTAAGCAGAAAATTTTTGCCATATCGTTGTTTTTTTAATTGTTCGTTTTCGCTTTTTTGCGTTCCCGCTTTTGTTGTCTCAGTAGGGCGCGCTGTTCTTTCCGTCCGGACGTTTTCGTTTCGGCGGGAGTTATCGTCGGCGGTGTCGTTTCCGAAACGGCCGTGTCCGGTTTTTGTCGAACAGCCGTGCTGTCGGTTCCGTTTTCCGAGGAGTCGATTCCCGGTAGGATGCCCTGGCGTTGCAATTCGAGACTGTCCGCCTTCGACAGCGCTTCGCTGTCGGTATTTACGGTCAGCGAATCGGCGGCCGGCGTGATCTTCATCCCGCTGAGCGATGCGGCTTCGATCCCCTTGTGGAAGATGTCGGTGATCGTATGCCGCAGGTTGACGCGCGTCGTGTCGATCAGTCCGACGTACGACGGGATATTCTCGCTGCGGTAGCGCGCCCGGCCCAGCCGGAATTTGAATTTGTCGAGCGTGCCGAAAATATTGATGCCGAGGCGGAACGGGATCGGTGATTTGAGCACCGATATATGGTAGTTGAAACTCATGTCGAGTTTCTGCACGCCGCTGACGGCGGCTTTGTAGCGGTCCATCTCGATGATGAACGGGAACAGCTCGATCTGGTTGTTGCGCACCAACATATTGACCGAAATGCGGTCGATCAAGTTGCGTTGCTTGTTCTTGAAATGCATCATTTTGGCGATCTCGGTAAAGGTCTCGCCGTCGAGCAGCACCATGTTCTCGCCGTGGATGCTGCATGCGGCGTTCAGCGTCGACAGGTCGATGTTCATCATCGTGTCGACGGCCGCGGTCGCCGCGATCTGGCAGTCCACGACGCCTTCGAACGACCGCAGCATCGGCAGCATCGAGTCGACTTCCGGAATCAAGCTGATCAGCCGGTCGACTTTCATCCGGGTCAGTTCCAAGTCGAACCCGGTGATGATGTCGTCCCGGCTGCGGGTCGCGTACAGTGCCGTCAGGTTCATGCTGCCGGCGTCGGTTTTCGGCTTTCATGTCTTTGATCTGGAGGCAGCGGTCGCGGGCGATCAGTTCGGCTGCCAGCGAGTTCAGGCGCAGATTCGTATAGATGCCGTAGTGCGTGCACAGGTCGATCTGCGCATCGACATTCGACGGGATCACGATCAGCGGACTCGCTGCGGTGGTGTCGTCCACGCCGCTTTGTTCGGCGATCACCTGTTGCAATTGTTCGCTGTTCTCGGCTTCGGCGACCGATCTCTGGTAGGTTTCCGAAGCGTTTTCGTATTGTGTGCCGACGGTCGCGGCATGGATCAGTTCGTTGAAGTTCAGCGTATCCGATTCGATGTTCATTTTGATCTTCAACTGTCCCCGTCCGAGTAGTACGCGGCGCAGGTTCGAGATTTCGCCGGTCAGTTCGAGCGACGACTGTCCGGATTGAATCTGTGTGTTTTTCAATTTGACGGCATCGGTCGTAAAGGCAATATCGACGTTTTGCAGCGTGTTGGTCAGCGGAAAGTAGGGGGTCAGCAGCCGTCCCGAAGCGGCTTTTACCGATCCGCTGGCGTCCCATCGGCGCAACATCTCCGCCGCGCTTTTGTCGAGCGACAGATCGAGGTCGGAGCCCGAAAAGTCGTCTTTGCGCGAACGGCTTCGCATCTGCGTTCGGGAACGGTGGTACGCGAACAGCGAATCGCGCGCGACGGACGGATAGGCCTGTTGCAGCGAATCGAGCAGTTGCCGCCGCCGAGCCGAGTCCATTCGGTTCGGAACCAGCGTCGCTCGGAAATCGACATGCCCGTTTTGCAGATCGTAGCGGTTGACGGCGCTTTTTCGCCTGCATCGCCCGTGCGTCGAATCCCAATTGAAGCAGCGGCACCGCCGGATTTTTTTCAGAAGGAACAATGCTGAAATTGCTTTTGCATACCGTCCAGACGAATCCAGGTGGAGTCGAATGCCGCCATCGCGAGCATACGCGCCTCGACGCGGCCGTTCAGCGGATGTACGACGGTCGTGTCGCCGCTCAGCGTCGATGCTGCGCTGTGGGCCGACGCCGATACGGCCGATCCGAGCAGCACCCACTGCCGTTTCATGCGGAGGTTTAACGTGTCGGCTTTGACGGTCGTGTGCAGCATCTCGGCATCTTTCCCGATCAGCGAGTCTTGCCGGTTGCGGTCCGACCCGAAAATGGATCATCCCGCCGCCGACCATCATGAAAATCGTATCGCGGGGGATATCGACCAGTAGGCTGTCGAGCGTAATGGTGCCCTCTACCCGTGTTTTGCCGATCTTTCCGATCTGAAGCTGACTGATCCGGAACGAAGCGTCGGTATTCAGTCCGAGCCGTCCGCGTACGGCGATGTCCTGTTTCGACGGGAACAGGATCGACAGCGTGTCCAGGTAGA
>VOFD01001550.1_pt1 | contig 14219 bp, 20 predicted proteins | sample 5384101 | NCBI WGS metagenome assembly VOFD01 (sample SAMN12384723, study PRJNA508395) | human gut metagenome | isolation source: healthy gut C | host: Homo sapiens
GGGCAGTATTCCCCGACTTCGAAGTTCGGCGCGATCACCAAGACCTCGCCCTACGGCACCGTGGAGCATCCGTTCAACCCCGGAGCCCTCGTGCTGGGAGCCAAGGGAACCTTCTTCGCCCGCTCGCTCGACGTGGAGCTGAACCTCAACGAGGAGATCATGACCGCAGCCGCCCTGCATGACGGCTGCTCGGTGATGGAGATGCTGACCAACTGCATCATCTTCAACGACGGCGCCCACAAGGACCTTTTCCGACCCCGCCGTGAAGGCTGACCACACGATAGTGCTGCGCCAGGGCGAGAAGATGCTCTTCGGCAAGGACCATGACAAGGGGCCTGATCTACGACGGCAAGAAGATCCGCGTGGTGCGCATCGGCGAGGGCGGCTTCACCGAGGACGACATACTCGTGCACGACGCCCACAGCGACAACATCGGCATACACATGGCCCTCGTGGACATGAAAGGGCCCCGACTTCCCCGTGGCCCTCGGAGTGATACGCGATGTCAGGGACATAACCTACGACGACGGCGTGCGCGACCAGGTCAAGGAGGTCATGTCGAAGTCCCGGATCCACTGCGTGGACGACCTGCTGCGCAGCGGCACGACCTGGGAGATTGAATAGGCACCATTTTCAACACACATAATTAATATGAAGACACAAGACATAATGGCCCGTCTCCAGGCCAAGTACCCCGGCGAGAGCGAGTATCTCGAAGCGGTGCAGGAAGTACTGGAATCCGTAGAGGATGTATACAACCAGCATCCGGAATTCGAAAAGGCCAGGATCGTGGAGAGGATGGTCGAGCCTGACCGCATCTTCACTTTCCGCGTTACCTGGATAGACGACAGGGGTGAGGTCCGGACGAATACAGGCTACAGAGTGCAGTTCAACAGCGCCATAGGCCCCTATAAGGGAGGTCTGCGCTTCCACAGGGCCGTGTCCCTGTCCATGCTCAAGTTCCTCGGCTTCGAGCAGACCTTCAAGAACGCGCTCACGACCCTGCCCATGGGAGGGGCCAAGGGCGGTTCCGACTTCGACCCTGCAGGCAAGTCGAACGAGGAGATAATGAGGTTCTGCCAGGCTTTCATGCTTGAGCTCTGGAACTGCATAGGCCCCTGACCAGGACATCCCCGCGGGCGACGTGGGCGTGGGCAGCCGCGAGATAGGCTATCTCTACGGTATGTACACCAAACTCGCTCGCCAGTATAGCACCGGGGTGATCACCGGCAAGGGTCTCAACTGGGGCGGCTCCATACTGCGCCCCGAGGCTACCGGCTATGGCGCGCTGTATTTCACCCAGAATCTTCTCGCGCGCGCCGGCAGGCAGATAGAAGGCTGCAGGATAGCGGTCTCCGGTTTCGGCAACGTGGCCTGGGGCGCATGCAGGAAGGCCAAGCAGCTGGGAGCCAAGGTGGTGGCCATCTCCGGACCCGACGGAGTCTGCGAGATTCCCGACGGAATCACCGACGAGATGATAGACTACATGCTCGTGATGCGCGCCTCCAACCGCAACAGGGTGGAGGACATGGCCGACAGGTTCCCCGGACAGGCGAAGTTCACCGCAGGCAGGAAGGCGTGGAGCGTCAAGTGCGACATCGCGCTGCCCTGCGCTTTCCAGAACGAGCTCGACGAGAACGACGCCAGGGAGCTCGTGGCCAACGGCACCTGGTGCTGCTGCGAGGTCTCCAACATGGGCTGCCAGCCCGCGGCGATACACTATTTCCAGCAGAACGGGGTATATTTCGCGCCCGGCAAGGCCGTGAACGCCGGCGGAGTCGCGACTTCCGGACTGGAGATGACCCAGAACGCCTCGCATATCAGCTGGGGCGAGAAGGAGGTCGACGACAGGCTGCACTTCATCATGAAGTCGATTCACGAGGCCTGCGTGAAATACGGGGAGAGGCCCGACGGCAGCGTGGACTATGTCAAGGGAGCCAATATCGCCGGTTTCATGAAGGTGGCCAACGCCATGCTGGAGCAGGGAACGATATAGTTGTCCGATGAACGGTTTGATGGTAGGTCAGATTCCGCTGCTGCCGGGCGAGGGGGAAACTCTCGGCTGGTATGCCATGAGGGCGTTCTACAACCGCGTCAAGCCGTTTCAGGAAGTTCTTTCAGCCGAAGGGGTGGAGGTGTTCGTGCCTCCCATCCCTTCGCTTTTCTTCATCCGCGCCAGCGAACGCTTCGTGCGGGAGCTCAAGCGGCTCTACAACGACGCCCTGATGTTCTATGCCGAGCCGGGACTTCCGAGCCCCCGCGCGGGTGAAGGACAAGGAGATGGAGATGTTCTTCCTCGTGTGCAGGACGCCCGCCGAGTATCTGAAGTTCTTCGACGAGGATTTCCTGTCGAAGTGCAAGGTGGGCCAGAAGGTGCGCGTGACCGGAGGATGTACGAGGGCGCCGAGGGCTATATACAAGCGTATCAAGAAGGACCGCCGGCTGCTGGTCCGGATAGAGGGTGTGGCCGTCGTGGCCACGGGCTTCATACCGCCGTCGCAGCTGGAGCCGGTCGAGTGAATTTCCGATGGGAAAATGACGTATATTGAGTATATTTGCACATTATGAACATAGCTATAGTTGGTACAGGGTATGTCGGTCTGGTGACTGGAACCTGTTTTGCTGAAATGGGAGTCGACGTGACCTGCGTCGACATCGACAAGTCGAAGATAGACAGGCTGCTCGGCGGGGGGGAGATTCCCATCTACGAGCCCGGTCTCGATGACATGGTGCGCAAGAACGTGGAGGCCGGAAGGCTGCATTTCACCACAGACCTCAGAACCTGTCTCGACAATGTCGAGGTGGTGTTCTCCGCTGTGGGGACACCTCCTGACGAGGACGGCTCGGCCGACCTGAAATATGTCCTGGAGGTCGCCCGCACCTTCGGTCAGAACATCCACAGATACACGCTGATGGTCACCAAGAGCACCGTGCCCGTGGGCACCGCGCAGAAAGTGAAGGCGGTGATCGAGGAGGAGCTGCGCAAGAGAGGGGAGGAAGTGCCGTTCGATGTGGCCTCCAATCCCGAGTTCCTCAAGGAGGGCACCGCGATCAAGGATTTCATGTCGCCGGACCGCATTGTGATAGGTACGGAGACGGAGCGCGCCCGGAAGATGATGACGCGGCTCTACAAGCCTTTCACGATGATGTCAGACCGTTTCGTGTATTCCGACATCCCGTCGGCGGAGATGATAAAGTATGCCGCCAATTCCATGCTCGCGACACGCATCAGTTTCATGAATGACATCGCCAACCTCTGCGAGCTCGTGGGAGCTGACGTGAACATGGTGCGCAGGGGCATAGGCGCCGACACGCGCATAGGCCGCAAGTTCCTCTATGCGGGCTGCGGCTACGGCGGAAGCTGCTTCCCCAAGGACGTGAAGGCGCTGATCAAGACCGCCGAGCAGAACGGCTACCCGATGAAGGTGCTGAAGGCTGTGGAAGAGGTCAACGAGGCGCAGAAGTCGGTGCTGTTCAGAAAGTTCTGCGCGCACTACGGAGGGGATGTAAAGGGCAGCACCGTGGCGATGTGGGGTCTGGCTTTCAAGCCGGGCACCGACGACATGCGTGAGGCTCCGGCTCTCGTGCTGATTTCCAAATTGCTGGAGGCCGGCTGCCACGTGAGGGTCTACGACCCGGTGGCTATGGACGAGTGCCGCAGGCGCATAGGTGACAAGGTGGAGTACTGCCGCGACATGTATGAAGCGGCGCTGGATGCGGATGCGCTGATGCTCGTGACCGAGTGGAAGGAGTTCCGCGTGCCGAGCTACGCCGTGCTCGCCAAGACCATGAAGGAGAAGCTCATCGTTGACGGCCGCAACATCTACGACCGCGAGGAGGCCGAGGAGAACGGGTTCGCATATTATAAGATAGGCTAGGGGCTGCCTTTGTTGCAGCAGATTATTAGTTGCAGCAGATTTCCTGTCATTCGCGGAGATTGGCCGCCTGCGGCATAAGCATCCTCTCGCAAGCGGGAAAAGCCTGCTCGTGGATATATGGCCGGCTGTCCGGGCGAGGCCGGTCGGAAACCCGCTTGGAGAGACCCTGCCCGCACGGGCATTGCGCCCGTGCTTCTGCGTAATTTGGCCTTTGGCCACATATACTGTTGAGCCTCGGCAATTGCAAACAAGTTTGCATTGCGCTCGGCTTCTGCGTATATTTGCCGCTGACGCGCCACATATACGGCTGCGCCTCGGAAATGGAAATCGAACAAGTTCGTTTCCATTTCACTCGGCTTCTTCGTATATTTGCCATGTTGTTCGGTCGTGCTGGCGGGTACAGAAGGCGGAAGCCACGGACATCTTGGCGGCAGTACGTTCCTGGACGTGGAAAAGCTATTTCATGGAATCCGGAATGCCGGATTACCAGGCGTGAAATCAGGACAGCAATAAGATATGGAAGTAATAAAAAACAGCGATAGAAGGCGTGGTGATCATCGAACCGCGCATATTCAGGGACGAAAGGGGATATTTCTTCGAGTCGTTCTCGGAAAGGGAATTCTGTGAGAAGGTCGCCGACGTGCGCTTCGTGCAGGACAACGAGAGTCGGTCGTGCTACGGCGTGATGCGCGGACTGCACTTCCAGAAGCCGCCGCATGCGCAGGCGAAGCTGCTCCGGGTGATAAAGGGTGCGGTGCTGGACGTGGCAGTGGACATAAGGAAGGGCTCGCCCACATTCGGACGGCATGTGGCCGTGGAGCTGACAGGCGAGAACCACCGTCAGCTTTACATCCCAAGAGGTTTTGCGCACGGTTTCAGCGTGCTGAGCGAAGAAGTGGTCTTCCAGTACAAGTGCGACAACTACTATGCGCCGCAGTCGGAGGGTGCGATAGCGTGGGATGATCCGGAACTGGGCATCGACTGGAGGATTCCGAAGGAGAAGGCGATACTTTCGGCCAAGGACAGCCGGCATCCGGAACTGAAGGACGCGGACATTCCGTTCAGCATCTGACCTGCCCTGTCGGTGTTCCGGCAGAAGATGGGTTCACAGTCAGTATGACCTGAAACGGTCTGCCGAGGATTATTTCCTGAGATTCAGCAGTGTCGAGACGATGTAACGGACATCGTCATCGGAGACGCATGGGCCTGAGGGAAGGCAGAGGCCGACCCTGAAGAGGCTCTCGCTCACGCCGTTGGTGTAGGCCGGGCAGCCGGAATAGACAGGCTGCCTGTGCATCGGCTTCCAGAGCGGACGGGATTCGATTCCGGCATCGTCGAGGCCCATGCGTACGGCCTCGATGTTGGGGTTCGGTTCGCAGTCGGTGTGGACGGAAGAGGCGTCGTGTGTCACTCCGGCAGCTCCGCCGACGGCACCGTGGACAACCGTCCTGTAGGCATTCTCCTCGCCCTTGACGCGCAGCCCGGGGTCGATCGTGACCGTAGTGAGCCAGTAGTTGCTGTCATACCTCCCGGAAGGGTTGCTGTGCAGCGTGATGCCGTCAACGCCGTCCAGCAGTTCGCGGTAGAGGTCATGCACATGCCTGTGGTGCGCGATATGCTCATCCAGCACCGTCATCTGCCCGCGGCCGATTCCCGCGCAGATGTTCGACATGCGGTAGTTGTAGCCGATTTTCTCATGCTGGTAGTAAGGGTACGCTTCGCGCGCCTGCGTCGCATAGAACATTATCTCCTTCTTGCTCTCCGCGTCCGGACAGATCAGCGCTCCGCCGCCCGAGGTCGTGATCATCTTGTTGCCGTTGAACGACAGCACGCCGAAGCGGCCGAACGTGCCGCAGACCCGGCCGTCGAAGCGGCTGCCGAGGCCCTCCGCCGCATCCTCGATGACCGGGATGCCGTACTTCTCCCCGATGGCGACAATCTCGTCGATCCTGCCGGGCATGCCATACAAATAAACCGGAATGATCGCCTTGGGCTTTCTTCCGGTTTTCGAGATTCTGTCGTCTATCGCCTGCTCCAGCAGTTGCGGGTCCATGTTCCAGGAATCGGATTCCGAGTCCAAGAACACCGGCGTCGCGCCAAGGTAGCGTATAGGATTCGATGATGCGCAGAACGTGAAGCTCTGCACCAGCACCTCGTCGCCCGGGCCGACCCCGCAGGCTATCAGCGCCAGATGGACCGCCGCCGTACCGGCAGAAAGAGCCACCACTTCCTTGCCGGCTCCGACGAAATTCTTGAGGTCATCTTCAAATGCATTGACATTGGGCCCGAGAGGCACGACCCAGTTCGTGTCGAACGCCTCCCGGATATACTTCATTTCCGTCCCGCTCATGTGGGCGAGACAGAGGTAGATACGGTTGTGCATGGTATTTATATGTGAATTAGATTATTTCACCATTGTACGACATCCGCTTTCCGAATATGGTGCAGAATATCATTCTTATATCGAGGAGAAACGAATAATGGTTCAGATAGTACAGGTTTAATCTTACTTTATCAGGATAGATTACGTTATCGTTATACCAGATTGCAAGCTGTTCGCCATCGAGGTCGTTTTTTCCTTTGTTTTTGGCAACATATTCGGCAATCATGTCTTCTTCATCGCGATATTTCAAGCTTGCCGGCCCGGTAATTCCAGGGCGAAGTTTAAGAATATCACGGTCTTGACCGGTAAGCCTATCTGCATATCCGGGCACATCAGGTCTTGGACCGACAAAACTCATGTTCCCGATGAAAACATCCCAAAGTTCAGGGAGCTCATCGATTTTGTAACGACGCAATTTTGCACCTAAAGGAGTTATTCTGTTTTGGCCTGCAACGCTTACCGAAGAACCTCCGTGGTCTACAACCATAGTACGGAACTTGTGGCATTTAAAAAGCTTACCGTCTTTGCCTACCCGATTTTGGATAAAAAAGACAGGACCGGGCATCTTGACCTTAATCAGAAATGCAACGACAAGCAGGACAGGCCACAGAAACAACAGACCGAGTCCACTGACTATGCGGTCAAAGAGCCATTTAAAGAACATTATATAATTCTTAATATGAAGTCATGCAATATACCGCCTGATAAGTCTTGTTACAGATGCAGGAAGATAATATAGGAAATTCTTAATATGGCGTTTAAACTTTCTTGTGAGACTTTCATTTTCATGCAATAGAGCTACCGCTTCCCCAAGAGGTATTCCGGGATCGGTTATCATATATAAGAGTTTTTCTCGTAATGTCTTATCAGGATGATAGAACTTTCCGTAACTTTGATATGGCAGCAATTCAGAGTATCCGGACTCTTCAATATCCAACATAGGTTTGATTCTCTCAAACAAGTCTTTTCCTTTTTGGCTTATGAGCGACACGGCAGATACTCCCTTTCTGTTCATAGCATATTTCTTACCCCAGAAGTCACCAAGTCGTATATCTGTATACTCCATAGTGCTACGCAACAAGCAATCCGAACATGCCGTGTTTAGAACTTGATCAGAAAAGAACAATTCATAAAAACCGTCTTTTTTTCGGGCTACTAACAAATGCCTTGACACCATCTACTACTACTACTACTACATAAAAGCCTCCCCAACCTCTTTCCTTGCTTCTAAACTCAACCGCATCGAAATGAGATTTCCTATTTCCCCTTTAATTTCATTCTGATATTTTCTCCACAGATCGAGCGACGGACACCCATGGCAAAACATATCGATGAGGATGCAAGAATCAGACAGTCCTCTTTTTTTTCAAGAAAACGGCGGATTGCGTAAATCTGGCAGGGTGTTCCAAAAACAGCATACTTATGCCTGCTGCAATCCTTTACCAGTTCTTTGAAAGCCGGATAAGAATATGACTGAATATATTTCGACCCCCTGAAACCGTCAGTCTCTTTTGAAGAATGGGCGACATAATGATATGCTTCCACCTTGGTGTCGTCATATCCTACCCAATGCATAAATATCCTTCACGTATTAACTCTTTCGCCAACAGGTCGGCAACACCGCCGCTCGTCACCTCGAGAAGTAACCTGCTGTCACGCACCGATGCAGCATACAGACCTGTACGCTGAAGGGTTTTCTCGTCTGTAATTCTGAGATTGTTGTCAAACCTGTAGCATACACCAGTACAGAGGCCACAGTCAACACATTTCTCGGAATCGACATAAGGACGGTAAAAACCACTTTCGTCCAAAGTAATCCGGATCGCATCCTTTGGACACACGGCTGCGCACATCTGGCAGCCGGTGCACTCTCTCAGGGCAGAACTATCGCTTATATTCATTATCTCCTTCCGTGCTATTCTTCGATCCTTCTGCGCAGATAATCCATACTTGCATTCCTGCGGCACCCAACTTCTGCGTCAACCCGGCCATAATCAATCCGTTTGTCAAATATTGCCGCCAACGCCACATCACACGACAGGACCTGTCTTCCAAAGCGTACTCCTCCAAGATATTAAAAAGCTTGTTCGAATTATCTCTCAATATGACAGCGAACTCCCTATGCGTAATAATCGACATGACACTGCAATGAAAAGTATCTGTAACGATGCAGTCTGCAAACTTAAAATATCGCAGCAATCCTATCGGATCCACACTAACATTGCAATCGGCCCATTTGTGGAAAAATCCCGGAGACACTATTCTTAAACCCTTCGACTTTGCATATGCTCTGATTTTTGATACTTCGTCATCCTCATTCATTCTCTTGTCATAGGCATATACCAGCATATATCTGTAATCAACAGGGCGCTCCATATCCTTAAGTTCATCTTTAAAACCATAGAGGATAACGGGATCACATACCTCTTCTGCACTTCTTCCCGTAAGTGCGGCAGTAATTTCACGGGAATTCCTATCCCTCATACCTAAACCCTTCATGGCAGATAGACCACTCGCCACAAAGTTCCGGCAATGTAGCCGTTCGATGTCCTGAATGGTCGTAGGACAAAACTTCCACCATAAGCAAACACTTTATCAGACGGGCAGGCATGACCAAAAAGACGGGCGTTGGGCCGGTGTGCAAAAGCAAAGACCTCATCGCTTCCAACTATGATTCCCTCAAGCTCTCCGCATTCAGTGTAATAAGGGCCAATCAGATTATGCGACGCCTTAAATCCATCAAGCAAGCGTTTTTCTGGAAATTATATAAAAATTGAGCAAAACCATTTTCCTTAAGATAATTCAAATATATACCAAAAGATTTCAATGATATATCATATTTGGCTTTTAATTCATGTCCGAGGAAATCATAGTTTTTCTCGAATTGCAAGGCTGTTGCCTCTATTCCGAATTCCCGCTCTAATGTTTTAATCAACCCAAACAGCTGAAGTACTGCGCCATGATTATGCACATCATAATGTGTTATGATACCGAACATCTTATTTAGACCTAAATAACTTTTGAAAAATAAATCCCCTTATATTATTGGGCATCAATACTTGGACGATAAAGCGAATAGCAACATTAACGACATATCGCGGCAGGGAAATCAGCTTATGTCCATACATATATCGTTGTATGCCTGCTTCACTCTTAAAATATCTCATGCCGCCACGTCTGGCATACATGTCCTTTCCCACGCGGACATTGACAAGAGGTTCAGAGATATTCGCGAACTTGCATCCGGCCATCATCATGCGGATCCATAAATAGTAGTCTTCATTCCAGAACCAGTCCTGATAATTTCCAACTTTAAGGACTTCACTCCGTTTGAACATCACTGTCATATGGTTAAACGGGCAGCGGGACTTCATATAATTTTTGATTTTTCCGTTCTCAGTCGGTAAGGCCTTGCGGGCTACTATATTATCTGGTGTCCCTATGAATTCTGTTATGTCACTTCCAGCTATGCTTAGTTCGGAATCCTTTTCAAACATTTCCAACTGCAGCCTAAACCTGTCAGGCATAGAGATATCATCGCTATCCATTCTTGCTATTAACTCATGCGAAGCGTGTTCGACGCCTATGCGGAGTGCTGTACCTAGCCCCCCTTTATTCTCCTTCTGCCACAATATTCTCATATAGGAGATCTCCTTTTGTAAACCGACAATGGTTTGCCTAAGCGGTTCAGGAATAGGGCCATCGACGATAATTAATACTTCATTCGGTGTAATTGTCTGCGTTTCGCTGATACTTTTAACCGCAGCGCGGAAATCTTCAGGCTTATCATTTCTGTATACTGGAATTAAGACACAAAATGAAATCATTTTTATAAAAGATCTTTATTTGAGAGCAGCTATATATTTAATATCCATTTGAACAAGGATGGCGTGCGATATAAATATCCCATAATAAATGAAAAAACAGATATTTTACAGATAGGCTGGAGAGAATTGGGCTTTAGCAGATATGTATTAGAAAATTGTTCCAATTTATGATATAAATGGAGATCTTCACATTTTGATGTTACAAATAACCTCCATTGCAAAATTATAGTTGTTTTCAAAGCCGCTAATGCTGAATTCTCTGCGCCAGTACCTTGCAAAGACTCGTATACTCTTTGCATCGCATCCAGTGAAGTGCTGCGTTTCATAGTATAAATAGGTATATGCATAGCCGAGGCTATTTGCCATCGATAGCAAAACAAGACTTTTGGAATAATAGCTATATTTTTAGTCTTATGAAAGCATGATATGATAAATTCTCGGTCTTCAGAATAAAAGGTTTGTTCGTTAAAAGAGATTGTATTGTTTGATAAATATTCTTTCCTTACAACAAGGGAGGATATATGTACATGTAGTTTGCCTATTAAATATTCTTGAATATAATGTGGAGTAGAATATGGAATGTGTCTATTGATCCGATTTTTTCTTCTTTCATAATCGAATCCGTATAACAACATATCATAATGTGATTCTGCTATTTTCTTTTTATCTCGAATAGCAACGTCGGGTAAATCGTATCATCGCCATCTAAGAATAGCACATAATCCCCAGACGCAATGGAGAGTCCTATATTTCTTGCTGAAGACACTCCGCCGTTGAATTTATGAACTAGTTTTATACGTTCATCTTGTAGAGCTAATTGATCTAGAATTACAGATGAACCATCTGTAGAGCCGTCATCTACAAGTATTATCTCAAAATCAGAGCAAGTTTGCCGTAAAACAGACTCTACCGTTTGCCGAATTGTAGCCTTTACATTATAGCACGGAATGATTATACTTAAAATTATGTTATTATGAGATTGCATCGGCAAGTATACTGATTGTCTATAGATTGTGTCTTTAAGAGATTAGGAACTTTCTTCTATACAATGTTTGAGCGTATCTATCTTACTATGTCCAAACTCCATATCTGGCTCCATAAAATTTCCTTCGCCCCATTCGTTCCAAGATTTAAGAAAAATTATTTTATGTTCCGGTTTTTTATTTTTAACTAGTTGTAATATTCCTGAAATATGTTCAGCAAATAATTTCATTGTGAAGTTATATACAACTATTCCTTTTTTTCCGCTTCTAGGAGAATGGTCCCATCCGCAAAGGATGCCAGGGTAGACACTTTCCTTCTCATCATATTTATTCTGGGCCTGTTTGATGATTTCCTTGAAGTTAACTAAACGTGGCAGACCTAATAACTTGCATGTTATGTAACGTAACCTATTATGCAAACTATTTTTGTGAATTCTGGCGCCAGCTAATACACGATTGGAAAAAACGCTGTCAAAACCCCAATTATAATATTCTTCAAAATCCTTATCGAGTTCATCAGCTTTGGCGACAAAATGAACGTCGGTATTCAACTCCTCTTTTGCCCATCTTCTCCAATAGGAAATAAATTGCTTGCAGTCAGGGGATTCTTTGAGGTCGATAAATGAAAAATAATGGCTTGCCATCTACTTTGATATAGCGTGAATCCTTGAAATATGGTAGCACAATCTCAAAATGTTGCCGATAATCTTCTTTCCCTCCGTATTTTTGTTCAATCAATATTGTATTGCCAATCGAATCCTTGTTCCATAATTTCTTTTCCCACGATTCATTTGCCCAGCCGAGGCAGAATGGGAAATCGACAGACTTATCATTCAGAACCATTTGAAGGGGTTTCTCTAAAAGCATCTTTCCATTACCAAAATAATAATGCCACCAACAAAATCCTTCAACCCCTGCGTCTTTAGCTAGTTTGACCTGTTCCTTGATGTTATCGATTAAACGGAGATCGTAATACCCTAAATCAGTAGGAATTTTGGGCTGCTTATGTCCAGGAAATAATGGTTTAGCTTTTCCGACATTTGTCCATTCCGTAAAACCTTTTCCCCACCAAGCGTCGTTTTCTGGAATCGGGTGATATTGTGGTAGATAAAAGGCGATAATCCTGACCTGTGCCGTATTCATATTTATTAACCTTCTGAAGATTGGATTGTTTTAATAACCTTAGCCGGAACTCCAGCGACAACACTATACGGAGGAACATCCTTGGTTACTACAGCATTCGCTGCTATTATGCAGCCTTTGCCAATATGTACACCCGGCATTATCGATGCTTTCTCTCCAATCCATACATTATCATCGATCAATACGGGACCTTTGCTATATAATGGCCTATGATTCGGTGCTGTATCCATCAATTCCGCGGAGGTGTTTCCATGTGCATTATCCGTAATCAGCACGTATTTTCCCATCCTGACATTGTTTCCCAAACGTATAGACCCAATAGCTGTAATATGCGCCCTGTCATTAATGGAACAATTATTCCCAATTATGATCTCCGGATTAAAATTCTGTTCTCTGTAATTGCTCCATGCTGTTAGTTCGACATTCTTTCCAATAGAGCATTTTTCCCCTATAATTATATTTTCCCCGCCTATCAGTAATGAAAATGACGGACGAATAGTGGAGCTTTTTCCAAATTGTTTAAATTCCCTGGACATCCATCCAGTGTATATTATCGCAGATATACGGCATAATCCCCGCGACACGAATGAATATGGGAATACGCAAGAAAAAATTCTTGCACATGAGAATACGATAGTTCTTGCTATGCGCATAACAGTTTATCTACTTGGAAATATCCATATCTGTAAAAGCGGACTAGCTTTTTACTATTTTCGATTGACTGGTAAAAGTTATAAACTTCGTCAATATTTCTTTCAATAGAAAAAGGTCAACGGCTTTTTTCCTGTGCGCTCCTCGTAAGAGCATCATATTTATCATTGTCGAGTCTAGTAATATATAGCATCTGCCTGGCCAACTCATTGACAGAAGAAAATCTTAAGCCTCCCACTTTGTCCATGATTTCCTTTGTGCCAGCAGTATTTCGTCCAACAACAGCACACCCCATAAAAAGAAGCTTCAGCAGTCATTCTCCCGAAACCTTCGTTATGTGAGGCCACAATCAATGCAGTAGCTTTCCGCATCAGAGGTTTTATATCTTTTATAAAACCGACAAATTCGACTTGTTTTATAATTTTTTTCTCTGAAACCAATTGTCTGAGCTCTTCAATATGCTTTTGATTACCATACCCGGCAATAATGAGTTTATAATCAGGAATTTCATCATGAATTCGCCCAAAAGCTTCAAGAATATCACTGATTCCTTTTTCTGGTGATATCCTGGATGCCGATAAAAAAGAATTTTTTCTTTTGGCAAGTCATATATAGCTGAATTCTTTTGTAGATTCCATTATATATGCACTTCGCAAGAGGGTATTCCTGCAGATAGAAATGAACTAAAAGATTTTCCGTTATGGTAATAACATAGGATGTCTGCAAGAGCTTACAGAATCTTTTATTTGATGGAAGAATCTTGAGATGAAAATCCAGATCCTGATACTCTCTTATATGCCAGACATGAGGAATATGATATTTTAGCGACACCTCATTACCAAAATGTATTACTCCTGTATTTGTATGGATTATGTTTGGATTTTCTATTTCTACGATTCTTGATAACTTGTATCTTGAGATTCGACTATAAATGAATACGGCTAGATATTGTAAAAATTTCCTGACGTTATCAGGTGCTCCTATAGCTTCTATCCTCATAGGAATCTGATATCCCCGGATATTATTTTCTAATAAGATTTGTTCAAAATTCGCTTTATTGTTTCCCTTTCTTGGATACACAACAATAGGAATGATATTTTTTAATCTTCAGCCCCAATATCATGTTGAAGAAAGATATTGTTGCTCCTCCCATCCCTGTTCCATGAACAATATACAGAACTTTCATATGTTGATAAGGCTATATGTTGCGAAAGTCCGGCGAACTAACGAAATTCTAAATAGAAAGTCCTCTGATTGCCGACCTTGCGACATAAATATGGTATGCCGCATATGAATATTATTAATTCCGACATCCAGAAAGGATATGCCCTTTGTAAAAAAGCCGCAGCATATA
>VOFD01002581.1_pt1 | contig 14217 bp, 17 predicted proteins | sample 5384101 | NCBI WGS metagenome assembly VOFD01 (sample SAMN12384723, study PRJNA508395) | human gut metagenome | isolation source: healthy gut C | host: Homo sapiens
TCAAGCGCAGCTGCCTGCCCGACGGCCCCAAGGTGGGCAGCGTCACCCTCTCGCCTCGGGGCGATTGGCGGATGCCCAGCGACGCAGCAGCTGCGCTCTGGCTGGCCGAACTGGAGCAGATCCCCCTCAACGACAACATTGGATAACCGTTCATGAAACACAAACAGCTTCTGCTGGATCTGATCTTTGCCGCCGTCATTCTGGCTTGGCCGCCGGCCCGCGCTGCTGCTGGTGCGCAGGGCCGGCCAGACCGGTGCCCCCCTCTGTGCTGAGCTGACCTACGGCGACGCCAACACCAAGCTGATCTTTCCCCTGACCAAGGACGCCAATTACGATGTGGACACCGGCTATCTGACCGTGCATATCAAGATGCAGAACGGAGCCGCCCGCTTTGTGGACTCCCCCTGCCCGGACCATGTCTGCGAGCATTACGGCTGGCTGCGCGAAGAAGACCAGACCGCGACCTGTCTGCCCGCGCGCGCCGTGCTGACCATCCTCCCCACCACCTGATGGCATACGCATCCAAAGGAGTGAACGCCTATGTTTGACGAAAACGAGCATACATATCCATCCCCAGAATAACGACGAAGGCCCCCGGCATATCCATCGGGGCGCGCGGCACGAGGACGACAAGACCATTGAGGTGGACAGCTCGGCGTTCTTTGCGCCAGAGGTGCCCCAGCCCCAATCTCCGCCGCCCAAACCGCTTCCCCGGAACAATCTCCCCCCTCCCACAAGGCACCGGAGCCTCCCCGGGAGCCAAGATGACCATTCCGGGCGAATCGACCCCGAAACGAGGCGTTATTTTGCTGGTATTACAGGGCAATTTTAAGCATTTGTCGGCGCTGGTGCAGCTCTGGCGCACCCAGATGCTGCCGGCGCTGTATCTCGTCATCATCACGGCACTGCTGGCTGCTCTGGCTGCTGGTCAAGCGCTGCCTACAAGACCCCGGGCGCTGTGTCCCGGGTGCTCTCTCTTCCTCTGCGCCGGGCTGGCTGTGGGCTGCGTCTGGGCACAGCAGGGCCTCACGACCCTGAATAATGTCACCTCCGGCCTCATCACCGGTGCAGAAGCCAATAAGATCACCAAAGAGCCTTTCGTGGTCTACCTCAGCGGCGTAGACAACCGCGGTGAACTGACCGAAAATGCCCGCAGCGACGTGAACATCCTCGCGGTCGTCAACCCCGAGACCAAGCAGGTGGCCCTCATCAACACCCCGCGTGACTACTACGTTGACCTCGCAGGCACTGAAAGCAAGGACAAGCTGACCCACGCCGGACTCTACGGTGTCGAAACCAGCATGGCCACGCTGGGCAATCTGTACGGTGTCAATGTGGACCATTACATCCGCATCAACTTTGCGGGCTTTATCAGCATCATCGATGCGCTGGGCGGCGTAGACGTCTACTCCGATCAGGCCTTCACTTCCGTCGGCAGCCCCGGCTACTATGACCCCACCACCTTTGCGCCGTAGAGCATATCAAAATCGACGAGGTTCACAAAGGCCAGGCCCTCAAAATCGCGGGTCTGCAAGGCTTTGGTGAAGGCGATGCCGTTGGTGTTCCCGGTGGTCTTGATCTTCTCGGTCACGCCCTCGCCGTCAAAGATATCGAAGATCTTGCCCACAGCGATGACGTCCTTGCCTGCGTCTTTCAGCAGGTCGAGCATGGTGGCGCGGGGCGGCTTCAGGCTCAGGTCGTGGCGGTTGGTGGTGCGGTAGAAGGTCTCCGCCGTGCTGCCCAGGAAGGGGCGGGCGATGACGCGGCCCACGCCGTATTCGCCGTTCAGCATCGCGCGGGCGATCTCGCAGTAGCGGTACAGTTCGTGCACCGGCACCAGCTCCTCGTGCGCGGCCACCTGAAAGACGCTGTCGGCGCTGGTGTAAACGATGAGGGCATCCTCCCGCATGGCCTGCTCGCCGTAATCCCGGAGCACCTGTGTGCCGGAATAGGGCTTGTTGCAGAGCACCTTGTGGCCGGTCTTTTCCTCGAACGCATGGATGAGCTCCTCCGGGAAGCCGTCCGGGAAGGTGGGCAGCGGTTTCGGGCTGACCACACCGGCGATCTCCCAGTGGCCGATGGTGGTATCCTTGCCCATGCTCTGCTCCTGCAGGCGGGCAAAGGCCCCCGACGGGGCAGCGGTCTTCTCCCCTGCCGTCACGCCGTCGATGTTGAACAGGCCGAGCTTTTGCAGATTGGGGCAGTGGAAGTTGGGGTGCTTTGCAATGGCACCGAGGGTGTTGGTGCCCTCGTCGCCAAAGGCGGCGGCATCCGGCTCTGCGCCGATGCCAAAGCTGTCCAGAACGATCAGAAACACACGTTTTTCCATAGTTTTGTTCTCCATTTCGTTTCCAGAGCGTCCCACCCGAAAGTGAGACTTTTTCTGCTTCCATTATAAGCAGTTCCGCTCCCGGATGCAAGGGCTTTCCGGATGCAGGCATTCCTTACGAAATTTTAACCAATTCTTTGCTAACTCCCTCTTGCCCTATTGTATCCAAGTGTTTATAATATAGTATGGTATGGTTTTGAGAACGACCATATTGGCGTCTTTCGCCGCGGCAGGCCCCGAATGCCGGAGCCTGCCAAATGCAGCCGATCGGGCTGCTGCGTTAAGATAGAGAGTAGAATAGAGAAAGATCGAGGTAATCAACATGAGAAAAACGAAGATCATCTGCACCCTGGGCCCCTCCACCGATAAAGGGGATGTCCTGCGCGAGCTGATCGCCAACGGCATGAACGTGGCCCGCTTTAACTTTTCCCACGGCTCCTATGAGGAGCACGGCGGCCGCCTGGCCAATCTGAAGGCACTGCGTGAGGAGCTGGGCAAGCCCGTGGCCGCCCTGCTGGACACCAAGGGCCCCGAGATCCGCCTGAAGGAGTTCAAGAACGGCGTCGAGATGCTGGAAGCCGGCCAGACCTTCACCCTGACCACCCGCGAGGTGGAGGGCACCAAGGAGATCTGCTCCATCACCTACAAGGATCTGCCCCAGGACGTCCACGAGGGCGGCACCATCATGCTGGATGACGGCCTCATCATGCTGCGCATCGAGAAGGTCACCGACACCGACATCACCTGCGAGGTGCTGAACAGCGGCAAGATCAAGACCAAGAAGGGCGTCAATGTGCCCGGCGTCCACCTGTCCATGCCGTACCTGAGCCAGAAGGACCGCGAGGACATCATCTTCGGCATCCAGAACGGCTTCGACTTCATCGCCGCTTCCTTCGTGCGCACCGCACAGGACGTCTACGACATCCGCAACCTGCTGAACGAGTACGACTCCAACATCCGCATCATCGCCAAGATCGAGAACCGCGAGGGCGTCAACAACATCGACAGCATCCTCGCCGCTGCCGACGCCGTCATGGTCGCCCGCGGCGACCTGGGCGTCGAGATCGACTTCACCGAGCTGCCCGGCATCCAGAAGAGCGTCATCGACCGCTCCTTCTCCTTCGGCAAGCCCATCGTCACTGCCACCCAGATGCTGGACAGCATGATGGTCAACCCCCGCCCCACCCGCGCCGAGATCTCCGACGTGGCCAACGCCATCTACGACGGCACCTCTGCCATCATGCTCTCCGGCGAGACCGCTGCGGGCGCATACCCTGTTGAGGCCCTGAAGACCATGTCCGCCATCGCCGAGCGCACCGAGAACGAGCCCCACTACCGCGACGAGCGCTTCAAGGATGCCGCCCACGGCCAGATCAGCGTCAGCGACGCCACCGCACACGCCGCCTGCCTGACCGCAAAGGATGTCAACGCCTCTGCCATCGTCACCGTGTCCGAGTCCGGCAACACCGCCCGCCTGCTGAGCAAGTACCGCCCCGCCCAGCCCATCATCGCCTGCGTCATGGACGAGCAGGTCCAGCGCCAGCTCTCCCTGAGCTGGGGCATCACCTCCCTGCTGATGGGCCCCGCCAAGAGCACCGACGAGCTGATCGAGATGTCCACCGCGCTGGCCCAGAAGAACGGCTACCTGCACAACGGTGAGCTGGCCGTCGTCACCGCCGGTGTCCCCGTGGGCGTTTCCGGCACCACCAACATGATCAAGATCCACATGGTCGGCAACTGCCTGTCCACCGGTGTGGGCGTCGGCCGCGAGAACGCCGACCTGACCAGCGCTTCCGGCAAGGCCTGCGTCTGCCGCACGCTGGACGAGGTCCGCGCCAAGTTCAAGCCCGGCATGGTGCTGGTCGTGCCCTCCACCTCCAACGAGATGCTGAGCTACGTCCGCGACGCCGCCGCTCTGGTGGTCGAGGAAGCCGGCCTGAACAGCCACGCCGCCATCGCCGGCAAGGCCCTGCTCAAGCCCACCATCGTGGGTGCCCTGGGTGCCTGCAGCCACATCCGCGACGGTCTGGACATCGCAGTGGACTGCGCCCACGGCAGCGTCCAGCGCCTGCAGGCCTGATTTTTAGGAGGTGCAGCATGGAACGGATCGCAAGCTTCTGCGTAGACCACACCAAGCTCGGCCGGGGTATGTACCTGAGCCGTCAGGACGGCGATGTGCTGACCTGGGACATCCGGATGAAGAAGCCGAACCACGGCGACTATCTCTCCACCGGTGCCGCCCACACACTGGAGCACCTGTTCGCCACCTACGCGCGCAACAGCGCTTTCAGGGACGGCGTCATCTACGTCGGCCCCATGGGCTGCCGCACCGGCTTCTATCTGCTCACGCGCGGCCTTACCCCTGCCGAAGCGCTGCCTGCGTGCCGGGGAAGACGGCGGAGTTGATGCGCTTTGGCCAGCACGGCATTGTTGGTCAGGATGAGGCCGCCGCGGGGGCCGCGCAGGGTCTTGTGGGTGGTGGTGGTCACAACATCAGCATACGGCACAGGGCTCTGGTGCATCCCGCCTGCCACGAGGCCCGCAATGTGGGCCATGTCCACCATCAGATAAGCACCATAGCCGTGGGCGATCTCAGCGAGCTTCTCGAAATCGATGGCGCGGGGGTAGGCCGAACGCGCCCGCCACGACCATCTTCGGGCGCACCTTCCGGACCTGCTTTTCCAGCTCAGCATAGTCGATGCGGCCATCCTCGCCGACGCCGTAGGAGACGAAGTGGTAGTTCTTGCCGGACATATTCACCGGAGAGCCGTGGGTCAGATGACCGCCCTGAGACAGGTCCATGCCCATAACGGTATCGCCGAGGTCGAGCAGGGCAAATAGACGGCCAGATTGGCCTGTGCGCCGGAGTGGGGCTGGACGTTGGCGTACTTTGCGCCGAACAGCTTGCAGGCGCGCTGGATGGCCATGTTCTCCACCTCATCCACGTAGGCACAGCCGCCGTAGTAGCGCTTGCCGGGATAGCCCTCGGCGTACTTGTTGGTGAGGATGCTGCCCATAGCGGCCATGACGGCGGGCGAGACGATGTTCTCGCTGGCGATGAGCTCGATATTTTGGCGCTGACGGGTCAGCTCCCGGTCCATGGCAGCAGCCAGCTCCGGGTCGGCCTTTTCCACGAGGCATTGCAGCCCGCCGGGCGCTGTCGGAAGCAGACCGGACCTCGGCCAACGCGGCGCTCTGTGCCCGCATCGCGGGGCTGGACTGCTTCCGGACGGCGCAGAACATCCTGCTCTACGCCGCATTCGGGGGCGAAGCCGACCTCTCCGCGCTGGCCGGACAGGCCGCAGCACAGGGCAAAATACTGGCATGGCCCGTCTGTGGCGAGGGTTTCTCACTGACCGCCGCCGTGCCGGAGGCCGACGGCTGGGAGGTCGGCGCTTACGGCATCCGCACCCCCGTCCTGCGCCGGTCGGCCCTCCTGCGGCCAGACCAGCTCGACCTCGTGCTGGTCCCCTGCACAGCTTTTGATGCAGTCTGCCGCCGGGTAGGGATGGGGAAAGGCTATTATGACCGCTACCTCCCCCGCTGCACCCGGGCTGTAAAGGTCGGCGTCGCCTTTGAGGCCCAGCGGGTGGAGGCGGCGGCCGTGGACGCCCACGACCAGCGGCTGGACGGATTCGTGACAGAGGGAGGACTTTATTTTGGAACTGACACAACTGAGCTGTGAGGACTTTCTGAGCCAGCTTGCCAGCAAAGCCCCCGGCCCCGGGCGGCGGCGGCGCAGCGGCCCTTGTGGGCGCGGCCGGCGTGGCGCTGGGCAATATGGTGGGCAGCCTGACCACCGGCAAAAAGAAGTATGCCGCCGTCGAGGCGGACATTCAGGCCCTCAACGCCCGGGCCGAAGCCCTGCGGCGTCGGCTCGAAGCCCTCGTGCAGGCCGACGCGGCGGCGTTCGCCCCGCTGGCCGCAGCTTACGGCCTGCCCAAGGAGACGCCCGAGCAGCAGGCTCACAAGGCCGCGGTTCTGGCCGAGGCGCTGGACGGGGCCTGCGCCGTGCCGCTGGACATCATGGATGCCTGCTGTGAGGGCATCCGCCTTGCGGCCGATTACGCCGAAAAGGGCAGCGTGCTGGCTCTCTCAGACGCAGGCTGTGCGGCGCTGTTCTGCAAGGCCGCTCTCCAAGCCGCCGGGCTGAACGTCGCCATCAACACCAAACTCATGACCGACCGCCCCCACGCCGCCGGGCTGGACGAAAAGGCCGCCCGGATGCTGGCGGAGTATGTACCGCTGGCCGATGAAGTCTACCAGTCCGTGGCAAGCCGCCTGCGGGCCTGATCCAGAAAGGGAACGTATATGTCTGTGATTTTGAAGGGCGCGCCCGTCGTGGCCGCCATGAACGAAGCAAATGCCGCCCGCTGCGCCGCGCTGCGGGAAAAGGGCGTCGTCCCCACACTGGCCGTCGTCCGGGTGGGCGCGCGGGAGGACGACCTCTCCTACGAGCGGGGCGTCATGGCCCGCTGCGCCAAGGTGGGCGTCGAGGTGAAGCAGTTCCTTCTGCCCGCCGACGCTTCGCAGGAAGAGCTGCTGCGCGTCATTGCCGGCATCAACGCAGACGCCGCCATCCACGGCTGTCTGCTCTTCCGCCCCCTGCCCCGGCAGTTCGACGACCGCACCGTCCGCGCCGCACTCTCGCCCGAAAAGGACATTGACGGCATCACCGACGGCTCGCTGGCCGGTGTCTTCACCAACACTGCCGTCGGCTACCCGCCCTGCACGGCGCAGGCCTGCCTCGAGATCCTGAAGTTCTACGGCATCCCCCTCTCGGGCCGGCGGGCCGTTGTGGTGGGCCGCAGTCTTGTGGTGGGCAAGCCCGCCGCCATGATGCTGGACCGGGAAAACGCCACCGTCACCCTCTGCAACTCCCGCACCCGGGATCTGCCGGAGGTCTGCCGTGAGGCCGACATCGTGGTGGTGGCCATGGGTAAGGCCGGCGCTGTCGGTGCCGAGCATCTGCGCGAGGGGCAGGTGGTCGTGGACGTGGGCATCCATGTCAACGAGGAAGGAAAGCTCTGCGGTGACGTCCGCTTTGGCGAGGCCGAGCCGGTGGTGGAGGCCATCACCCCCGTCCCCGGCGGCGTGGGCACCGTGACCACCTCCGTGCTGGTGAGCCATGTGGTGGAGGCGGCAGAAAAGACCGTATAACTTCTTTATAACAAAAACAGAGAGGACCGTCCGCGAAGGACGATCCTCTCTGTTTTTGTTTTATCGTTCTGTCAGCACGAAGGTCAGCTCTGCCGAAGCGGCACACTTGCCGTCCACATAGGCTGAGGCCTTGCCGATGCCCACCGGGCCGCGCTGCTCCACCAGCTCACAGTGGAGGGTGAGCACATCGCCGGGAGTGACCTGCTTGCGGAAGCGGGCATTCTTGATGCCGCCGAAGAGGGCCAGCTTGCCCTTGTTCTCAGGCAGGCTCAGGGCCGCGACAGCGCCGGTCTGGGCCAGTGCTTCGAGGATCAGGACGCCGGGCATGACCGGCGTGCCCGGGAAGTGGCCGCAGAAGAACTCCTCATTGCGGGAGACGCACTTGCGGCCGATGGCCCACTGGCCCGGCTCGTAGTCCAGAATGCGGTCCACGAGGGCGAAGGGATACCGGTGGGGCAGGATGGCCGCGATCTCCTCGCTGGTCAGGCAGTTCGGGGTTTCACGGACGGTGCGGGGTTCTGCCATCGCTCAGCCCTCCCACTTTTTGAAGGCCAGACAGGCGTTGTGTCCGCCGAAGCCCAGACTGTTGCTCAGGGCGTATTCCATCTTCATCTCACGGCCCACATTCGGCACATAGTCCAGATCGCACTCCGGGTCGGGCTGCTCATAGTGGATGGTGGGCGGCGCGAACTGATCCCGGAGAGCCAGTGCGGTAAAGACGGCCTCGATGCCGCCTGCGCCGCCCAGCAGATGGCCGGTCATGCTCTTGGTGCTGACGACGGCGATGTCCTTGGCGTGGTCGCCGAAGACGGCGTGGATAGCGGCCGTTTCGCAGCTGTCGTTCATGTGGGTGCCGGTGCCGTGGGCGTTGATGTGGTCGATCTGCTCGGGGGCAATGCCGCCGTCCTTGAGGGTCAGCTTCATGCAGCCGATGGCACCTGCGCCGCCGGGTGCGGGAGCCGTGAAGTGGTAGGCGTCGCAGTTGGCACCGTAGCCCACCACCTCAGCGTAGATGTGTGCGCCGCGGGCCTTGGCGTGCTCCAGCTCTTCCAGCACCAGCACACCGCTGCCTTCGCCCATCACAAAGCCGCCGCGCCGTGCGTCGAAGGGCAGGCTGGCCGCATCAGGGTCCGCAGCAGTGGAGAGGGCCTTCATGCTGGTAAAGCCGCCGATGCCCAGCGGGCTGATGCAGCTCTCGGCACCGCCGCAGACCATGACCGGCTCATAGCCGTCGCGGATGCGGTGGAACGCATCGCCCACAGCGTTGGTGCCGCCGGCGCAGGCCGTCACCGGGCAGGTACACATTCCCTTGAGGCCGAAGCGGATGGCGATCTGTGCTGCCGCCATGTTGGCGATCGCCATGGGGACGAAGTAGGGGCTGACCTTCTCCATGCCCTTTTCCTCGCCGCGGCTGTGCTGCTCCTCGATGGTGGGCAGACCGCCGATGCCGCTGGACACGATGACGCCGATGTTCTCGGCCTCCACTTCGCAGTCGATGCCGCTGTCCTGAATGGCCTCGGCGGCAGCGCCCAGTGCCAGCAGGGTGAAGCGGGCCATCTTGCGGGCCTTCTTTTTTGTCCACGACGGTCTCGGGGTCGAAGTCCTTGACCTCGCCCGCCAGCTTGCACTTGAACTCGCTGGCGTCGAACTGGGTGATGGGGCCAATGCCGCACTTGCCTGCGCGGGCTGCGGCCCAGCTGTCGGCGGTGTTATTTCCAAGAGGGTTCACGGTGCCAAGACCGGTGATGACGACTCTGCGTTTTTCCATAGAAAAAGCTCCTTTTTACATTGCCATGCCGCCGTCCACACAGAGCACCTGCCCGGTGAGATAGCTGCTTTGTTCGGCGGCGAAGAAAGCCACCGCGTTTGCCACGTCCTCCGGCTGTCCGGCGCGTCCTTCCGGGATGGTCTTGCACATCTCGGTGCGGACAGCCTCCGGCAGAGCAGCGGTCATATCCGTGGCGATGAAGCCGGGGGCCACCGCGTTGACGGTGACGTTCCGGCTGGCCAGCTCTTTGGCGAGGCTCTTGGTCAGGCCGATGAGGCCCGCCTTGCTGGCGGAATAGTTGGTCTGGCCTGCGTTGCCCCGCAGACCCACCACGCTGCTCAGGTTGACGATGCGGCCATAGCGCTGGCGCACCATCCGGCGTGCAGCCTCCTTGCAGCAGAGGAACGCACCCTTGAGGTTGGCGTTCAGGACGGTGTCAAAGTCCTCCTCGGAAAGGCGGAGGATCAGGTTGTCGCGGGTGACGCCCGCGTTGTTGACGAGAATATCCACCCGGCCAAAGGCATTCACTGCTTCTTCGAACAGCTTCTTGCAGCCCTCGGCAGTGGAGACGTCGGCCTGCACGGTGACGGCCTCGACGCCAAGCTCCTTGCACAGTGCGGCAGTCTCGGCGGCAGCGGTCTCGCCGTGGCAGTAGTTGACCACCACGTTGCAGCCCTGCTTTGCCAGCGCGAGGCAGACAGCCCGGCCGATGCCCCGGCTTCCGCCGGTGACGACGGCGGCACGGGTCAGCTTTTCTTCGCTCATGCCTGTGCCTCCTTCCAGCTGGTGAGGAAAGCTTCCAGCTCTTCTGCCGTCTCAACAGCGGTGCAGTGGACGTCTGCGCCCAGCGTCTTCTTTACGAAGCCGCTCAGAGCCTTGCCCGGGCCGACTTCGAGAATGTCGGTTACGCCCAGCTCGCCCAGACGGCGGAGGGTATCTTCCATGTAGACGCTGCTCTGCACCTGCTTTTCCAGCAGAGCGGGGATGCTGTCGCTGTCTGCCTTTTCGCGGCCGAGGCAGTTGAAGAGGACAGGCGTCTCCATCTCGCCAAAATGCTCAGACGCAAAGCGCTTTGCCAGCGCGTCCCCGGCGGGGTGCATCAGCTTGGTGTGGAAGGGGCCGCTGACCTTCAGCGGGATGCAGCGGCGTGCGCCTGCGGCTTTCGCCAGCTCGGCGGCCTTTTCTACTGCGGCCTTCTCGCCGCCGATGACCAGCTGGCCCGGGCAGTTGTAATTGCAGATCTGCACGCAGCCCAGAGCAGAGGCCTCCTCGCAGCACTTTGCCAGTGCGTCGCGGTCGAGGTTCATCACGGCGGTCATGCCGCACTCGATTCCCTTGGCCGCGTCGGCCATGGCCCTGCCGCGGAATGCGGCCAGCTCCACCGCCTGCTTCGCGGTGAAGACTCCGGCTGCTTCCAGCGCGGAGTATTCGCCCAGCGACAGACCGGCCAGATCGTCGGCCTTCACACCGTTTTCCTTCAGGACAGCCGTGACACCGGCGGCAAAGGCCACCATGCAGGGCTGGGTGTACTGGGTCAGATTCAAAACGCCCTCCGGGTCGTCGAAGCAGACGCTCCGCAGATCAAAATCGAGGTCTGCGGCGTCGAACGCCTCCCGGAACGCGGGGTATCTCTCGTAAAGGTCTTTGCCCATGCCGGGGTGCTGAGAGCCTTGGCCGGCATACAGAATGGCAAGCTTCATTGGTGTTTCCTCCAATCGTCCATCAGTTCCTCCATCAGCTCCCGGACGCTCCGCATCCGGTCGAGACGGCTCACATTGGCTCCGCAGAAGAAGAGTCCCTCTTCCACGTTGCCCTTCACGGCCTCGATGAGTGCGTGGGTGATGCAGTAAGGCACCTTGGCCGGCTCGCAGGCTTTGAGGCAGCGGGCGCAGTGCTTCGGCGGGAAGCGCAGGCCCTGCTCAAGCTTCTGCACCAGCGGGGTGGCCAGCGCACGGCCCGGCATTCCCACAGGGCTGTGGATGATGCGCACATCCTCCGGCTTTGCGGCCAGGAGCACGTCCTTGTAGGTCTGGCTGGCATCGCACTCGTAGGTGGGGATGAACCGGGTGGCGAGCTGTGCGCCCGCAGCACCCATCTTAGTATAGTGGGCGATGTCCTCGCCCGTGTAGACACCTCCGGCCACGAAGACCGGGATGTCGTGGCCGAACTGAGCCTCGAAAGGCTTCACCTCGGCCAGTACTTCGGGCAGGATCTCGTCGAGGGTCTGGCATTTTCCGGCCAGAAGCTCTTCTTCCGAAAAGCCCAGGTGCCCGCCGGCCTTGCAGCCCTCGATGACCACGAAATCGGCGGTGCGGTCGAAGGCTTTTGCCCACCGCCGGAGGATGAGCTTTGCCGCACGGCCGCTGGACACGATGGGGGCCAGCGCCACGTCGGCACGTTTCACGAGCCCGGGCAGCTCCAGCGGGAGGCCCGCACCCGATACGATGGCATCTACGCCCGCCTCCACAGCCGTGCGGACGGCGTCGGCGTAGTTCTGGGTGGCGACCATCGCGTTGATGGCCACCAGTCCCGCGCCGCCTGCGATCTCTTTCGCTTTGGCGATCTCTTTTTTCAGGGCGCGGAGGTTGGCAGCGGCGGGGTCGCGGGCAAAGTCCGGCTCGCGGTAGCCTGCATCGGCCGTGGAGATGCAGCCCATGCCGCCGCAGGCCGCGACGGCACCGGCCAGCCCGCCGAGGGAGACGCCGACGCCCATGCCGCCCTGTAAGATGGGCACAGCCAGCGGCTTGCCTGCGAGGGTCAGCATAACTCGCTCAGCGAATGCATCCGCTGCCTCCCGCTCTCCCACAGCTCGTCGAGGATGTCAGCCACAGGCCGCACCTCGTGGAGCATACCGGCCACCTGACCGGCCATCAGACTGCCGGTGGCGGTATCGCCCTCAAAGACGGCGCGCCGCAGACTGCCCAGCGTGTATTTTTCCAGCTCCATCTTGTCGGCGCCGGCCTTTTCCTGCCGGACATACTCGCGGCTCATCCGGTTTTTCAGCACACGGACGGGGGTGCCGCCGATGCGGCCGGTGACGATGGTGTCGCTGTCCTTGGCGCGCAGGAGCGCGGCCTTGTAGTTCTCATGGACGGGGCACTCCTCGCTGACCAGCAGGCAGGTACCCACCTGAACGCCGCAGGCTCCCAGCGCGAAGGCTGCCGCCAGCTGACGGCCATCGGCGATGCCGCCCGCCGCGATGACAGGGACATCCACCGCGTCCACCACCTGCGGGACCAGGGCCATGGTGGTCATCTCGCCCACATGGCCGCCGCTCTCGGTGCCTTCGGCGATGACGGCATCCACGCCCAGCGGGGCAAGGTGCTTAGCCAGAACGGCCGCTGCCACCACGGGGATGACCTTGATGCCGGCTTCCTTCCACATGGGGATGTACTTGCCGGGGTTGCCCGCGCCGGTGGTGACGACCTTGACGCCCTCTTCCACGACGATCTTCGCAAACTCGTCGGCCTGCGGATGCATCAGCATGATGTTGACGCCGAACGGTTTATCGGTGAGCGCCTTGCAGCGGCGGATGTTCTCTCGCAGGGTCTCGACGTTCATGCCGCCTGCGCCGATGAGGCCCAGCGCACCGGCGTTGGAGCAGGCGGCGGAAAACTCGCCGGTGGCGATGTTGGCCATGCCGCCCTGAATGATGGGGTATTTCGTGCCCAGAATTTCGTTCAAAAGTTTCATCTGATACATCCCTTATAAGTAATCAGCATCCCGCCCCATGTCAGGCCGCCGCCGAAGCCGATGCAGGACACCTTCTGTCCAGCCTTGAGCAGCCCGGCCTCGGCCATCTCGTTGAGGGCCACCGGGATACTGGCCGCACTGGTGTTGCCATGGCGGTCCATGTTCTTGTAGAACTTTGCGGCGTCGGCGCGGAGCGCTTTCACACAGTGGTCGATGATGCGGCTGTTGGCCTGATGGCAGACCACCCAGTCCACATCGTCCAGCGCCAGCTGCGTCTCGTCCAGCACCGCGTGCAGACAGCGGGGCAGTGCGTCCACCGCAAAGCGGAAGACGGCACGCCCGTCCATGCTGATGGGGGCCGAACCGGTGCGGCAGGGGCCTCCTGCGTGGATCGCCTCGTCGCCCCGTGCGCCCAGCGTGATGGCAAAGGGTGCGTCGCACCGTTCAAAAATCGCTGCGCCCGCACCGTCTCCGAAGAGCACACAGGTGGAGCGGTCGGTCTGGTCCATCAGGCGGGACAGCGCCTCGCAGCCCACCACGAGGGCGTACCGTCCACCCAGCGTCGCCATCAGGCCGCGGGCCACGGCGGTGCCGTAGATGAAGCCCGAGCAGGCGGCGTTGACATCCAGCGCGGGGCGATCCTCCGGCAGGCCGAGGGCACGCTGCACCTGACAGGCCACGCTGGGGGTCGCGTCAGGGGCCGAAAGGGTGGCGCAGACACAGCAGGCGATGTCCTGCGGCCCAAGGCCGCTGCGCTCCAGCGCCTGCTTTGCCGCTGCGATGGCCAGCGTGGCGGCAGATTCTTCCTCTGTACACCAGTGGCGGGCGCGGATTCCGGTGCGGGTGGTGATCCACTCGTCGCTGGTGTCCACGGTGCGGCGGTGATCTTATCGCCCACAGCGGTGCTCATGCTGCCCATGAAGAACCGGCTGTCCAGCACGGCGGCCACATTGCAGGCGACCCGCCAATGCGGCCGTTGCCGTGACAGCAGCTTGCGCAGGCCAGTCTTGTTCTGGGCGGCGGTCAACTGCGCCTCCGGAAAATGCAGCAACATCCTGCGGGGCCGATCTGCATCCAGCTCCCGGAAGCTGCCGTGGTCCAGCACCAGACTGAGCCGGTAATACTCCTTTATTGTTTCAATGATTATCTAAATAATTTGAGGGTTTCTTGCGAACACGACCATTATACCCAAATCGTTGGATAAGTCCAGAAAAAATGGTTAAAATATTTATCTTTTACAATTCTGACACACTGGCTCCTCAATTGC
>VOFD01002997.1_pt1 | contig 14193 bp, 27 predicted proteins | sample 5384101 | NCBI WGS metagenome assembly VOFD01 (sample SAMN12384723, study PRJNA508395) | human gut metagenome | isolation source: healthy gut C | host: Homo sapiens
AACAAAAGAATCCTCTGATAAAAACAGACACTGCTTCGACAGAAAATGAAACAACAACGCAGAAACAGACAGAAAAGAAGCAGTCGAAAAACAGGGAAAAAAAGAAGAAAAAAACAAGAAAAAAATCAAAAGAAATCAAAAAAGAAGAAAAAAGCAGACTGAAAAAACGACAGAAAAAGTGAAAAGAACAGAAAAGAGGACTGGAACATTGAGAGAGAGAAACTCGTTTTGATCGACGGACACAGTATTTTGAATCGGGCATTTACGGAGTGCCGGAGCGACCAATTCGGAAGAGTACGCATACAAATGCGGTCTATGGTTTTTAAATATTTTATTTAAAATCCTTGCGGAAGAACGGCCACAGTATCTGGCGGTTAGCGCGACCTGAACCGTCGCCATAAAATGTATGATGCTTACAAAGGGACGAGAAATGACCGGTGTCCACGAGCAGGTGCCGGTCATGAAAGAAGTGCTGAAGGCGATGGGTGTACCGCTTTGATGAGGCGGATGATGACCTGCTTGGAACGGTGGCAAAGCAGGATGGAAGGAAGGTCTGTGGATGTTTCTGTGGTCTCCGGTGACCAGGATCTTTGCGGCTTGCAACAGAGCACATCATGATCCGCATGCAAAGGCAAGCTGAATGGCACGGAGATCGAGGGATTACCATGCAAAAAAGTGCTGGAGGGGAGAGTATCAGGTGACACCGCCGCAGATCCATTGAGCTGAAGGCGATGATGGGTGATGCCTCGGACAATATTCGGGACTTCCGGGAGGTCGGGAAAGAAACGGCGACCAAACTGGTCGCGGCGTATGGCACGGCACGATCGAGAATACCCTGTGCCCATGGCTGGAGGAGATCAAGCCGACCAAGGCAATGCTTTCTGGAGCACTATGATCTGGCAGTCCTCAGCAAAAAACTGGCGACGGTGTTCGACAGCCCGATTGATTTTGTGCTGGAGGATGCGAGATTTCGATCTGTACACGCCGGAAGCCTTTGCCCTGTTCAAAAAGCTGGAGTTTAAGAATCTGCTGGGAAGATTTCAGTGTGATGCACGGATCAGAAGATAGAACAGTATTTTTACGCAGTGGAAGATTTGGTGAGGCGGAAGACGTGTTTGCACAGAAGCGGCAGGGGCGGCACTCGTGAGCTTTTCTGTCATTTCTCACAAGGAGAAGTAAAAGGCATCTCTTGGCTGGAGAAAAGAAAAAATTTATTATATACCGGCACAGGGTTCTGTGACCGGTCCAGTATCTCTGTGAAAAATGACAGAGTGCTGGAAAAAGGATGCGGCTGCCAATGCGATGAACGTCAAAAGGCGGCTTTCGTATCTGCACGTGGAGAAAAATCTTTGATGCGGCGATCGCCGTAATATCTTTTAAATCACTCAAAGATACCTATGCGTACGAGGACACAAAAGAATGTCTGGATCTTCTGGTTCGTCCGTGCAGGAGGCACGCCCCCAGGAAAGAAGATTTTGGATCGGAAGATATGAGAAAGAGTCACCTGCTTGGAAGGAAAAGCAAAACTGGAAGAAAAAGTTAAAGAGAATGGTATGTGGGATCTGTTTCAGGAGATTGAGATGCCGCTGGTCTATACGCTTTACGACATGGAAAAAGCCGGTATAAAGGCAGATGGAGGCGTTAAAGCAGTATGGGAGCAGTTGTCCGGACGGATCAAAGAACTGGAAACGACGATCTACGATCTGGCTGGAGAGACCTTCAATATCAATTCTCCGAAGCGACTAAATGTGATTTTTTGTTTGAAAAACTCTTTGCTTCCATATGGAAGAAAACGAAGACCGGCTACTCGACCGCGGCCGACGTGCTGGAGAAACTGGCACCGGAGGCACCGATCGTGTCCCATATTCTGGAGTACCGTCAGCTTGCAAAGCTCAAAATCCACCTACGCGGACGGACTGGCGGGTTACATTGCGGCAGACGGAAGGATCACAACAAGTTCCATCAGACGATCACGGCAACGGGACGCATCGCAGCACAGGCCGAACCTTCAGAACATCCCGATCCGTATGGAACTTGGCAGGGAATGATCCGCAAAGTCTTTATCCCGGAAGATGGATTTGTCTTTGTGGATGCCGACTACTCCCAGATCGATTTGCGTGTGCTGGCACATTTCCGGGGATGAAGGCTGATTGAAGCTTACCGGGAAGCTCAGGACATCCGGATCACGGCCTCCCAGGTGTTCCATGTGCCGTTTGATGAAGTGACACCTTTGCAGAAGAAATGCCAAGGCAGTTAATTTCGGCATTGTCTACGGCATCAGCTCCTTTGGCTTAAGTCAGGACTTGAGCATCTCAGAAAAAAAGCCGCAGAATATATTGAAATATTTTGGGACGTATCCGGGCATCAAACAGTTTCTGGATCAGAGTGTGTGGCGGATTAAAAGAAAAAAGGCTATGTCGACACTGTTTGGCAGAAAAGACCGGTTCGAACTTTCTTCTTTAAATTTTTATGCGAGATCCAGACTGATCCTTCAGGTGCACGATGAACTGCTTGTGGAGGCGGCAAAGAGGAGCTGGATATGGTAAAACAGATTCTTGCAGAGGAGATGCATGGTGCGGCGAATTTAAAAGTTTGCCTGGAGATCGATATGCATACCGGAGAGAACTGGTACGAGGCAAAATAGACCGGAGATTGCAAAAAGTACAGAAAGCAGGTTATAAATATATGAAAGTACTTGGGATTACCGGACAGGTAGGGGCAGGGAAAAGTACGATCCTTGCCTATCTGGAGGAGAAATACAGGGCAAAAGTCATCCAGGCTGATCAGGTCGGCCATCTGGTGATGGAGCCGGATACTTCCTGCTATAAGCAGATCTGTTCTTTGTTTGGAGAGCAGATCCTGGCGGCAGATCAGAAGATCGACCGGAAAAAACTGGGTGCGATCGTGTTTGCAGATCAGGAAAAGCTTGCCATGTTAAATGCGATCGTTCATCCGGCAGTGAAAGAATACATTCGAACTGCCGTTTATCTGGAAAAACAAAAGGCATGTGTGCCGTTTGTGGTCGTGGAGGCGACTCTTTGCTGGAAGAACATTACGACGAGATCTGTGATGAGATCTGGTATATTTATGTGGACGATGCGGCACGTCGCGTACGTCTGAAACAGAGCCGCGGTTATAGTGACCGCAAAATAGATGATATTTTGAAAAATCAGCAAAAAAGACAGCGTATTTCGAAAGTCCTGTCAATTTGTGGTTGACAACAGCGAGCGATTTTGTAGAAAATACATTTGAACAAATGGACAGGGGATTAAAAGAACATGGATTTTTGTAGTATAGCAAGCGGGCGCTGGAAACTGCATTTATGTGGGTTCTGATCAGACTTCTGTGCTGATCGATACCGGGATCAGCAGAAAAAGGATCGTGGACGGACTGCATGAGATCGACCGGAAGCCGGAAGAGCTGAAGGGGATCCTGATCACACACGAACATTCGGATCACATCAAAGGGCTGGGCGTGATGTCCAGAAAGTATCATATCCCAATCTATGCGACAGCAGGTACGATCGACGGATCAGAAACAGTAGCGACCTTGGTCAGATTGATGAAGATTTGTTCCATACGATCCGGGCAGATGGGAAATTTCAGATCGAAGATCTGGAGGTGGGTTTCGTTTGCCATATCGCACGATGCCGCCGAGCCGGTTGCCTATCGTCTGGACAATGGAGAGAAATCGGTTGCCGTTGTGACGGATCTTGGTTATTACAATGAGAAGATTGTTTCTCATCTGAAAGATCTTGACGGCGTCTTTGCTCGAATCCAACCACGATATACATATCCGCAGGTTGGCGACTATCCTACTATCTGAAACAGAGGATCCTCGGGAACAGAGGGCACCTGTCAAATGAAAATGCAGGCCGTCTGCTCTGTGAGATTTTAAATGACAGGATCAAAACCATTCTGCTTGGACATTTAAGCAGGAGAATAATTATGAGGCACTGGCTTACGAGACCGTATGTGCGGAAGTTACATTGGGTGATAATCCTTACAAGGCCGGCGATTTTCCAATCGCAGTGGCGACGAGGGATCATATATCACCGCTCTATGCCCTTTAAAGGGCGGGCGGAGTCTGCATATCAGACAGAAAGGAAGATAAAAATGAAACGTACCGTTATAACCGTAGTAGGAAAAGACACCGTAGGTATCATCGCAAAAAGTCTGCACGTATCTGGCAGAGAATAACGTAAATATCCTGGATATTTCACAGACGATCGTGCAGGGATTTTTCAATATGATGATGATCACCGATGCAAACCAGTCAGAAAAACCATTTGCAGATCTGGCAAAAGGGCTGGAAGAGCTTGGAAATGAGATGGGACTGACCATCCAGCGCCAGCACGAAGATATTTTTAACAAGATGCATCGTATTTAAACCGTGACGGAAAGAGGACAGCGATTATGATTAATATGTTTGAAGTAAACGAGACAAATAAGATGATCACTCAGGAAAATCTGGATGTTCGTACCATTACGCTCGGTATCAGCCTGCTGGATTGTGTCGATGCAGACCTGGAAGTATTAAATGAAAATATTTACCGCAAGATCACAACCGTTGCGAAGGATCTGGTAGCAACCGGTCAGCAGATTGAAAGAGAATATGGGATCCCGATCGTCAACAAGCGAATCTCCATCACACCGATCGCTTTCGTTGGCGGTAAGGCATGCAAATGTCCCGAAGATTATGTGAGCATTGCAAAAACACTGGACCGTGCCGCAAAAGAGGTAGGCGTCAATTTCATCGGCGGCTATTCTGCGCTGGTATCCAGGGGGATGACAAAGGGAGAGGAGAATCTGATCCGCTCCATTCCGGAAGCACTCTCTGTTACAGAGCGTGTCTGCAGTTCCGTCAACGTCGGCTCCACAAAATGCGGTATCAACATGGATGCGGTACGCCTGATGGGCAAGATCGTAAAACAGGCGACAGAATATACAAGAGAGCAGGATTCTCTTGGCTGTGCAAAGCTGGTTGTATTCTGCAATGCACCGGATGACAACCCGTTTATGGCAGGAGCATTCCACGGCGTGACCGAGGCAGATGCGATTATCAATGTGGGTGTCAGCGGTCCGGGCGTTGTAAAGACTGCCCTGGAGCAGGTACGCGGTGAGAGTTTTGAAGTACTGTGCGAGACGATCAAAAAACGGCGTTCAAGGTTACGCGAGTAGGCCAGCTGGTTGCACAGGAAGCATCAGAAGACTTGGTATTCCGTTTGGCATCATCGATCTGTCCCTGGCGCCGACACCGGCTATCGGAGACAGCGTTGCAGATATTCTCTGCGAGATCGGTCTGGAACATGCAGGAGCACCTGGCACGACGGCGGCACTGGCACTTCTGAACGATCAGGTGAAAAAGGGCGGTCTGATGGCGTCTTCTTTTGTAGGCGGCTTAAGCGGAGCCTTTATCCCGGTCAGCGAAGACCAGGGTATGATCAATGCGGTAGAAGCCGGTGCACTGACACTGGAAAAACTGGAAGCAATGACCTGTGTATGCTCCGTCGGTCTTGACATGATCGCCATTCCGGGCAAGACAAGCGAAGCGACCATCTCCGGTATTATCGCTGATGAGATGGCGATCGGTATGGTCAACCAGAAAACAACGGCAGTGCGTGTGATTCCGGTTATCGGAAAAGGGGTGGGCGATACGGTAGAATTTGGCGGACTGTTCGGCTATGCTCCGATTATGCCGGTCAATTCCTTCTCCTGTGAAGCATTTGTATCCCGCAAGGGACGTATCCCGGCGCCGATCCACAGCTTCAAGAACTAAACCGGAAAGCACAAGGTGGAGTTATGGCAAAGGATATGACAAAAGGAAATCCTGGGAAGACACTGTTTTTCTTTGCAGTGCCGATGGTACTCGGAAATCTTTTTCAGCAGCTTTATAATATTATTGATTCTATCATTGTGGGAAATTATGTGGGAGCAGATGCACTGGCGCCGTCGGTGCATCTGCTTCGATTACGTTTCTATTTGTGGCGATCGCCACGGGACTGAGCATCGGCTCTTCGGTTGTGATCTCCCAGTATTTTGGGGCAAAACGGTATGGAGAAATGAAAACAGCGATCCAGACGGTGCTTTTGGCCTCTTTTGTGATCGCACTGTGCCTGATGCTGGTCGGGATTTTCGGGACGGACGCGATCCTGCGGTTTATGCAGACCCCGCAGAAGATCTTTTCAGATGCATCTCTTTATCTGAAAATTTATTTCTGCGGCCTTGTCTTTCTTTTCCTCTACAACATGCTGACGGCATCGTTCAATGCGATCGGGGATTCAAAGTCCCCCTTGGTATTTCTGGCACTGTCATCCGTCTGCAACATCGTACTGGATCTGTATTTTGTGACAAAACTGAAGATGGGCGTAGCCGGAGCCGCACTGGCCACTGATATTTCTCAGGCAATTTCAGTTGTTGTTTCGTTTCTGTGGCTTTGTACCCGCATGAAGAAAATGAAAACACAGCAAAAGAGCAGAATTTTTGATCTGCATATCCTGGAAATTGTCTGCAATGTGGCAGTTCCGTCCATGCTCCAGCAGTCGATGGTGTCAATCGGGATTTTTCTGGTACAGCGACTGGTCAATGGTTACAGGGGAAGCCGTGATGGCAGGCTATGCAGCGGCAACGAAGATTGACAGCATTGCAATCCTGCCGATGGTAAACGTGGGCAATGCCGTCTCAACGTTTACCGCTCAGAACATCGGCGGTAAGAAACCGGAGCGGGTAAAAAGAAGGATTTCGTGCCGGACTTCTGATGAGTGCCGTGATCGGTGTGATCGTGACAGGGATCCTTCTTGTATATGCAAAGGTGTTTGTCGGGCTGTTCATGGACAGCAGTTCCAATCAGGCGGCGATTGCCACCGGCATCGAATACCTGCGTGTGGTCGGCCTGTTCTATGCACTGATGGGTATCATGAATACCTGTACCGGCGTACTGCGGGGAGCAGGAGACATCCTTTGGTTTTGATGGTAACGCTGATCAACTTAAGCTCCCGTGTGATCCTAGCTTACAGCATGTCCGGGATGCTCGGTGCAAAGGCGATCTGGTGGTCGATCCCGATTGGCTGGGGCATCGGCTTTGCAATCGGTTTTGTACGCTACTTAAGCGGAAAATGGCAGAAAAGCGACCTGATCGAGTGAGCGAAAAGCAGAATATCATATGATTCGTGATACTGCACAGTTAAAAAGTACATGATAGATGCAAGAATATATCGCGTTTAAATACGGATGATCTGCGTGCGGTATTCATTGTAACCGCCGCCGGGGTCGGTGATGTGATAGAGGTCGCTGGCACGCACATTTAACAGAAATTCATCCAGTTCGGATGGTAAAAGAAGCTTTTTCGCATCTGCGGCTTTTGTCAGCAGTGGGATGGAGCTTCTTTTTGATCTCCTGAAAAGCGGCAATGCACTCTGGCGAAAGCCGAGAACTCTTGCATAAGAAAGACCGGCAAAACGATCTTCCGGCCGTTCTTTTTTTTCGAATACCAAGCAGAATATGCAAAGAGACTGCGGCGGATGCGTGCCTCGGTGACCTGTTTTGTTTTTAACAGGCTTACAAACGAAGAAAAAAGACTTGTACTGTGGCAAAGAGCTTGCGGATGCGGTCCGAGAGGTCTGCATTTACGTCCAGAAAAACAGTATAATCCTTCTGCATCAGAAGAGCATAGTGTAGAAGGTCTGAGTAATCATCAATAGAATGAAGCATCTGACCTGAAACAGCATGTTCATATAATTCCCGGCAGACATCCGGCATATATCCGCAGGCAAGAGCCGGATTTTTGCGGATCGCTGTGGCGGAAGCAAAATTTCCCTGGGGCAGAGAACTGTGATACGAAGCCCCCTGACGTTTGACCGGCAGAAAATCAAAGGAAGCCTTCAGACGTCTGCAGGCAATCAGGTATTCGAGCCCGAGCGTATTATTCGGGAAAGAAAGAAGCTCGGTGGCTGTTTTGAAAGAGAAAGGATTGCCCGGAGGACTCAAAGGATCAGCGTCAGAAGCAAAATGTGAGTCGTATCCGGGAGAGCTTTTTGAGAAGAGTCCGGAAAGAAAAAAGGATTCAAGGGTAAGAAGCCGTGCCTTCGGATATGAATTTCCGGCGGCAAGATACGATCTGAGATATCGCCTGAAAGCTTCCGGTTCGTCTGCAAGAAGAGAAGAAAGAGCCGAAAAAGCGACCGGATCTTCCGTTTCACATCCAAAACAGAGTGTATCGGTTACATTCAGGGAGGCAAGAAGTGAGCAGGCACCCCTCGCAAAATATTCGGCACTGCCGGCTGCATAGCGGACCGGAAGCTCGAGTACGAGGTCTGCTCCGCCAAGCAGAGCCATCCTGGTGCGGGAAAATTTATCAAGAACGGCAGGTTCGCCTCTCTGGACAAAAAATCTCCGGACATCACGATCAGGGCAAAGTCTGCACTGGTACGGCGTTTCGCCTCCGCAATCTGCCAGGCATGGCCGTTGTGGAAAGGGTTGTATTCGGCAATAATGCTGATGGTTTTCATGGTAACATCGCTCCTTGGACTTATGATTGCTAACTATAGCATGAAGCAGTACAGAGGTAAAGAGATAAAAAAACAATGGTAAGACAATATTTGTGAAAGTTTTATGGCAAAGAGGGGGAGGATCAGGGTTTGTTTGTAAAAGATACATATTTCTGGTTGAAAATACCACAATCAGGCGATATAATGAAAGCAAACGCAGTCTGTAACGAAACGGACAGTCAGGCACAGTGAAATTACAGACTGTGAATGGAAATGAATTATACTGAAAGGAGTCAAAAATCATGGGATTTATTGACGTAATCAAAGAGAGAGCAAGAAGCAACAAAAAAACGATCGTACTTCCGGAGACCGAGGATCGCAGAACATATGAAGCAAAGAAGCACAGATCCTGAAAGAGGGAATCGCAAAGATCATTCTGGTCGGAAGCGAAGAAGCAGTGAAAAAAGGCAGTGAAGGACTGGATCTGACAGGAGCCGTAGTTGTTGACCCGGCTACTTCCGACAGAACACAGGCTTACATCGACAAGCTGGTTGAGCTGCGTCAGAAAAAAGGCATGACGCCGGAGCAGGCAAAGGAGATCCTTCTGAACCAGTATCTCTACTACGGCGTAATGATGGTAAAAATGGGCGATGCAGACGGTATGGTATCCGGCGCATGCCATTCTACCGCTGATACACTGCGTCCATGTCTTCAGATCCTGAAAACAAAACCAGGTACAAAACTTGTATCCGCATTCTTCTTAATGGTAGTTCCGAACTGCGAATATGGCGCAAACGGCGCATTTGTATTTGCTGATTCCGGTCTGAACCAGAACCCGAATCCGGAAGAACTGGTCGCAATCGCAGGATCTTCGACGGAAGACTGGTATACCAGAAGACCGGACTGGACAAAGAGATTACAGAAGCTGCAATGCCGACACACAAGCAGGCAATCCAGATGGTTTTAGATGCACTGGTGAATCCGAAGACCGGCGCAATCGCAAGTCTCTCCGAGATTGATGCTGTCGGACATCGTGTCGTACACGGTGGAGAGAAGTTCGCAGCATCTACACTTCTGACACCGGAAGTATTAAAGACAATCGAGGAGTGCAACGATCTTGCACCGCTTCACAACCCGGCAAACCTGATCGGTATCGATGCCTGCAAGGAGCTGATGCCGAACGTACCGATGGTTGGCGTATTCGATACCGCTTTCCATCAGACAATGCCGAGAAAGCATATCTCTATGGTCTGCCTCATGAGTATTATGAGAAATACAAGGTCAGAAGATACGGTTTCCACGGAACAAGCCACAGCTTTGTATCTAAGCGTACCGCAGAGTTCCTTGGTATGGATCTTAAAAATTCCATGATCATCGTGGCACATCTCGGCAACGGCGCATCCATCAGTGCCGTATTAAGTAGATGCAGACTTTATCCGGATACATTTGAGATGAAGCTCGGCAAGTATCCGATTACCCGAAAGACCCGGTTTCACTGGTTCTCACGAACAAAGGAAAGCGGAATCTGTTAATACAGGGCAGGATGGATCTTACGATTCTGATTCCCTGCGGACGTTGCCTGGAGGAAGTTCCGGTAGAGTTTGAGCTTGATTTTGAGAAGAAAATCGACATGAATCTTACCGAAGAAGAACGACGGGAAGCGCTCGATGAATGCGCGTATATACATGGATATGACCTGGATGTGGATGAGCTGGTCTACAGCGAGATTCTGGTGAACTGGCCGCTTCGTGTGCTGTGCAAAGAGGACTGTAAAGGAATCTGCAGTATATGCGGTAAGAATCTGAATCATGGGACCTGCGACTGTGATCATACAGATTTAGATCCCAGAATGGCACAGATCCGTGATATCTTCAATAAATTTAAGGAGGTGTAAGCCATGTCAATCTGTCCAAGAATAAATCTTCCAAAGGAAGAAGAGACAAGAGAAGAGCAAACTGGAAAATGACTGCTCGAATCTGGTAAAATGCAAACAAATGTGGTGAACTGATGATGTCTCACAGAGTTTGCAAAAACTGCGGAACATATAACAAAAAGAAATCGTTGCAGTTGAAGACTAATTGCATTGCTATAGAATCAGGGATTGAACAATTTGATGTTGTTTGGTCCCTGATTTTTTATGAAAAGGATCTGCAAAAAATTTTAGGTTGATTTTTATATCGCACTCTAGTATATTAGGAATTGCAACAGGAGGAAAAACTATGCAGGATATGGTCAGGGTGGTTGTAGATGCCATGGGCGGAGACAACGCACCCGGAGAAATCGTCAAAGGTGCCGTAGAAGCACTGAACGCCAGAGAAGATATTTTTTATCTACCTGACGGGAAGAAAGCCGGTGATCGAAGCCGAGCTTTCAAAATACACCTTTCCAAAAAGAAAGGCTGGAGATCGTGCATACCGAAGAAGTGATCGAAACGGCCGAACCGCCTGTCATGGCAATTCGCAGGAAAAAAAGATTCTTCGATCGTAAAGGTATGAATATGGTTAAGCAGAAAGAAGCAGATGCGTTTGTTTCTGCAGGAAGCGACGGAGCGATCCTTGTAGGAGGTCAGGTGATCGTTGGCAGGATCAAAGGAATTGAAAAGACCGCCGCTGGCACCGCTTATTCCGACAAAGAACGGAGTTTCTCTCCTGATCGACTGCGGTGCCAATGTGGATGCCAGACCGTCTCATCTGGTACAGTTTGCAAAGATGGGTTCCATTTATATGGAAAATGTTATGGGAGTCAAAAATCCGAGAGTCGGGCTGGTCAACATCGGTGCGGAAGAGGAAAAGGGCAATGCACTTGTAAAAGAGACGTTTCCATTGCTCAAAGAATGCAAAGAGCTCAATTTTATCGGAAGTGTGGAGGCACGCGACATTCCGCAGGGAGTGTGCGATGTGATCGTCTGTGAGGCGTTCGTGGGAAACGTGATCCTGAAACTTTACGAAGGTGTCGGTGCAACTCTGATCAGTAAAGTCAAGCAGGGCATGATGACAAGCCTGCGTTCAAAATCGGTGCATTACTGGTAAAACCTGCATTGAAAGAAACGCTCAAATCTTTTGATGCCAGCCAGTATGGCGGAGCACCGCTTTTAGGTTTGAACGGACTGGTCGTAAAGACACACGGAAGTTCAAAGGCAGTGGAAGTAAAAAATTCCATCCTTCAGTGTGTCCAGTTCACAAAACAGGAGATCAATCAGAAAATCAGAGAAAATATTATAAAAGAAGACCAAAAAAGGATAAGAGAGGTATTTTATTATGGAATTTGAAAAGTTAGCAAAAATCATCGCAGAAGTGTTAAACGTAGATGCAAACGAAATTACGCTGGATACCACCTTTGTAGATGAACTTGGTGCAGATTCCTGGATGTTTTCAGATTATCATGGGGATTGAAGAAGAATTCGATATCGAGATTCCAAATGAAGAAGCAGAAAAAGATCGTTTCTGTCGGTGATGCAGTAGAAGCAATCAAAAGTGCATTAAATTAAAAGGGGTTTGACGATAACGACAGATGGGAAGGTGCTTTGCAAGTCAGCACCTTCTGTATATCCGACTGAAACAGAAAGCGAGGAACAAGATGAAACAGACAAAAGATTTAAAAGAGCTGGAAGGAAAGATTGGCTATACCTTCAAAGATAAGACCTTGTTTAAGCAGGCTCTCACACACAGTTCTTATGCAAACGAACACAGGCACGAAGGACTCAAAGACAATGAACGTCTGGAGTTTCTTGGCGATGCGGTTCTGGAGATCATCAGCAGTGAGTATTTATTTTACAATTACCCGGATATGGCTGAGGGCGAAATGACAAAACTCCGTGCCAGCATTGTATGTGAACCGACGCTGGCACTGTGTACGCACGAGATCAGCCTCGGAAGCTATCTTTTCCTTGGCAAGGGGAGAAGAGCGGACAGGCGGAAGAAAAACCGATTCTATCGTATCTGATGCTATGGAGAGTGTAATAGGAGCTATCTATCTGGATGGTGGTTTTGCTAGTGCAAAGGAGTTTATCCATAAATTTATTCTAAAGGATATCGAACATAAAAAGCTCTTTTATGATAGCAAGACTATTCTGCAGGAGATCGTGCAGAGTGACTATAAAGGCAAAGAGATCGAGTATGTGCTGACAGGAGAGAGATCGTGACCGGATCATGACAAAGAAATTTGTAGTAAGTCTGGTAGTGGGAGACAAGACACTGGGCGAAGGAACAGGGAAGAAGAAAGCCGCAGAGCAGGAAGCCGCTTACCGTGCCATTATCAAACTGAAAGGAAATGCCTGAGACATGTATTTAAAGAGCCTTGAGATCCAGGGATTCAAATCATTTGCAAACAAGATTGATTTTAAATTTCATAATGGTATTACCGGGATCGTGGGGCCAAACGGAAGCGGAAAGAGCAACGTAGGAGATGCGGTTCGCTGGGTACTTGGTGAGCAGAGTGCCAGACAGTCGCGAGGAAGCAACATGCAGGATGTGATTTTTTCCGGTACGGAAAATCGAAAACCGCTCGGCTTTGCGTCGGTTTCGATCACACTGGACAACGCCGACCACAAACTGCCGGTGGATTATGAGGAAGTGACGGTCAGCCGCCGCGTCTACCGATCCGGCGAGAGCGAATATCGTTTAAACGGAACTTCCTGCCGTCTGAAAGATATTCAGGAGATTTTCTACGACACCGGTATCGGAAAAGAGGGTTACTCCATCATCGGCCAGGGACAGATTGAAAAGATCTTAAGCGGCAGACCGGAAGATCGAAGAGAATTGTTTGATGAGGCAGCCGGGATTGTCAAGTTCAAACGAAGAAAAGCGGGCCGTGAAAAAGCTGGAGGATGAAAGAGCGAACCTTGTCCGCGTAAACGATATTTCTCGGAACTTCAGCGTCAGCTGGTTCCGCTTCAGCATCAGGCAGAACAGGCAAAGATCTACCTGAAGAAAAAAAGAAGAATTAAAAAGATCGATCTGCATCTATTTCTGCTGGAAATGGAGCAGCGGAAAGCAGAACTTGCGAATCTGGATGAAAAACGAAAGATTGCCGAAGAACAGCTTTCTGATATAAAGAAAGAATACGAGACGATCCGCATCCATTATGAAACAGAAGAAAAAAGCGAAGCTGGAAAGCGGAAGCAGATCCGGGAACAGGAGGGCAAAGTCAGTTGCTCCACCAGCAGGTCAGATCGAAGTCCTGAAAGAGCAGATCCGGGCACAGGAGGATCAGGAAGTCCGCTTAAAAGAGCGAAAGAGCGTGATCGAGAGCGAACTTTCCAGAAAAAGAAAAACAGAGAAAAGCGGAAGAACAGGCGTTTTTGCTTGCAAAGGAAAAACAGGAGCAGGTTTCTTTAACGGAAGCGGACTATCGCCTGGAAGCGGATGCGACAACGGCGATGCTCTCCATCTGGAAATGCAGATCGAGGACGGGAAAAAATGAAATCATTTCACTTTTTGAATCAGCGTGCTTCGGTGAAAGGAAATGTTCAGCGATACGATACCATGCAGGAACAGATGCAGATCCGAAAAGCAGAAGTAACCGGAAAGCTCCTTCGGATCAGCGGCGAAGATGCTAGATGGGGAGACGCTTCAGGAATATCAGACTGCCTACGAAACGGTGTCGGAAGAGATTGAAAAACAGCTTCGGAAGAGCAAAGAGCAGGAAGATAAGATTGAACAGCTCCAGCAAAGCAGCAGAAACAGAACCGAACTGGAACAGAAACAGTC
>VOFD01000478.1_pt1 | contig 14177 bp, 19 predicted proteins | sample 5384101 | NCBI WGS metagenome assembly VOFD01 (sample SAMN12384723, study PRJNA508395) | human gut metagenome | isolation source: healthy gut C | host: Homo sapiens
TGCTTGGAGCTTCGAAAGCGGATTGGTTGCCGAAAGTTTTTTCTTGAAAGGTTCATTTGGATATGCCGCCCGTGACCTGAAGGATCTCACCAAAAGTAAAAGTATGACTTATGAAATTGCTCCGTCATTGAACTGGACTATTTTCAATGGAGGACAGCTGGTGAATGCAACCCGGCTGGCAAAAGCGCAACTGGATGAAGCGATCAACCAGTTTAATCAAACGGTTTTAACTGCCGTACAGGAAACGGACAATGCGATGAATTCCTACCGGAATTCAATCAAACAGATTGTAGCCCTGCGGGGAAGTGCGCAATCAAGGTATTGAGACATTGAAACTTTCACTGGAACTTTATAAACAGGGACTTTCGCCTTTCCAAAACGTACTTGATGCACAACGTTCTCTGTTATCTTATGAGAATCAGCTGGTACAGGCACAAGGTAGTTCGCTTTTTGCAACTGATAGCCCTCTACAAGGCTTTAGGGGGTGGTTGGAGAGAATAAAAAATCAATCTATAAAATATATAACCTAACAGATATGAAAAAACTGATGTATATCCTTCTTGCACTGCCTATATTGACGGGTTGCAAGGAGAAGAAAAGATGCAGGAGCGATGGGAGGTATGCCAACTCCGGAAATTAGCGTGACCAAACCCATAGTGGAGGATATTACTTTGACGAAAGATTATCCGGGTTATCTGACAACAGAAAAGACGGTGAATCTTGTAGCCAGGGTGAACGGAACCGTGCAATCTACCTCTTATGTCGCAGGTGGACGGGTGAAACAGGGGCAACTGTTGTTTGTCATCGAACCAACCTTATACAAAGATCAGGTGGAGCAAGCAGAAGCAGAACTGAGAACTGCCCAGGCGCAATTGGAATATGCCCGTAATAATTATAGCCGTATGAAGGAGGCTGTGAAAAGTGATGCTGTGAGTCAGATACAGGTGTTGCAGTCGGAATCGTCTGTGACAGAAGGAGTAGCAGCTGTCAGCAATGCGGAAGCTGCTTTGAGTACAGCGCGTACAAATTTAGGATATTGTTATGTTCGTGCCCCTTTTGACGGCACCATAAGTAAAGCGACTGTAGATATAGGAAGTTATGTAGGCGGTTCGTTGCAACCAGTCACATTGGCTACTATTTATAAAGATAATCAGATGTATGCTTACTTTAATGTTGCTGATAATCAATGGTTGGCAATGACGATGGATACCCAGCAGTTACCGACTGATCTTCCTAAAAAAAATAATGGTTCAACTGGGAAGGGGGGAACTGAAAGTTATCCGGCTACGCTCGATTATCTTTCACCAAATGTAGATGTGAATACAGGAACACTGATGGTTCGTGCCAATTTTGATAACCCGAAAGGGATATTGAAGAGCGGATTATATGTAAGCATAACTTTACCTTATGGAGAAGCTAAAAATGCCATGCTGGTGAAAGAGGGCTCTATCGGAACCGACCAGTTAGGCAAGTACTTATATGTTGTAAATGATTCGAATATAGTTCATTACCGGCATATTGAAATAGGGCAGTTGGTCGACGGCACTTTACGGCAGGTATTGGGTGGACTTTCCCCGCAGGAACAGTATGTCACGGAGGCTTTGATGAAAGTCAGAGACGGAATGAAAGTAAAGCCACTTCCTGATTCCCTCCCTAAAAAGAGGGAAATAAGGTCTTTTGGATAACTGATTGATTAACAAATGAAATCAATAAAGGTGATGTACTTAAAACCGATTAATTAACAAAAGTAACTTTCTGCTCCCTCTCTTTGGGAGAAGGCTGTAGAGAGGCTGCTTTTAAACTTATATATTATGTTTTCTAAGTTTTTCATTAACCGACCAATTTTTGCTACCGTACTTGCCCTGCTCATTGTGGTAGCCGGTTTGGTCGCACTTAATATATTGCCTGTGGCGCAATTTCCGGAGATTACACCTCCGACGGTTCAGGTATCGGCTGTCTATCCCGGTGCGAATGCTGAAACTGTAGCTCAAACGGTAGGACTCCCCATCGAACAGCAGGTGAATGGTGTAGACGGCATGCTTTATATGTCTTCCAATTCTTCATCTTCGGGAGCATATTCTCTGACTATTACATTCGCTGTTGGTACGGACATCGATATGGCAACTGTACAAGTCCAGAACAGGGTAAGTGTTGCTCAATCATCCTTGCCGGAACCGGTAGTGGTACAAGGGGTGACTGTGCAGAAACAGTCTTCGAACATTGTCATGTTTTTTGACAATGACTTCGCAGGACTCTGTGTACAACAGCCTGTATCTGACTAATTATGCCAAATTGAATTTAGTGGACCAGCTGACACGTGTGCCCGGAGTGGGTGCTGTGAATGTGATGGGAGCAGGGGACTATTCGATGCGCATCTGGCTCGATCCGGAGGCTATGCGTATACGGAATATTTCACCGCAGCAAGTCTATCAATCGATCCAGTCACAGAATGTGGAAGTATCCGCCGGATATATCGGTCAGCCTATCGGACAGGATAATAATAATGCTTTTCAGTATACTTTGAATGTCCAGGGGACGATTGAAATCTCCTGAACAGTTCGGAGATATTATTATTCGCCGTGAGCAGGATGGAGCGATGCTTCGTCTGAAAGATATTGCACGTATTGATTTGGGGTCTGCTTCATACAATGTAGTGTCGCGATTGAATGGAAAACCTACGGCTGCTATTGCTATTTACCAGCAACCGGGTTCCAATTCGCTGGATGTTTCAAAAGGAGTGAAAGCTAAGATGGAAGAACTTGCAGAAAGTTTCCCGTCAGGAGGGCCTATAATGTCACTTTGGATACGACGGATGTTATCCATGCTTCCATTGATGAGGTGATGGTGACTTTCTTTGAAACAACTTTGCTGGTGATACTCGTTATTTTCTTGTTCCTGCAGAATTGGCGGGCAGTGATTATTCCTTGTATTACTATCCCGGTATCGTTGATCGGTACATTTGCCGTAATGGCGGCATTTGGCTTCTCTATCAATACATTGACGTTGTTCGGATTGATTTTGGCAATCGCCATTGTGGTGGATGATGCGATAGTGGTGGTGGAGAACGCTTCGAGGTTACTGGAAACCGGACAATATTCGCCTCGCGAAGCAGTGACAAAAGCGATGGGAGAGATTACCGGTCCTATTGTCGGTGTGGTTCTTGTGTTGCTTGCCGTATTTGTTCCTACTATGTTGATTAGTGGAATTTCCGGTCAGCTATATAAGCAGTTTGCACTGACTATTGCCGCTTCTACCGTATTGAGCGGTTTCAATTCGTTGACATTGACTCCTGCGCTTTGCGCACTGTTTCTTGAAAAGAGTAAACCTTCTAACTTCTTTATATACAAAGGTTTCAATAAGGCTTATGACAAGACACAAGGGGTATATGACAAAATTGTCAAATGGTTGCTTCAACGTCCGGGAATGGCTCTCGCTTCTTATGGCGCTTTGACTGTTATTGCTCTATTGCTTTTTATGCATTGGCCGTCAACATTTATTCCGGATGAAGATGATGGTTATTTTATTGCAGTTGTTCAACTTCCGCCTGCCGCCAGCCTTGAGCGTACGCAAGCAGTGGGAGAAAAGATAAACGGTATTCTGGATTCTTATCCGGAAGTAAAGAATTATATTGGTATTTCCGGCTTTTCTATCATGGGTGGTGGCGAACAGAGTAACTCCGCAACCTATTTTGTTGTCCTGAAAAACTGGGACGAAAGGAAAGGGAAGGAGCATACGGCTGCTGCCGTTGTCGACCGTTTTAATGGCGAAGCGTATATGACTATTCAGGCTGCGGAAGTATTTGCCATGGTTCCTCCGGCTATTCCGGGGTTGGGTGCATCCGGTGGTTTACAGCTTCAGTTGGAAGACCGGCGTAATCTGGGACCGACGGAAATGCAGCAGGCCATCAATGCCTTGCTTGCTTCTTATCATTCAAAACCGGCTTTAGCATCTGTATCCAGCCAGTATCAGGCAAATGTTCCGCAATATTTCTTGAATATCGACCGTGACAAAGTCCAGTTCATGGGAATTGCCTTGAACGATGTTTTTCTCTACATTGGGCTATTATATGGGAGCGGCTTATGTGAATGATTTTGTTGAATTCGGACGTATTTACCAAGTGAAGATTGAGGCACGCGACCAGGCACAGCGGGTAATTGATGATGTCTTGAAGCTAAGTGTGCCGAATTCGGCAGGAGAGATGGTGCCTTTTTCTTCTTTCACCAAAGTGGAGGAACAGTTAGGCCAAGACCAGATTAACCGCTATAATATGTACTCGACTGCTTCTCTGACTTGTAATGTTGCTCCGGGAAGTAGTACCGGGCAGGCTATTCAAGAAGTGGAAGCATTGTTTAAGGAACAGCTGGGAGATGAGTTTGGGTATGAATGGACTTCCGTTGCCTACCAGGAAACCCAGGCTGGGAATACGACTACCATTGTTCTGATTATGGCGTTAATTGTTGCTTTTCTGGTACTTGCTGCACAGTATGAAAGTTGGACCAGCCCGGTAGCAGCCGTCATCGGATTGCCGGTGGCATTATTAGGTGCCATGATTGGCTGTCTGATTATGGGAACTCCAGTCAGTATTTATACGCAAATCGGTATAATCCTGTTGGTTGCGCTTTCTGCAAAGAATGGAATTTTGATTGTGGAATTTGCCCGTGATTTCCGTGCTGAGGGTAATTCAATTAGGGAAGCTGCCTTTGAAGCGGGGCATGTCCGCTTGCGTCCGATCTTGATGACTTCTTTTGCTTTTGTACTGGGGGTAATGCCTTTGCTGTTTGCTACCGGGGCTGGTGCGCAGAGTCGTATAGCGTTGGGTACTGCGGTTGTTTTTGGTATGGCTATGAATACTTTATTGGCTACCATTTATATTCCTAATTTCTACGAATTCATGCAGAAATTGCAAGAGCGATTCAGCAAAAAGAAAGGAAATGAGGATAGTGAGAAAGATGTTGCCGTATAGAAGTAAAAGGCTGTTTGAAGACTACCTGAAAGGGGAGTTGGTATAGTGACGCTATCTGTTTGGGATGGTGTCACCATAGTAAGCAAATAGCGTCACTATCTTGAATGGATAGTGACGCTATTTTATTCTTGCAGGTAAGTATGTTTTTTATGGCAAATGAAGCGGAACATTTTTATAAAGATTTGTAATCTGGAATATCCTGAAGGAACGTATAGCTCTGATTTTCATAATCCATCCGGCAACAATAATGCTGCATTCCGTTGCTGACAATCAGATAATCTACTTTCAATACCATATTATACCGGGTGATCGATCGAAAACAGCCTGTGTGATTTCGATATGGGGTGCTTTATATTCCACAATCATCCGGGCTGATAAATCCCTCCGATAAAGTACGGTGTCGCATCGTTTGGTAGTACCGTTCAACTTTACCATTACTTCATTGGCCAAGGAGGGCAGTCGGATATCCTTTGTGTGCAATAAGAAAGTGAACAAAGTGTTGCCGTACCCATTCTTCGGGAGTAAGGGCGACATATCGTTTGCGAATTACGTCAAAAATAACATTTTTTCCATTTCGTACGTCAATTTTAGTATCAAATACTGGCAAGTTTAACGATAACATTTCGTATTTTTGTAAGTTAAATAATGGTTCCCATTATTGGGAGCACAAATTTAATAGATAATTATGAAAACAAAAGAAGAAATCGTAGCTAATTGGCTACCCCGTTACACAAAACGTAACCTGGAGGATTTTGGAGAGTATATTCTGTTGACCAACTTCAACAAGTACGTCGAGATTTTCGCAAATCAGTTTAATGTTCCCATCTTAGGAAGGGATGCAAATATGATTTCTGCTTCTGCCGAAGGAATCACTATTATTAACTTTGGCATGGGAAGTCCTAATGCTGCCATCATTATGGATTTGCTAGGGGCCATCCAGCCTAAAGCATGTTTGTTTTTAGGCAAATGTGGGGGCATCGACAAGAAAAACCAGCTTGGCGACTTGATTCTACCCATTGCAGCCATTCGTGGAGAAGGAACATCCAATGATTATTATCCGCCTGAGGTACCTGCGTTACCTGCATTTATGTTGCAGCGTGCCGTTTCTTCATCGATTCGTGACTATGGACGTGACTATTGGACAGGAACTGTTTATACTACGAATCGTCGTATTTGGGAACACGATGATACATTCAAGGAGTATCTGAAAAAAGACTCGCGCAATGGCAGTTGATATGGAAACTGCAACTTTGTTCAGTTGTGGTTTTGCCAATCATATACCTACTGGTGCATTATTATTAGTGTCCGATCAACCAATGACCCGGATGGAGTAAAAACAGATAAAAGTGATAATATAGTTACCAAAAATTATGTAGAAGAACATGTTGAGATTGGTATTGCTTCTTTGCGCATGATTATTGATGAAAAGAAAACTGTAAAACACTTGAAATTTGACTGGTAATTCCGGTCTTTCTGAAAGATATATATGGCAAAACAAGAACTGACGTGTGATGATATTCTCAAGGAACTGAGAGCAAAGCAGTATCGCCCTATCTATTACCTGATGGGAGAAGAGTCGTATTATATCGACCTTGATTGCGGATTATATAACAAATAATGTGTTGAATGAAACGGAAAAAGAATTCAACCTGACTGTTGTGTATGGGGCTGATGTGGATGTGGCAACGATTATAAATGCTGCAAAGCGTTATCCGATGATGTCTGAACACCAGGTGGTAGTGGTAAAAGGAGGCGCAGGTAATCCGCAATATGGAAGAGTTGTCTTATTATCTTCAAAAGCCCTTTGCTTTCCACCATTTTAGTGATATGCCATAAGCATGGAACGTTGGATCGTAGAAAGAAGCTGGCTGCCGAGGTGGACAAAGTTGGTGTGCTGTTTGAATCTAAAAAATAAAGGATGCACAACTCCCCGGTTTTATAGCTTCATATATGAAACGGAAAGGAGTTGATATGGAACCTAAAGCAACTGCTATGCTTGCTGATTTTGTAGGTTCTGATTTGAGTCGTCTGACCGGAGAGCTTGAAAAGTTGATTATCACTTTACCTGCCGGACAAAAACGCGTAACTCCAGAACAGATAGAACGTAACATTGGCATAAGCAAGGATTATAATAACTTTGAATTGCGGAGCGCACTTGTTGAAAAGGATATCCTTAAAGCAAATAAGATAATAAAATATTTTGAGGAGAATCCCAAAACAAATCCGATCCAAATGACTTTGTCTTTATTATTCAGCTTTTATTCCAACCTAATGTTGGCTTATTATGCACCGGATAAATCAGAGCAAGGGATTGCAAATATGCTAGGGTTAAGAACTCCTTGGCAGGCTCGGGATTATATGGTAGCAATGCGAAAAATATAGCGGAGTAAAGACCATGCAAATTATTGGAGAAATACGATATGCTGATGCAAACTCCAAAGGAGTCCAAAATAGTTCTATGACAGATGGAGATATTCTTCGTGAATTAGTGTTCAAAATTTTGCATTAAGTAGGATTAAGAATTACCTATATAATCAGACATATACTTTTACCGTAGATAGAGTTAAAGTATATGTCTTTTTTGGGTATTCCCTGCAATTACTTCCATTATAAAAAAGACTTTCACAATACCAGTGATTATTTTACAAATAGATTTACTCCTTTTATAGTTTTATAGATTTACCCATTTAACGAACTACACAAAGTCTATTTTTAGAATTTTGTATTGATCTACCTTCAAGGAAACTTTTTCTTTTAAATAGGAGCTTTATATTTTTAAACGAGAAAAATTTACTTATTCTTGAGTTTATCAAAAAAGCATTTTGGATTTTAAAGGTATCGTTTTATAGTGAGAATGGAGATTTTTTCTTTTCTCTAAAATCATCCATTAGTGTCATTTTGATAATCCAGGAGTATTTTTGATTACTATAAGCCTATTTTTTTCTAGTTTAATAGAAAAATAGAATCTGAATTATAGGGGTAAGTCTTTGTCTTTTCATTTATTTATGCTAAAAAATGAGCTTCCTAGAATTGAAAAAAAAAAAATAAATAAGTGGAGATCGGTACGGAAATATTGCAAGGATTTTCTTTTTAGAGAAGATTGTAAAGGATGATTAGAAAAAAATAGCAATATACATTGGTAAAGTATGAGTGGCTCCCGTCCTTTTTAATTTTTTGCAACTATCAATATTTACTTTTGTGTATATATGTAATTACAAATGTGTAATATATTTATGTGAATATATCCAAATGTAATCAATGGTTAGTGTTTACAATAATATATTTGTGTATTTACAAAAATAACACCTGATATACAAATGTAGTTGTTGGGGCATTAACAAATGTCTTTTATATCTATTATCTTATTGTAAGCCAGCATTATATAGTTTATTATGTCAATTTGTACTATAAAAAAGTCTTCTCTGTGGTATGTATATTTGTGAATACTCTATTTGAGGTTTATTTATATTATATATATAGCTGTATATCTGTATTTTGCATTTTATAGTTAAACTGAAACTATATATTTATAATAGCTCGTTTTATTCTATATACAAGCGTAATATTCGATTTGTATAATATTCTATACTTTTGTAATATTGATATTTTTATATTTGTAATTTGCTTTTGTGAATCTAAATATTTACCTTTGTATAATCAATGAGATCGTGCGTATTTTTTGTGAAATAGATACATAACACATACAATTGTAATATAAAGAAGGTAGTATGGAGATAAAAGACAGAATTAGAATGATAATGGAGAGAGAAAAAGTTCCTCCAAGAGTTTTTGCTGAGACAATTGGAGTGCAACAATCTACTCTCATATTTTAAACGATCGGAATAAACCCAGCTTAGAGGTCGTTATGAAGGTTCATCAAAAGTATGACTATGTAACTCTTGAATGGTTGCTTTATGGTAAAGGCGAAATGATGGTGTCTGAAGAAGGAACTTCCTTTTCTTCTTCTAACCACGATTACCTGCCTTCTTTATTCGACGAGAATCCTGTAAATCCGTCCAAAGAGCCGACTCTTCCGGAAAATCGCAAAGGAAATGCCGTTAAGAAACGCCGAAAATGCCCCCAAAGAGATTGTAAAACAAGAGATTAGGTATATAGAAAAGCCTGCCAGGAAAATCACGGAAATAAGAATATTTTTCGATGATAACACCTATGAGACGTTTCGACCTGAAAAATGAAGAGTAAAATCGGTGGTTTGAGCAATTTCCTGTATCTTTGCATCCGGAATACGAATTTATACTTTTATATCCATACATGAAGAAATTTATTTTAGATCTGACAGTGACTGAGAATATCAGATGAATGCAAACTATGTATTGCTAAAATTGACCTCTCAGTCATTACTGCCCGAAATGTTACCTGGGCAGTTTGCCGAACTCCGGGTGGACGGTTCGCCTACTACATTTTACGACGTCCCATTTCTATTAACTTTGTAGATAAACAGCGAAATGAGGTATGGTTTCTGATCCAGCTGGTTGGTGATGGAACAAGACGTTTGGCAGAGGTTAATCCCGGTGAAACAATAAATGTAGTGCTTCCGTTGGGAAATGCATATACAATGCCTCTGGAGGCTTCTGATAAGCTCTTATTAGTTGGTGGAGGTGTCGGAACAGCCCCTATGCTTTATTTAGGTGAGCAGTTGGCTAAAAAAGGCCATAAACCTACGTTCCTGTTAGGTGCCCGTAGCGACAAAGATCTGTTGCAGCTGGAAGAGTTTGCCAAATATGGAGAGGTATATACTACTACGGAAGATGGTAGCCATGGAGAAAAAGGATATGTTACCCAACATTCTATATTAAATCAGGTACGATTTGAGCAGATTTATACTTGTGGTCCTAAACCGATGATGATGGCTGTGGCAAAATATGCCAAAAGTAATCAGATAGAATGTGAAGTTTCGTTGGAAAATACGATGGCTTGTGGTGTAGGTGCTTGTTTATGCTGTGTGGAAAATACGAAAGAAGGTCACTTGTGTGTATGCAAAGAAGGTCCTGTTTTTAATATAAAGAAACTATTATGGCAGATTTAAATGTAAATATTGGCGAATTGAAAATGAAGAATCCGGTGATGACTGCATCTGGTACATTTGGATATGGTGAAGAGTTCTCCGACTTCAATGATATAGCGCGAATAGGCGGTATTATTGTAAAGGAACTACCCTTCACAAACGTGAAGGAAACCCTCATCCGCGTATGGCAGAGACTCCTTCTGGGATGTTAAACGCTGTGGGACTGCAAAATAAGGGTGTTGATTACTTTGTAGAACATATATATCCTCGCATAAAAGACATCCAAACGAATATGATTGTAAACGTTTCGGGATCTGCCATCGAAGATTATGTAAAAACAGCCGAAATCATTAATGAACTTGACAAAATTCCTGCTATAGAACTAAACATCTCTTGCCCCAATGTAAAGCAAGGAGGTATGGCTTTTGGTGTGTCAGCAAAAGGTGCTTCTGAAGTAGTAAAAGCGGTACGTGCAGCTTACAAAAAGACACTTATCGTTAAACTCTCTCCGAACGTCACTGATATCACAGAAATTGCCCGTGCAGCGGAAGAAAGTGGTGCAGATAGTGTATCATTAATCAATACATTATTGGGAATGGCAATCGATGCGGAGCGTAGACGTCCCATTTTATCCACTATAACGGGTGGAATGTCCGGAGCCGCCGTAAAACCAATTGCATTGCGTATGGTATGGCAAGTCGCTAAATGTAGTAAATATTCCTGTCATTGGACTAGGGGGTATCATGGGATGGAAGGATGCGGTTGAATTCATGCTTGCGGGTGCATCTGCTATCCAGATCGGTACGGCAAATTTCATAGATCCGGCTGTTACCATCAAAGTGGAAGATGGTATAAATAATTACCTAGAAAGACACGGATGTAAGTCTGTAAAGGAAATAATTGGTGCGCTTGAGGTATAATTGAAAACATACAATAACCCTTCGCATTAAGTCTGCAAGAAAAATGCTATTTCTTTTTAAATAGAGAAAGGATAAACAGGCAGGTAATAGCAGATGAAAAAGAAGTTCGTGTTTAGAGGAATTGTCTACGGATAGAATCTTTAGATTGAAGACAAAATAAAAACGACGGTGAGGATTTACGTAATCTTCATCGTCGTTTTTATTTACACTTTATTTTACTCCCCCTAATAGGTCGGGACGAAGTTTTCTGGTGCGTTCCAGGGACTGTTGCAGTTCCCATTCTTTGATCTTTGCTTCATGCCCGGATAATAGAATATCGGGAACTTTCCAGCCTTTATAATCAGCAGGTCGTGTATATACAGGTGCTGCCAGCAAATTATCCTGGAAAGAATCGGAAAGTGCGGATTGTTCATCGGAAATGACTCCGGGAATGATACGTACGATAGCATCTGCCATCACTGCTGCCGCCAGTTCTCCTCCTGTTAATACATAATCGCCGATACTGATTTCTTTAGTGATCAGGTGCTCGCGGATACGATAGTCAATTCCTTTGAAATGTCCACAAAGGATAATAAGATTCTGTGCTAAAGACAGATTGTTGGCCATAGGCTGGTTGAATTGTTCTCCGTCAGGGGTCGTGAAGATCACTTCATCATAGTCGCGTTCAGCCTTCAGAGCGTTAATGCAGCGTTCGATAGGCTCTATCTTCATGACCATGCCGGCGAATCCGCCAAAAGGATAATCATCGACACGACGATATTTGTCTTCGGTATAGTCACGCAGATTGTGGATATGTATTTCTGCAAGTCCCTTGTTCTGAGCCCGTTTCATAATGGAGCAATTGAAGAAGCCCTCAATCATTTCGGGCAAAACTGTTATAATATCAATACGCATAATCTTTTAATTTTTCGCAAAAGTACAAATATTCAAAGATAAACCCGTATTTTTGCCTTAAACAATCAAAGAAATATGGATATAAAGGGAAGAATAGAGGAATTGCGTGCTGAACTTCATCGGCACAACTATAATTATTACGTTTTGAATGCTCCCGAAATTTCAGATAAGGAGTTTGATGATAAGATGCGTGAACTTCAGGATCTGGAAGAAAAACATCCGGAACATAAAGATGAAAATTCACCCACTATGCGCGTGGGGAGCGACTTGAACAAGAATTTTACGCAAGTAGCCCATAAATATCCTATGTTGTCATTGGCGAACACATATTCGGAGGAGGAAGTCACCGATTTCTATGAACGTGTCCGTAAGGCTCTTAATGAAGATTTTGAGATTTGCTGTGAAATGAAATATGACGGTACTTCTATTTCGTTGACCTATGAAAATGGGAAGTTGGTTCGTGCCGTCACCCGTGGAGATGGAGAAAAAGGCGATGATGTGACGGATAATGTGAAAACAATCCGTTCTATCCCACTTGTATTACATGGTGACAATTATCCTTCTTCTTTTGAGATTCGTGGGGAAATCCTTATGCCCTGGGAAGTATTTGAGGAGTTGAACCGCGAAAAAGAAGCACGTGAAGAACCGCTTTTTGCCAATCCAAGAAATGCGGCGTCCGGTACATTGAAGTTGCAAAATTCTTCAATTGTCGCTTCCCGTAAATTGGATGCGTATTTATATTATCTTTTGGGAGATAATCTGCCTTGCGACGGACATTATGAAAATCTTCAGGAAGCGGCAAAATGGGGCTTTAAAATATCTGATCTAATGCGTAAAGTGCCAAACATTAGAGGAGGTTTTTGAATTTATAAATTATTGGGATGTAGAACGTAAAAACTCTACCGGTTGCTACGGACGGGATTGTTTTGAAGGTGAACAGTTTAAGACAACAGAAAAATTTGGGTTTTACGGCATAAGTCTCCGATGGGCTATCGCCTATAAGTTCCAGGCAGAACGTGCATTGACCCGATTGAATAAGGTGACCTATCAGGTAGGAAGAACCGGGGCAGTCACTCCGGTAGCTAATCTGGACCCTGTACAGCTTTCGGGAACTGTCGTAAAACGTGCATCCTTACATAATGCGGATATCATCGAAGGGCTGGATTTACATATCGGAGACATGGTTTATGTAGAGAAAGGTGGAGAAATCATTCCTAAAATTACGGGAGTAGACAAAGATGCACGTAGTTTTATGCTTGGGGAGAAGGTTCGATTCATCGTCAATTGTCCTGAATGTGGTAGTAAATTAGTCAGGTATGAAGGGGAAGCAGCCCATTATTGTCCTAACGAAACATCCTGCCCACCTCAAATTAAAGGTAAGATAGAGCATTTCATTAGCCGTAAGGCAATGAATATAGATGGCTTAGGCCCGGAAACCGTAGATATGTTCTACCGTTTGGGATTAATTAAAAATACGGCCGACTTATATAAACTTACAGCTGATGATATCAAAGGTTTGGATCGTATGGGAGAAAAATCGGCGGAGAACATTATAACGGGGATTGCAGCAAAGCAAAACCGTTCCTTTCGAACGTGTTATTTTTGCTTTGGGAATTCGCTTTGTTGGTGAGACTGTGGCCAAAAAAGATAGCAAAATCGTTTGAGAATATAGATGATCTGCAACAGGCAGATCTAGAAAAATTGGTAAGTATCGATGAAATCGGAGAAAAAATAGCGCAGAGTATACTTGCATATTTTGCGAATGAGTCTAATCGTGAGTTAGTTAGCAAGCTAAAGGAGGCCGGACTACAGCTTTATCGTACCGAGGAAGATTTAAAAGGATATACGGATAAGTTAGCGGGACAGTCTATCGTTATCAGCGGTGTGTTTGTCCATCATTCGCGTGACGAATATAAAGAGCTTATCGAGAAAAATGGAGGGGAAAAATGTAGGAAGCATTTCTGCGAAAACCAGTTTTATTCTGGCCGGAGACAATATGGGACCTGCAAAGCTTGAAAAAGCAAAAAAACTTGGAATAACCATATTAAGCGAAGACGAATTTCTGAAACTTATATCGTAAGATAAGAAAAATATTCGTACTTTTGCGGCTAAATAAATTAGAGATTATAATTAAAACTCATGATACAGACTAAATTGAAAGGAATGGGGGTAGCACTGATTACTCCTTTCAAAGAGGATGAGAGCGTTGACTATGACGCGTTGATGCGTATGGTGGACTATCTATTACAGAATAATGCGGATTTCTTGTGTGTGCTGGGGACTACAGCTGAAACACCGACTCTGACCGAGGAAGAAAAGAAAACTATAAAAAAGATGGTAATTGACCGCGTTAACGGAAGACAAACCTTCTCAA
>VOFD01001014.1_pt1 | contig 14176 bp, 8 predicted proteins | sample 5384101 | NCBI WGS metagenome assembly VOFD01 (sample SAMN12384723, study PRJNA508395) | human gut metagenome | isolation source: healthy gut C | host: Homo sapiens
TGGTACGGTTGGGAACTGGAACAACCGGACACGATAGCCCGCATCCTGTTCCTCCCCCCGCAACGACGACAACTTCATCCGCGAGAACGAAGAATACGAACTGTTCTACTGGCATCGCGGCACTTGCTGTCGCTCTCGGACGCCAATGGGCAACTTCGAAGCCGTGCTGGAATACGGCAACGCGCCGGACGGCGCCCCTTCCGCCTGCACAACCGCACGAAAGGCTACGAGGAACGCATCTTCACCTACGAACAAGGAAAACAAATATGGTGGTAACGCGCAATAACATAAAAAGAACAATCAAAAACCATTGAAACAGAAACTACATCATGAAGAAAACAATCAAAGCAACGATGGTCCTAATCACGTTCTTAAGCATCGCAAGTTGTGAACATGACGAAATTATTCCCCAGCAAACCAATGAACCGTTCTTAAGCCTTCCCATATCACAAGGCCAAGAAGAAAAAATTCAGATGCGACGAAGTGATGGAAGAAGCCAACAGAAGAGTAAAGCCTTATCTTAAATTCACAGATAAGCATATTGAGCTTACACTAAATTCCGGAAAAGCCATCAACGTATCTGAAGAAATTTATGATATGTTCGTAACAGGAATTCAAACCAATAATGAATTATTGGAAAAAGGTGAAGCATACATATATGAAGAAAAAGTATACGAATATACGGCATTCCACAATAATTTGTTACGGGTCAAAAGAGGTATGCCCGAAGGATATCCTGACGACCGATACGATGTAGACCATGAAAGACTCCCAGGTAATGGTTCTAAAAAGACGATTGTATGCGAAAACAACAATGAGGCTTTCGCTTGCTATCTTGATAATAAAAGAAAACAAGACTCCTCTGCCTGCAATACTTCTTTATGCATCAAAAGGCGTTGACGGTATTCTCAATAGCAAGGACGCTGAAACATATAAAGACGCCTATGAAACTATAATCTGGAATCAGGGAAAAATGAAGAGTCCCTATACAAAGCCACAAGAAATGGAGGCATAAAAAATAGTCACAATAGACTATGAATCGAAAACATGCGATTTAGCAATACCTACATATACGACAAAAACGATAAGTTATTAGGAAAATATTAAATCATCGCTATGAGCTCCAAATGCAAAAAGAAAAAACAATATATCTGGCGACATACACTTTTTGCCTGATATTTGTCCCAATCATATTGAACGGCATCATTTACCATAGAATCACCATCTTGACAGAATGGTGGTTCTATCTTCCAATGTTCTTAATAGGTGTAGCAGGCTGCTTTTTTCCGAAAGGAAATCCGGCGTTCCATACTCCTTTTTCAAATGCCCAGTACCATCCATGGCTTTTCATGGGAACCCTGTTCAGGATCTTTTCAGACGACAGTTATTACATCGTACTTACCAGCATGATCTATGGCCTCTTCTTAATCCTCTGGCAAACTTTTCAACCGTTCATCCTCCATCTGGCAGAGTCTCGGCATTCTCTATCTTGGCATCCTGTTCCTTTTCGCTATCCTTCCATTTGGTGGGGTGACAATTGGGATACATTCATATTTTTATACATCCGGGAGTTTCTCCACCTACATAGTATATATGTGGACTTCTGTTTGCCATTTTCTATCAAGTCAACTACTGGGTTCTCAAAGGCTTCATTCTTTGCGCGCTTTGTCTTTACTCTTTTATGGAGGATTTTTCATCCGGGCCGACTATCTATAATGCCAATATGGAACTCTTAAGGAAGGATGCCATCTATATCGTCCATGCCCACCGACTACACCGGGAAGAAAACAGACTTGAAGAGGTATTACACGGATACAATGCATGCTTGTTTTATGCATGTCCAATTGCCTTGGTATTATGCACGAAAAGAAATGTTACAAGAAGAATGTCTTACGTTTCTATTTACAACAAATACATCGCCATCTTCAAAACGACACCTATGGGAGCCGCCAAGGAGCGCAGCCGGACAGGGGGAGAAACATGCAGCTCGGCAATGGACAGGCAATGCGCATGCCATTTCCAGACCGTCGCGGATAAGCCTGCCCATCTACGTCGCGGCTACACCCTCGGAAGGCCTCTGCCGGCTGCCCGGGCCTTGTGCGGCGGCAGTACCAAGTACTTCCGCAAAGTACAAATCGGGATCTGCTAAAAAACTCAAAACTTCATACGTACGTTTAAAAACGAACAGGAAGCCATATTCTTCTTCTACTGCGATTTGGTTCGGCTTGAGCGTCTCCGGCGCGGCGGATGCCGAAACCCCAAGGTCTATTGGGCGCTGGTTTATGCCGCCCCAGTCATTGCAACGGCTTTCTCCAAGGAAGCGTGCTTTTGTGGTCAGCGGTCTACGCCCTGCTGCAATGGAGCGGCGCATGTCTCTGCCGGGTTTCGGTTTGGCGGCAGCTTCGACAATCCGGCCGGACTGGCCTCGGCCCTGGCCTTCAGCCCGCCGTTCGGCTGCACCTGGCCGAAAACCTTCAGCGCCCGCAGGTCCCGTTGCGGGCCATGGCCCTGACGGCCTGCGCCATCCTGGCTTCCGGTTCGCGCGCTCGGGCATGCTCTCTCGCCATGGGCGCCGTGCTGCCCGCCTATCTGCTGACGAAACGGGAGGCGAACGCGCAGCGCATTGTTCCTCACACTGTTGGCAGCAGCTGCGGCCAGGCTGCTGCCGGCCTTTACCACTACAAAAGGACTCGGCTGACGGATTTGCTACTCATCTGGCAATGCACATGGGAACTCATCAAGGAAAGTCCTTGGACGGGACATGGCCCCGGGAGGCTTCCAAGCCCACTATATGGAAGCACAAGCCGACTACTTCCGCCAACACCTCCCTGACAGCCCTTATGCCCGGACTGGCCGACGACGTGAAAGCCCCCCTTCAACGAATACCTCGGCTATGGACCGACTTCGGCCTCGCCGGTCTCCTCGCGGCGGCGGCCGTCATCGCCCTGCTCCACCGTGCCTGGCGCAGACACCCCTACGGCAGTTCACTCCACTGCCGCACTCTGCCTTGTCCGTGGGCGTCTTCCTTGTATTTTTTATCCTTTCCGCTATCCACACACATGGATGTTCACCGGATTGTCTGTTGCAGTGTTGCTCCCGCCTACCCGCCCGACAGCCGGTTGCGGCGGACCATAGCCGTTCCTGCCGCCTTCGGTCTCTGCCCTTTGTCGGCCTTTGCCCTGCGCCGGATGCAGGCGGAAATACAATGGTGCGGACAGGTTAACTGCTCGCTTTGCGGACAGACGGAACAAATGTTGCCCATCTACGCAAAGCTTTATACGGAAATGAAGGACGAGCCCCCTTTTCCTTTATAATTATGCCGCCGAGTTGAATGTAGCCGGACGGTATAGCGAAAGTCTGCACATGGGCAAGGAAAGCGAAATCAGGATGGCCGACTACCCCACGCAACTCTCCTGGCGGACAACTGCAGACTGTTGGGACATCACGACGACGCGGAACGCCACTCGGCTTCCACCACGTAACAAAACCGGACCCAGATTTCCCTAAAAAATGTGCCATGGCGAGTTCTATCTGGACAGCGCCTACCTCTCCGGATTCTTCGAGGTCAGGGCCTACACACGGCACATGAGAAACTTACGGATACCGGAGAATTTACGACCGCACGCGACCGGACTTGCTGAACAAACACAAGAAACTATGGATTGACGATGAGGAAGACTGGAAAAGGCTCAAGGAAAAGGCAAAGGCAAAAGGGAACCATTGCCCGATTCCGTCCTACAGATCATGCAAGCCGTAGGACGGTACAACCAAGACTTCCATGCGACCCCGATCCGATGCCTCATGCCGCAGCCCGGAAGCCTGAAACCGGGGGAGAAAATCGAACTCACCTTCCGAACCACACCCGGAAGCCGATTCTCGCTGGCCGTCACGGACGCCTCCTCCAGAATACCCACTAACTACGGGGGAGACATCCACCGCTCGCTCTTCCTCGACAGCAGCTGGGTGGCACGAAGCTACTACGCCATGCGGAACTTCGATCCCGAACAGGACATCTTCCTCTCCCCGGAAAAAGGACTGACCGTGGACGGGGAGGTCTATACACGCTCATCGCGCAGACTCATCAAGAGGCTCGAACCGGGATGCCCCGTCAGAATGAACATACCGGACGACACCTGCAGAATGACAGGAGAGACCACTACCACCGGAAAGGGATATTGGGCCTTCTACCTGAAGGACTTCCATGGCGACAGAATCGCCTACCTCTCCACATCCTACATCGTAGCGGACGGGAGAAAGCCCGTCATCAAAACCTATAAATGGTTCTGTCCCGTTCCCAGACCCTACCGGGAAGAAGAGACACAGTTGCCCGAAAACACCTGCAAAGCAATCGACGGGAATGCCCTGCAGGAAGAGGACGACGGCACGAAATCCCTGCAGGAAGTGGAAATAAAAGCCAGACGCCGCCGATATACCCGCAAATACCTCAAGGTATCAACCGTACATTTCCCATTGGCCGAAGAAATAGACTATCTCGCAGATCACGCCCCATACAGTGGTGTTACCACACAGGAAATCGGAACGAGCATCATGAGCCGCTATTACTATCCGGACGGCGGGGCCAGATGGATGGTATTGGACGAATATCCCGGAGACCACGTCCCCGTAGAAGGGAAATCAAAGAGATATCCGAAAAACTGCCGCCCGACATCAAGGAAGTCGTCATCCGGACAGACCCGGAAACCTGCAGGCGCTACGGATTCGACAAAAAGGAATTTGTAAGAATGTGGTGGGGCGGAAGTGGATGGGGGCGGCAAAGGCAGCCTTGGGGAGATACCGAATCGGCTGACCGCATATTGTGCTATGTGGTCTGCTATGTCAAATACAGTCCGGAAGAACTGAAAGCCACCCCAACCGGCTCAGAAGCTACGGCTTGCACCCTTCCTCCCGCATCACCGTGATAAAGGGATACACAGCCCCCCGCCGCCTTCCCTTCCCCGGATTACGCGCAAACCCTGGATGGGCTGCAGGATGACTTCCGCCGCACACTCTACTGGAATCCCGATGTCCGGGCGGACGAGAACGGACTGGCACGGGTCACCTTCTACAACAACTCTACGTGCCACACCCTGCATCTCTCCGCCGAAGGCATAGGGGGAGACGGGAAACCGGTCGTCTACAATCATCCCCAAAACGATGAAAACCAAAAACAAGCCACTTCTCCTGTTCCAGATGAAAGTGAACAATAATATGAAAGAGTTATGGAAATCATGTCATCTATGTTACCTTCCATGCAAGAAATGGAAACGACTTTCGCTGAATTTGCTGCAATCAAACAAATTTTAGCACGTCCACTGAAGTCACAGACTCCGCAGGAGGGATAAAACTCTTGAAACAAAGCCCATTTCCTTTATAAGAACGAAACAAAGCCAACCAGAGACTTCATCAGAAAGCATTGACCTCAGCAGAATGATATATGCTTTTGGACAACATCTTAATCTTAAACTAACCGTCTCAGTAACAACTGACAAAAAGAAACCAAATAGTGCTCCTAAAATTAGCGTCTGTGGCAACCTTGAATTACCGAATGGAACGTCCAATATAACCTACAAGAAAAAGGATGAAAAAAACTTCTTATTCTTTGAATGGCAGCAATATAATTAGCATTTCCTACAGTTGTACTGTACAAAAATACCAACGCCATACAATAGAAGATTTTCCAAAAGATGATAATGATTACACATTAATCTTTCTAGCTGAAGAACCAGTAAAAGTTGAAACGACCACATCATTTTAAAAGCAAATAGAATAATTAGTACTTATATTAAATAACAACTACAATATTCGTCCTTTTCTTATTGACTTATTATAATAAAGTCAATAGGAAAAGGATAAAGAAAAAAAAAGATATGAAGACCTTTATCTTACGAACCATATTGATCATAACTCTATTCTTTACCATAATAGATGTTTATTCACAGCCTACCCCTACCGACTCCCTCTACCGCAAGGTGGAGGCATTCGGCCAGGCGTTGCCGCAAGAAAAAGTGTATCTTCATCTCGACAACACATGCTACTTCATCGGCGACACAATATGGTATAAAGGCTACGTGACGCAGAGCAATACCGGCACGCTGACCACGCTGAGCCGGATCCTCTACGTGGAACTGCTCACGCCGGACGGCTACCTCGTGGAGCGACAACAGCTCGAGATGCCGGACGGAATGGCTCACGGCATGTTCGTGCTCACCGACTCGCTCTATGCGGGGTATTATGAGCTGCGGGCCTGCACCCGGTGGATGCTCAACTTCGAGCTGTGCGAGTATCCGCACGTCAAGAACACCGAAGACAACTTCTACAGCAAGAAGATGGCCAAAGAGTTCTTCCGCGACTACGAGAAGCTCTATTCGCGCGTGTTTCCCGTGTTCGACAAACCCGAAGTGGCCGGAGAATACCTCAAGGACATGACCCTGCGGCCCATGCGGCGCTACTACAAGAAACCGCGGAACAGAAACCCGAACTCGACCTGCGCTTCTATCCCGAAGGCGGCAACCTCGTGGAGGGCACCACGGCACGGGTGGCCCTCGAACTCAACGACGAGGACGGGCAACACCTGAAAGGCATGCTCCTCTCCATAGAGAACAAGGACGGAGTGGAGGTGGCGCAATGCAAGACGGACGAACGGGGAAGGGCCGTGTTCACCCTGCCGGAAGTCGCGGAGAAGAAAGGCTACCGGGCCGTATTCACCTACGAAGGATATAACTTCCGGGAAGAGCTGCCGGAGGTGGAACCCGAAGGTTGCGCGCTCACCGTCGCGCAGGACGACAGCACCGTGACGGCACGGGTGCAGGCCGTGGGCGTGGGCGCCAGCTGGCCCTGCACGTCATGCACCAAGGCGTGTCCAGTTTCTACCGCACGCTGGAGCACAAAGGCATCTTGCAAAAGGCGCAAGAGGAATACACCGTGGCCATCCCGCTGGACTCGCTCCCCACGGGCGTCAACCAGCTCACCGTGTTCGACGCCGAGGGACGCATCTATGCCGACCGCCTCTTCTTCGTCAACCACCACGACCACGATGCCCCGCGGCTGTCCATCTCCGGCATCAAGATGCAATACAAACCCTTCGACCCCATCACCCTCCACCTGAAGCTCACCGACCCGGCCGACACCATTGCCGGACTCTCGCTCGCCGTGCGCGACCGCGCCACCGAGGAATACCACTACGACAACGGCACCATGCTCACCGAAATGCTCCTCGCCAGCGAGATCCGCGGGTTCGTGGAGAATCCCGGCTACTACTTCGGGGCCGACGACAGCATACGGCGCCGGGCGCTGGACCTGCTCATGATGGTGCAGGGATGGCGGCGGTACGAATGGCGCGTCATGGCCGGAGTGGAACCGCTCGACCTGCCCTGGATGCCCGAGAAGTTCCAGACCATAGCCGGGTGCGTCAACCGGGCCGAGGACCCCAACCCCGATTTCAAGAAGTCCAGCAACCTGCGCAACGAGGTGAACGTATGGGCCATGTTCGTGCAGGACGGACAGACGGTAGAACTCATGCCGCCCACCGAGAACGGCACGTTCTACATGCAGACGCCCAAGATCTACGGCGACTGCATGCTCTTCCTCAGCGCCGCCGGACTGGACAAAGGGACGGAAGACATCATCAAAAGCCGGCAGAAAGGCCTCACCGACGAGGAGGCCTGGCCGGAATACTACGTGAAGCTCGACCACTTCCACCCCCGCTTCCCCAAGCCCTATGACTTCTATCAGGACACGCCTACCAAGGACCTCATCCCCGTCGACGGAAGGGGGGACAGCCTGGTGCAGGAGTCCTTCACCGACCGCACGCTCCCGTCATTGGCCGTCTACGCCAAGAGGGGCGGACTGCGCCACTACGACCCCACCAAACCCGCCATCGTGGTGGACGCCTACGAGGCCTACAACATGGTGGCCGACGCCGGCATCAACGGGGGCGACAGACCCTTCTACCACATCCTGTACCGACCGGAGGACCAATACGTCACACGGGAGAACAGCCACCCCAAGCGTTGGAACGTGTTCTCCTCCATGCTGGGCATGCTCTATGTGGCCGACATGGACATGCACCGGCAATATCACATCGAATCGCGCCTCGACGGGAAATCGCTCGAACTGCCCACGAACATGCTCGGCGGCGCACAGACGCAGGAGAAATACAAGAAACTCAGCTTCCTGGACAAGTTCTACATCTACACCGACTACTCGCCCCGCGAACGGGGCAGCTGGAAATACGAGCAGGACAACCAGCCGGAGTTCATCGTAGACTACCGCCTCAAGCCCAATGACGAATACACCCCCGCCAGCCGCGACCGCCGCTACCTGATGCGCGGCTATGCCGTGTGCGATGACTTCTACAGCCCCAACTACCGGCGTCGCCCGCTGCCCGACACCAAGGACTACCGCCGCACCCTGCTCTGGATGCCCGAGGTGAAGTTCAACGCCGAGGGGAAAGCCATCGTACAGCTCTACAACAACAGCAAGCCGACGGCCATCAGCATCGAGGCCGAAGGCATCACGCGGAACGGGAAACCCGTCGTATGGAACGGGAAAAACGCCGTGCAGGACCATGCGTACGACACTTCCGATACGGCCGAAACGGACCACGGCGCAGAGGAGACCGGAACGGACATCCTCTACCATAACGTGCGGAACGCCGGCACGGCGCTCCCGCAGGAAAAGGTCTACCTGCACCTGGACAACACCTGCTACTTCCTGGGCGACACGATATGGTACAAAGGCTACGTGACACGTACCGACCGGGGGCACGCTGACCGACATGAGCAAAATCCTCTACGTGGACTTGTTCACGCCCGATGGCTACCTCGTGGAGCGGCAACAGCTGGAAATGACAGACGGCACGGCCCACGGCATGTTCGTGCTGCAGGACACCCTCTATGGCGGCTACTACGAGTTGCGGGCCTACACGCGCTGGATGCTCAACTTCGGACAGTGTGAATATCCCCACATCAAAGAAACCGAAAACCGGTTCTACAGCCTGAAGATGGCCAAGGAGTTCTTCCGCGACTACGAGAAACTCTACTCCCGTGTCTTCCCCGTCTTCAACAAGGTGGAAAGCGGCGGGCTCTATTCCAAGAACATGACCCCTGCGCCCCTGCGCCGCATCTACAGGAAGCGCGGCAGGAAGCCCAAGACCGACCTGCACTTCTACCCCGAAGGCGGCAACCTGGTGGCCGGAACGGACGGACGGGTGGCGCTGGAACTCAACACCGACGAAGGGGAACACCTGCCCGGAGTGGACATCTCCATCCTGAACCGCTACGAGCAGACCGTCGCCCGATGCCGGACGGACGCCCGCGGACGGACCGCCTTCACCCTGTCCGACGTGGACAAGGAAGGGGGCTACGAAGCCGTCTACCGCATCGGGAGGTATGAATACACCGAGGACCTGCCCGAGGTGGACCGCCAAGGCTGCGCCCTGACCGTCGTGCAGAACGACACCGCCGTGGAAGGCCGCATGCAGGCCGTGGACGTAGACCAGCCTTTGGCCCTCCACGTCATGAGCCAGGGCGTGTCCCGCTTCTACCAGCCCCTGCCCGCCCTGTCCGGCAAGCGCACCGTAGCCATCCCCTTGGATTCGCTCCCCACGGGCGTCAACCAGCTCACCGTGTTCGACGCCGACGGCCGCATCTATGCCGACCGCCTCTTCTTCGTCAACCACCACGACCACGACGCTCCGCGGCTGGCCGTCTCCGGCATCCGGACGCAGTATGAGCCCTTCGACTCCATCACCCTCCACCTGCAGCTGGCCGACCCGGCCGACAGCGTGGCCGGACTCTCGCTCTCCGTACGCGACCGCGCCACCGACGAACTGACCTACGACAACGGAACGATGCTCACCGAAATGCTCCTCTCCAGCGAAATCCGTGGGTTCGTGGAGAATCCCGGCTACTACTTCGAGGCCGACGACGACCAACGGCGCCACGAACTGGACCTGCTCATGATGGTGCAGGGATGGCGGCGGTACGAATGGCGGGAAATGGCGGGCGTGGAAACCCTCTACCTGCCGTGGCAGCCGGAGAAGTTCCAGACCATCGCCGGGTGCGTCAACCGCCTGGCCGAAACGGCGCCCGGCTCCATGACGGCCAGCAACCTGGGCAAGGAGGTGAACGTGTGGACCATCTTCGCCCAGGGCAAGGAGACTTTCGAGCTCAAGCAGGAGACGGAAAACGGCACCTTCTACATGCAGACGCCCAAAATCTACGGCGAATACCTGCTCTATCTCAGTGCGGCCGACCTGAACAAGGACGAAAACTACATCATCCAACGGCGGCAACAGGGCTTCACCGACGAGAAAGCCTGGCCGGACTACTACGTCAAACTGGACCACTTCCACCCGCTTTTCGCCCATCCCTATGACTTCTATCAGGACGCGCCGGCGCTCGATCCCGGCCTGTTCACGGCCGGATGGGGCGGCACTGCCAGCTTCACCAACCGCTACCTCTCGGCCGTCACCGTGCGGGCCCGCGGGCGCGGACTGCGCAAACTGGCGCTCCAGAAACCCGCCATCGTGATGGACGTCAACAAGGCTTACAACCTGTGCATGGACTACGGCCTGTGCCACACACCTTATTATTATTCTTCCGGCCCGCTCATGTCCGACTTCCTGTCCTCGCTCTTCATCGGCGACATGAACATGAACCGGCGCTATTCCATCCGGACGTACTTCGACGGGCGCCCCGTCTCGCCCAAGCAGCACAACGACTTCTACCCGCTCAACCTGCCCGAAGGCATTCCTTTGGTGCAGGTTGAAATCCCCGCCACGCCCCTCATCACTTACCAGAAGGCCGAGAACAGCAAATACATCAGCCGCCTGATGGACTTCCGCATCTACACCGACTATGCGCCCCGCGACATGGGCAGCTGGAAATACACGCAGGACAACCAGCCGACGGTCATCGTGGACCATCGCTTCCGGCAGAACAACACCTACTTCCCGGCCTGCCGCGACCGCCGCTATTTCCTGCAAGGCTACGCCGTGTGCGAAGACTTCTACAGTCCCGACTACAGCCGCCGCCCGCTGCCCGGCACCCAAGACTACCGCCGGACACTGCTCTGGATGCCCGACGTGAAATTCGACAAGGAAGGGAAAGCCACTGTCCGCCTCTACAACAACAGCAAGCAGACCGTCATCAGCGTCGAGGCCGAAGGCATCACGCAAGGCGGAAAGCCCATCGTCTGGAAGAAACAAGATTAACATACGAGCCTATGAAAAGAATACTGTCGTCCCTGACCCTGTCCTATTTCTTTCCTTCCTGCCGTTGGCGGCACAAGATGCCGCCAACGACTCCCCTACCGCAAGGTGGAGGTTTTCGGCATCGTATTGCCGCAGGAGAAGGTGTACCTGCACCTCGACAACACGTGCTACTTCCTGGGCGATACAATATGGTATAAAGGTTACGTGACACAGAGCAACACCGGCACGCTGACCAGCGATGAGCAGAATTCTCTACGTGGACTGCTCACGCCGGACGGTTATCCAAAGGAGCGGCAGCAACTCGAAATGCCGGACGGATGGCCAACGGCATGTTCGTATTGGAAGACTCGCTCTATGCCGGTTACTACGAACTGCGGGCCTACACCCGGTGGATGCTCAACTGGACAGCGGGAGCATCCCCGCACGGCGGCTGGAGTGGACGCGTTCTACAACGCCGACATGGCGCGAGTTTCCTCCGCGACTACGACAAGCTCCTATCCCCGCGTCTTTCCTGTCCACGACAAGCCCGAGGAAGAGGGGCGATATCCCAAGGACATGACCGTGCGGCCCTTTGCGGCGGTACTACAAAAACCCGCTCTGGGGAACCGAAACCGACCTGCGCTTTCTACCCCGAAGGCGGACAGCTCGTGAGCGGAACGGACGGGCGGGTGGCGCTGGAACTCAACACCGAAGAGGGGGAACACCTGAAAGGCGTGGACATCACCATCCGGGACAAGGACAAGCAGGAGGTGGCACGATGCCGGACGGACGAACGCGGAAGGAGCGTGTTCACCCTGAGAAACATTTCACCATCGGGAGGCTACCAGGCCGTCTTTTCCCTTCGCGGCAACAGCTATGAGAAATATTTGCCCGAAGTGGCCGAGAGCGGATGCGCCCTCACCGTCGTGCAGGACGACAGCACCGTGGTGGCAAGGGTGCAGGCCGTGGACGCGGAAGGGCCGCTCGCACTGCACGTCATGAGCCAGGGGAGTGAGCCGCTTCTACCAACCTTTAAACGGGGAAACCGCCGTGTCCATCCCCTTGGACTCGCTCCCCACGGGCGTCAACCAGCTCACCGTCTTCAACGCCGAGGGCCGCATCTATGCAGACCGCCTCTTCTTCGTCAACCACCACGATTATGACGCCCCGCGGCTGGCCGTCTCCGGCATCCGGACACAATACGAGCCTTTCGACTCCATCACGCTCCGCCTGCAACTCACCGACCCGACCGACTCCGTGGCCGGGCTCTCCCTCTCCGTCCGCGACCGCGCCACCGAAGAACTTACCTACGACAACGGCACCATGCTCACCGAAATGCTCCTCGCCAGCGAGATACGCGGCTTCGTGGAGAATCCCGGCTACTACTTCGAGGCCGACGACAGCATCCGGCGGCAGGCGCTGGACCTGCTCCTGATGGTGCAGGGATGGAGGCGCTACGAATGGCGCACCATGGCCGGCATCGAACCGTTTGAGCCGCAAAGCCCTCCGGAGACGCGGCAGACACTTAACGGCAGCGTGCACCGAGGGTACTCGCTCTTCCCCGACAACGAACCCGGGGAACGCAGTTTTATCACGACCTTGATGAAGACTGACTTAACCCAACCCATTGACTTTAATACCACGGAAAACTGCGCATGGGAATATCGAGGAATGTCGCTGCAGCAAATCTATGGTACACTCATTCCCAAGATGGACAAAGAAGCCAATATCTTCGCTTCGTTTTCGCAAGGGGAAGAAACATTGAACCAGATGGCAAAAACGGAAAACGGTTCGTTCTGTATACCGACACCCAAACTTTACGGCAACTACATTCTCGAACTGACAGGCACCGACGCCGACATCGCCCCCCACATGGCATTCACGGAAAAATATAGCAAAGGATTCAACGACGAAACTGCCGAACCGCTCTTCTACGTGAAGTTGGACCACTTCTTTCCAAAATTTCCAAAGCCTTACAGCTACTATCAGGACGCCAGTATCCCTGCGGATTCCACCATGCCCTCCGACTCCCTGTCCTTCACCAACCGCAGGCTCCCCGCCGTACAAGTGAGCAACAAGAAGGGCGGACTGCGCAAATTGGACCGCAACAAACCGGCCGTGGTAATGGATGCCTATGACGCCTTCAACCTTGCCGCCGACTACGGACTCAACGGCGGGAAACACGACTGGCGCACCTTCTCGCAACAGGTGGCCGTGGCCACTGTAGCCGACATGGGACTCGACCGCCGCTATTTCATCCAAGAACAATACAACGGAAAGGCACAAAACCTGAAAGCCAACGAAAACGTGGACTGGCGCAACAGTTTGAGGAAACATGAATGGGACGTGGAAATAGAAGTTCCCCAGGCAAAAGCGGTCAGCATCTCCAAAGAGACCATCAAGAAATACCGACTGCTACGCAACTTGGACAAACTCTATATTTACACCGACTATGCCCCACGCGAACAAGGCAGCTGGAGATACGAACAAAGCAACCAGCCGGAAGTCATCATCGACTACCGCCTCTTTCCCGACGGAGGTTACCAACGAACTTACCGCGACCGCCACTACGTCCTGCGCGGCTACGCCGTGTGCGACGACTTCTACAGTCCCGACTACAGCCGCCGCCCGCTTCCCGACGCCAAGGACCATCGCCGCACCCTGCTCTGGATGCCCGACGTGAAGTTCGACAAGGAAGGGAAAGCCACCGTCCGGCTCTACAACAACAGCAAACCAACCGCCATCAGCATCGAAGCCGAAGGCATCACGCGGAACGGGAAACCCATACAATTCAAGAACGACGGACAATGAATCCGTTGGACGTTCAGAAACGAGGCGAAAGACACGAACGGCAAATCTTATCCCGGCTCAGTAGAATTTCAGTGGGGAAACCAGCTACAACACCTATGTCGGATTGTCACCAAAGTACGGAATTTCCTGCCAGAAAGCGCTTCCGTTTTTCAATGACAGGACGGACCGCCG
>VOFD01001361.1_pt1 | contig 14166 bp, 17 predicted proteins | sample 5384101 | NCBI WGS metagenome assembly VOFD01 (sample SAMN12384723, study PRJNA508395) | human gut metagenome | isolation source: healthy gut C | host: Homo sapiens
CCGTTCTCGTAACCGCGCAGGCGGATGATGTCCACACCGTAGATCGTATATCCGCTCATACCGTCGCCTCCGACCTCGAAACGCTCGAAGGGCGAGACCTTGTTCTTGTTGTAGTGGCCGAGGAATCCCATCTCGGCGGCGGCCATGAGGACGAACTTGTTGTTACGCGATATGGGGAGGAACCAGCGGGCGTTGAACTGCCAGCGGTGGTACTCGATCCACTTGTAACGGGTTCTGTCGGGCATGCTCGAATCCGAGTAGTCGCGGCCGTCCCAGAGCGAGTATGGGGGCGTGAGTGTGAGCACGGCCGAGAACTCCGATCCCGAACGGGGATAGATCGGCTGGTCGACGGTCGAACGCGACAGCGCAACCTTGAACGAGAGCTCGTTTGCCACGCCGTTGCTCATGATGAAGTAGTTCCAGTTCTTGAGGCTGTAACGCGTATATTGCGCCTCGAGATAGAGCGAGAAGTTGGGGTCGGGCCACTTGAGTCGCTTGCCGAGGCCCGCGGCCAGACCGAACGAACGGAAATACATCGTGGCCGACTGCCATACGTAGTATGCGTTGTTCTGCTCCGACCAGTGTCCCGATACGGTGAGCGAGTTGGGCTTGTGTCCGCCCACCCACGGATCGGTGAAGCTGGCGGCGATGGCCTTGTAGTATGTACCGTTGGTCTGTCCCGAGATCGAGAACTTCTGGTTCTGTCCCATGGGGTATGGCGTCCACGTACCCTTCTTGAAGAGGTTTCGTGTCGAGAGGTTGTTCAGAGTGATGCCGACCGAGCCGACGAACGATCCCGATCCCCAACCTCCGGCGACGTTGAACTGGTCGCTGGCGGTCTCCACGAGCGGGAAGTTGACGTTCACCTTGTCGCTCGAGACGGGCTGTATGTCGGGCTGGAGCTGCTCGGCGTCGAAGTGTCCCATGCCCATGAGCATACGCAGCGTACGCATCGGCAGCGCGCGGTTGTACAACTCGCCCGGGAAGACGTAGAGCTCGCGGCGGATCACCTCGTCGTCGACGCGGTTGTTACCCGAGATGCCCACCTCGTTTACGGTGAAGGGCTTGCCCTCGAATACCTTGATCTCGAGGTCGATCGAGTCCTTGCCTACAACGATCTCCGAAGGTTCGATCTGCGACATGAGGTAACCGTTGTTCTGGTAGAGGTTTGCCACCGACATTCCCTCGGGGATCCATCTCGCGGCCTATGCCCAGACGCTTGTGCATCGACTTCTTGTCGTATGTATCGCCGGACTTGACGCCGAAGATCTGTTGCAGTTCCTCGGTGGGGTAGATCGAGTTGCCGATCCACTTGATGTTGCGGATGTAGAACTTGTCACCCTCCGAGAGGTCGATATGTATGCCTATGCGCTCGGGGTTGATGGCGTAGACCGAGTCCGAGAGGATCGTGGCGTTGCGGTAGCCCTGCGAGTTGTAGAAGTCGATGAGCAGGTTCTTGTCCTCCTTGTAGTCCTCCTCGTTGAGCTTGGTGTTCTGGAAGAAGTTTATGCTCTTCTGGTGGGTCTTCTTGAACGTGCGGCGCAGGCGGCGCTCCTTGAACTGGGTGTTGCCGCTGAAGGTGATGCTCCCCACGCGCACCTTCTCGTTGCGGTCGATGCGGAAGGTGACGTTGACCATGTTCTGACGTATGGAGTCGTTCTCGATGCGGGTCTCAAACAAGTAGTGTTTTTGAGGGGAGCGACATGTCTGCCTTGCGGATGCGCTCTTCGTTGAAGTTTATGTGTATGCCTGCAGTGGCCAGTTCCGGATAGTTGAACGAGCAGAATGCATTGAAGTGCTCTGCATTGATTTTTGTTGTTCGGTTACCTCGCAGCAAGTGATTCTCGAAGAAGATGCAAACTTCTGGCACGATGGCCGTACCGTCCGGATGTTTGGCTGCTGCGATTTCGATGGCTGTAATCAGGTTTTCACGTGCATCCGTACGTAGCATGCCGATAGGCAACTGGCTTCCTGTGAGGACGACGGGCTTGGCCAGGTTCTCAAGCATGAAGCTCAATGCCGATGCCGTAAACGACATTGTGTCTGTCCCATGCAGGATGACAAAACCATCGTAGCGTTCATAGTTATAATGAATGATGCGGACGATTTTGGCCCACAGCGAAGGTTCCATGTCGGAAGAGTCTATCGGTGGATTGAATTGGTACGAGTCAATACGGTAATTGAACTGGTTTAGTTCTGGGACATGACGACGCAGATGGTCGAAGTTGAACGTCTCTAAAGCCCCATTGTCGGGGTTCTGAATCATTCCTATCGTACCGCCTGTGTATATGATGAGTACAGAGGTCTGTTTTGTATGTAACATAATGCCGATTTTAGTTATAGCACAAAGATAGTAGTTTTTCCTTTAGACTGTAATATGATAGGCTTAAAAATATCATTTTGTTTGTATATTTAATGTTTTTCACACATAACTTATCCCTCTTCCGGAACGTGGGAAGGTGAACACAGTTTGCCTGTGTGGAGGAAAAACTTTATTTTTTGAGCCAAAATCCATATGCTATGAATCCATATAAATCTACCTACCTGTCTCCTCTGGGTGAGATGGTGATGACTGCCGAGGACGGATTTCTGACAGGACTCTGGTTTGTCGGGCAGAAACACTACGACGCGGCTTTGCTCGACGCCTGTGAGGAGCGTGACTTGCCCATATTCGTCGAGACACGCAGATGGCTTGACACGTATTTCGCCGGAGAACGGCCTTCGACCCGTCCGGCCCTGCGGCTGAAAGGCACTCCCTTCCGTCGCGATGTGTGGAACATCCTGCTCTCTATCCCCTACGGACATACCATGACTTATAAAGACATAGCGACCCTCATTGCCGAGGGGAGAGGAATGGCCTCCATGTCAGCACAAGCCGTCGGAGGTGCCGTCGGGCACAATCCGGTCAGCATCATAGTCCCATGCCACCGCGTGCTGGGGACGGACGGCACACTGACCGGCTATGCGGGCGGCACCGAACGGAAGGCACGCCTGCTCGCCCTGGAGGGTATATGCCTTCCTTAATCGTGGCGGAGGGCCTCATGCAGGGCATCAATGGCTTTCCTGCATCACCTCCATAGGCTTCCAACAGGGTGACGAAGCGACTGCCTACGATGACACCATCAGCATATCGCGTGGCGGTCTCATATGTCTGCCGGTTTGAGATGCCGAAACCTATGAGGCAGGGGGGCTACGCAGGTGCATGTCCGCTATGCGACGGAAATATTTCTGGCGTGCTTCGTCAAAATCCTTTTGTACCCCCGTCACGGAGGCGGACGACACCATGTACAGGAAGCTGTCCGTATGGGCATCAATCTGACGGATACGCACTTCGCTGGTCTCAGGCGTGATGAGCAGGATGAATTTGAGGTCATACCGTTCGGCTGTCGGGCGGAAGTCACGCATGTACTCGTCAAAGGGCAGGTCGGGATGATGACCCCATCGACCCCACAGGCTTTGCATTCGCGGCAGAACCGTTCGAAGCCGTATTGCAGGACAGGATTGAGATAGCCCATAAGGACGACCGGGATACTGACGCCCGCAGGACGAAGCCCGGCCAACTGACCCATCAGACGCGAGAGGGTCATCCCTTGCCGCAAGGGCTGTGTGGATGCACCCTGGATGACAGGCCCGTCAGCCAGGGGGTCACTGAAGGGGATACCTATCTCGACCATGTCCACGCCCCGGAGCTCGAGGGTACGGACTACGTCAACGGTTGCTTCGGGGTCGGGCGTGCCGGCACAAAAAAAGTAGATGGACAAGACCGGTTTCTGCCGGTCAAGAAAGAGTTTGTTAATGCGGTTCATAGTTGTAAAGTCCTAAATTGTTTAATAAAATCTCGTAATCTGACAGGGTCTTTCATGCCGGGGGACACTTCAAAACCACTGTTGAGGTCGATGCCTGCCCACAGCGGGTGGGCAAACGTGACCAGGTCTTTCAGGCTGTCCGGACCGAGGCCTCCACTGAGCAGGAAGGGCGTCGGACCGTTATAGCCGCGGAGGATGTCCCAGTCAAACCGGTGTCCTGTGCCTCCGTAACCCGGACCGGGCGTGTCGAAGAGGTAATAGCTGCATGCTCCGGCATAGGACCGGACCTGTGCCAGGTCCGATTCGTCTGCCACGCGGAACGCCTTGATGACCTGCAGCCCCGCCGCCTGAACCCTGAAGCAGTCCGGGGCGGCTCGTCGCCGTGTAGTTGGATGATGTCCAGCCCCAGTTCCTTTACCTTATTATATATAGATAGTATAGGGGCATTGACAAAGACCCCGACCCTCCGACAGCGCACCGGGAGGTAGGAGGGGAGCGTGACGACATGGCGCGGCGAGCGTTCGTAGCAGATGAACCCCATCCAGTCAGCACCTGTCTGTTCGACAGCGAGGATATTTTCCCCCTCACGCATGCCGCACACCTTCACTATCATGGCGCAAATCACGTATAAAGTCAGACAAAGCCACATCCGGGCGGGAGCTGACATGAATGCTTCCCCATGAGAAAACCCCGGTAGCCGGCGGCACGCAGGCGGCGGACGGTCTCCGGTCGCGACAGGCCGCTCTCCGAGACAAGCACGTGGCCACGTGGCAACTGTTCCGCCATGCGGAAGGAATGCTCCGGGTCAGTGACAAACGTACCCAGGCAGCGATTGTTAATGCCCACCATGTCGGCCTCGTCACATACGTGGCCCAACTCCTGCTCATCGTGCAGTTCGAGCAGGACTTCCATACGCAGCTCATGGGCCAACAGGGCGAGCGAGCGGCATTCCTCCGGCGTGAGGGCGGCGGCGATGAGCAGGATGACGTCAGCCCCGACGGCTTTCGACTGCCACACCTGATAGGGGTCGATGATGAAATCCTTGCGCAGCAGCGGGACATCAACCCGGGTGCGGACACGGCGAAGGTCGGACAGCGAGCCTCCGAAGTGGGGAGTGTCTGTCAGCACGGACAGGGCCGAACCTCCCCCGCGCACGTAGCCGGAGACAATCTGTTCGGCATTGGCCGCCTCCCGTATCCAGCCCTTCGAGGGCGAACGACGCTTGAATTCGGCGATGATGCCCGTGTCGGAGACCTCCAGGGCACGGCGCATGCTACGACAAGGTGCCGGGTCTTCGACGATGTGTTCAAGGTGGAGCAGGGGGACAGCCGCACGTTGTTCCTCCACTTCCTGCCGCTTGGCGGCGATGATGTCGGTGAGGATGTCAGTTTTCATACGCAGTCATCAGCTATTGAGTTCGACAAAACGGTGGAACGCCTCCAGGGCGCGCCCGCTTTCGAGCGAAACCCGTGCCTCCTGAATACACTCCTCGATGGGTTTCTGTGGCCGGATGGCCTGGATGGCAAACGAAGCATTGGCCAGCACACAGTCGTGTTGTGCCCGGGTCGCCCGGTTCATGAGCACATCGTCAAAGATGTGCGAGGCCTCCTCAGGCGTGTTCCCACCCCACAACTCCTCACGACGGGCCGGCAGGAAACCCAGGTCTGAGGGCCGATAGATACTCTCATAATCACGGGTCACCACCTTGAAGTCCCCGGTAAGGGATATTTCATCATACCCATCCAGGTTATTGACAACAGCAAAACGAATGCCGAGTCGGTCGAGCACAGTCACGTAGAGCCGCATTTGCCCCAGCGTGGCGACACCCAATAGCTGGCAGGCTGGGAGACACGGATTTACGAGGGGACCGAGGAGGTTGAATAAGGTGCGGACGCCCAAGTCCCGGCGTACGCCCGACACGGTCCGCATGGCGGGATTGAACAGCGGTGCATGGAGGTAGGCCATGCCGCATCCTTCCATCGAACGGCGCAGGGAGTCAGTGTCATTCGTGAAGCGGACGCCATGGGCTTCCATCACGTTGCTTGCCCCACTGACCGACGACGCACCATAGTTCCCATGCTTGGCGACATGGTATCCGGCCCCGGCCACGACAAAACAAGCACAGGTCGAAATGTTGAACGTGTTCTTACCGTCACCCCCTGTCCCCACGATGTCGATGGGCTGGAATTCGGAGAGGTCGACCGGCACTCGCGTCGCGAGCAGGGCTTCCCTGAAGCCTGTCAGTTCCTCGGCCGTCACGCTGCGCATCCTGAAGACGGTCATCAGCGCGGCCAACTGTGCGTCAGTGAACCGTCTGCCCATGATGTCGCCCATCAATCCCCGCGCTTCGTCATGCGACAGCGTCGCGTGTTGGAATAGTTTGTCAAGAATCTCTTTCATAATCAGTCATTGAGTTAACTATTTTCATTTCGGATAAATGCCTGGCAGGACGTATGGGAGATGCCCGCCGCATCAGGGATGCTCCGCATACAACCAGTTGCGCAAGATGGTCTCCCCCTCGGGCGTGAGGATGGACTCAGGGTGGAACTGCACGCCCCGCACGTCGAGTGAGCGGTGACGCAACGCCATGATATATCCTTCGGGGCTGGTGGCCGTCACCTCCAGACACGGGGCAATCCCTCACGGCTGACGACCCAGGAGTGGTAGCGTCCGACGGCGATTTCCGATGGCAACCCTCGGAAGAGGTATTCATCCGGCGCAAGACGGACGTTCGTCTGCACGCCGTGGTACACAGTCTCCAGGTTTGTCAGCCTTGCGCCATAGCCTTCGCCGATGGCCTGTTCGCCAAGGCAAATGCCCAGGATGGGTTTCCGTCCGGCATACGTCCGGATGACGTCTATGAGCAGTCCCGCTTCGCTCGGTATTCCCGGGCCGGGTGAGAGCAGGAGCTTGTCGGCCTCATCCAGGTCCTCCATGCGGAACTGGTCATTGCGGAGCACACGTGTGTCTGCCCCAAGTGCCTTCACAGCATGGTTGAGGTTGTATGTGAATGAGTCATAATTGTCGATGATGATAATGTTCATTACTTGATAAGTTATGATATGTTACGTATGGGTTATTGTATAAATACGTAGTGTATTACGAAGAAGTCGGAGAGGGACTTTATAAAGTACGTATCTTTGATAGTCTAAGATACGTACTGAGATAGCCTAAGTACGTATCTTTGGTAGTCTCGATACGGGACTTAGATGCGAAGGCTACGCGATGTAGCTCTGACGTGTCATTTGTTTATCCATAATAACTCCCCTAAGTTTTCATCATCTCTTCGTATTCGTCATTAAATGCATTGGTTACAAAACGATTTTCAAACTACGGTTATAAAGTTTTCTCTCCCGACGACATTTGCTCTGCCATCAGGATGGCATTGCGCAGCGCACCGAGCTTATTGTTAATTTCCTGCAATTCGTTTTCCTCCTGGCTGGCGGCCACGATGCCCCCACCTGCCTGGAACCATAGTTCGTGGTTGCGGCTGACGAAGGTCCGAATGGTGATGGCCTGATTGAGTGTTCCGTCCAGACCGATGAACCCGACGAGGGTCATCTCGCTGCGGTAGTCACGGAAGACGATGACATAGCGGAAGAACGTGTAGAGCATGTCCGGGGCGTCATTCTTCGCCTCGCGGCAGTCGGGGATGTCGACCGGCTCGAAATGGCGGACGGCATCGTAGGCCGTGTAGCCATAGAGGCCGCAGTAGCGAGCATAGTCCCCGGTGACATCGAGCCTGCCGATAAAGCCGCGCAGGGCATCCTCGGCGGTGAATTGGCTGTCGAGCGGCTTCTCCTCGCGGGTCCCGTCGGGGAGGACATAGGTCGCCATGCCGTGGCTGATACTGACGGAAGCGATGGGGTCGAGGCAGATGAAGGAGCGGTTGTCCTCCGAGCCATGGTAGTCGGAGCTTTCGAGCAGGACGCTCTGCGGGAAGAGGTCGCGGACCTTGAGGTAAGTCTCCACGGGCGTGTGCAGGTCGCCCGCGATGGTTGTATGGATGGTGTGGAATGTGTATGTCTTCATGATGCGGATTGATTGGGCATATGTGCCAGATAGGTTTCAATATCCTTGTCGCCTCGTCCCGACACGGTCAGGACGACGATGTCCGTCGGGCGGAATTTGAGCTTGGGTAATGCCCCGAGTGCGTGAGCCGACCAAGGCCGGGATGATGCCCTCCAGGCGGGTGAGTTCGTATGCGGCGCGGAGTGCTTCATCATCGTTTATGGCCAGGACGGTGGCGCGGTGGCGTGCGGCCAGGTTAGCGTGCATAGGTCCGATGCCCGGATAGTCCAGTCCGGCCGAGATAGAGTACGGTTCGAGGACCTGTCCGTCGGCGTCCTGCATGACGAGTGTCCGTGAGCCGTGTAGGACGCCCATGCGTCCGAGGTTGATGGTAGCGGCGGATTGTCCCGTCTCGATGCCCAGTCCTCCGGCTTCAGCCAGCACGATGTTCACACGTGTGTCGTCGAGGTAGTGGTAGATGGTTCCGGCGGCATTGCTTCCGCCTCCGATGCAGGCCATGAGATAGTCCGGATAGTCGCGTCCCTCGTGTTCGAGGAGTTGCCGTCTGATTTCCTCGCTGATGACGGATTGGAGGCGTGCGACGAGGTCTGGATACGGGTGCGGTCCGACGGTCGATCCGATGACGTAATACGTATCCTCCGGATGGCAACACCAGTCGCATATGGCCTCATTGACAGCGTCCTTGAGGGTCATGTTGCCCGAGGTGACGGCCGTGACGGTCGCCCCCAGCATCTTCATGCGTTCGACATTGACATGCTGGCGTTCGACGTCCGTCTTTCCCATATAGACGATACACTCGAGCCCGAGCAGAGAACAGACCGTAGCCACAGCCACTCCGTGTTGGCCTGCGCCAGTCTCGGCGATGATGCGGCGCTTACCCATGCGCTTGGCCAGCAAAGCTTGCCCGATGGCATTGTTTATCTTGTGTGCTCCGGTGTGGTTGAGGTCTTCCCGTTTGAGGTAGATTTTGCAGCCGTAGCGTTCTGAAAGCCGGCGTGCGAGGTAGAGGGGCGAGGGCCGTCCGACGTAGTCACGCAGGAGGAGGGCAAATTCCTCCTTGAACGAGGGGTCGTCGAGCACTTGGCGGTAGGCGTTCTGTAGCTCCGTGATGCAGCCGTGGAGTATTTCCGGGACGTAGGCTCCTCCGAATTCTCCGTAGTAGCCTTCTTGGTTGACTTGGTACGTGTTCATAGTCTATGTGTTTTTAGTTTGTTTGTTAATTCATTTGGGTATAAAAAGAAAGCGGGCTGCCGTAAGTACGACAGCCCGCTTTCGCTTCAATGGTTTATCTGTTGGAATACATACGCGAGGCCTTGTTCCCTTACGACTGCTGGAGTTGTAAGCGGCGCCACCACCAATATGTATTCTTCATTGATTTCATCGTTTGCTATTGTTTTTTAGTGTTTGTCGGAGGCAAAGGTATGCCTTTTTGCTATACTTCCAAATAAAATACTGACTTTTTTCGTGAAATGTCGTTTTTCTCTTTCTTCCCATATTATAAGGTGAGGACACGGAACGTGGCGTTGTCCATGCGGTCGATGTCTTTCATCGCGACACCTGTGGCGACCGAATGGATGGCACGGCAGAATAGTCCGTTACTGACGACAAGTACCGTCTGCCCCGTATGCCGCTCCCTGATGTATTGCAGGAACGTCCCGGCCCGTGTCAGCATTTGTCCGACAGTCTCGACATCGGGCGGGAAGGGAGCATGTTGTATGTCGTCGATGCGTTTTCCTGTAAGGCTGCCCCAGTCACGTTCGCGGAGCATGCTGAGGTAGGTTAGGGGGATGTGTCGGTCTTCGGTCAGGATGCATGCCGAGTCGGCACACCGTCGGTCGCTGCAAGGACGGCGTCGAAGGTCGTGCCGGCAAGTTGTTCGCGCAGGGCACGGAGTTGTTCGATGCCCCGTGGCGAGCTTCCCGGGAAGGTGTCCCTGGAGGATGCGGGAGGCGTTCTCCTCTGTCTCGCCGTGTCGTACCAAGTAGAGCGTTGTCATAGGCTTTCTGTCTAATATGCTGCAAAAGTAAGACATTCATGGGAGATAGTTCAACGAAAACCACTATTTTTGCCTCGTTTCTAACTCATAAAGCGTATGACAAGTAAAGTAAACAATGTGGGTGCGTGGCATCTTCTCGCTGATTATCGGTGTCTTGCTGGTGCTCTATCCGGGCACGGCGAGCATTTATTTCGTGATGGCCATCGGGGCTTTGTTTTTCATTCGGGGGCTTATCACTGTCTTCGCCCGTCTGGTGAACAGAGGCGTGTGGCGCGTCTTTCCCTTCATGGGGCTGGGCAGTCTGCTCTTTGGCCTCTGGTTGCTCATCATGCCTCTTCGTCCGTATCCTGATGTATGTCTTGGGTGCCATGCTCGTATTGGCCGGACTGAACATGCTGGCTGGACTGGTGAACGCCCGTCGGCTGATGCCTGTCGCTTGGGGATTCTATGTCGTTCCCGTCCTCATTCTCGCTGCGGGCATTGTCGTGCTCTTCAACCCCTTCCGGACTGCCGAACTGCCCTTCATCGTGCTCGGCGTGACAAGCATCGTCTATGGCGTCTTCGATATGTTTGAGGCCTATAAGTTCCGTCGCACAGGCGTGGAAATCATTGAAGAGACCGAAGTCTCGGCTGGTGCTCCGGCATTGGAACAAACACCCTCGGCAGAGGAGACGGACGAGACTTCTAAGGATGGTAAATAGTATATACTAAAATGTTCCTTGTAAGCGTCCTTTTCCAAAACGTCGTATACACTTATCGGTCACGACTGTATATGCAATGCTTATATATAGAAAATTAAGCAGATATATACAAATTGCCTCCACCACTCGGCGCGAGGGGGAGGAGGCGATTTACGCAGGCCATAGGAGGCTGTGTGTAGTAGTAAAAAGGAATACGCTGATGGGCTACTTCAGATGTCCGCGAATCTTTGTCAGATAGCGTCGGAAGGCATCGGCGTCGCGCTCCGTGATGATGGTAAGCAGTTCGTCCAATTCAGTACGTATCCTTTCCACCTGTGCCGGGGTGCGGGGGATTGAACAGTATCTCCTGGAGTAGGTAGTCGTCTTTCCCCCAGGACGCCCCGCGCGATGGCCATGTGGCGTTTGAAGGTTGTGCCCGGCGCATCCTGGTGCTTCATCGTGGCGGCAAAGGCGAAGGTCGACACGAAGGGGATGGAGAGCGAGTAGGCGACGGTCTGTCATGTTCCTCGAATGTGTATTCGAAGATGTTCAGGCGGAGCGACTGGTAGAGGTCCTTGAAGAACACGCGTCCCAGATGGTCACCCTCGGTGATGATGATGGCGTTTTTCGTCGCTGAGGGCACTCATGCTGGCGAAAGTCGGGCCGAACATCGGGTGTGTAGAGACGTAGCGAAAGCCGCTCTCTTCATAGAACTCCCGCAGACCGGTCTTGACGGAAGCTATATCGCTGAGGATACATTCGCGGGGCAGGAGAGGGAGCACCCAGCGGAAGGCATCAAGCGTATATTTGACCGTCGCGGCGTTGATAAGCAGTTCGGGGCGGAAGGCTTCGATTTCTTCAGGCGTGGTCAGACGGTAGGTATTGCAGACGAAGCGCATGCGCTTTCGGGTCAATGTCGAACACGGCTGTCTCGTGCTGAAAGCTCAGCAGGTCGGTGAAAAGGAGCCCATCTTTCCGGCTCCCAAGATGAGTATGCGCATAGAATAGATGTGTTTACGTCTTTATTTGTTGATGATTTCCATCTGTTGGCGTACCGATTCTCCGTGGATGGCTTCGAAGACATAGCGCACGAACTCTGCGCTCATGCCGCAGGTTTCGCCCCTGTGCGCCGCGCTTTTCCAGGATTTCGTTGTAGCGTTCGGCCTGGAGGATGGTCAGTCCGTGTTCCTTCTTGTACGTTCCTATCTCTCGACAGATGCGCATGCGCTTGGCGAGGATTTTCGATGATGCTGTTGTCGCATTCGTCGATTTGGTTACGCAGTTCGTTGAGGTTTTCTGTCGTCTGTTTGTCTTTGCGGATGACCAGGAGGTTGAGAATATAGGCCAGGATGTCGGGGGTCACCTGTTGTGCCGCGTCGCTCCAAGCCTTGTCCGGACAGCAGTGGCTCTCGACGATAAGCCCATCGAAGCCCAGGTCCATTGCTTGTTGGCAGAGAGGAGCGACGAGTTCGCGCTTGCCGCCGATGTGGCTTGGATCACAGAAGATGGGCAGTTCAGGGATGCGGCGGCGCAACTCCGATGGGGATGTGCCATTGGGGAGGTTGCGGTAGATTTTTTCTCATAAGAGGAAAATCCCCTGATGGATAGCAGCCAGTCGGCGGATGCCCGCGTTGTTGAGCCGTTCCATGCCGCCGATCCACAGTTCAAGGTCCGGATTGACAGGGTTTTTGACCAGTACGGGATGTCTGTCCCTCTCAGCGCATCGGCGATTTCCTGCATGGCGAACGGTTGGCGCAGGTGCGTGCACCGATCCACAGCATGTCGAGGTCCGTTTTCAGGGCTGACTCCACGTGTTTGGCCGTGGCCACTTCTGTGGTGACATACATGCCCGTTTCCTGTCGACCTTGAGCCATGCGAGTCCCGGTTCGCCCACGCCTTCGAATCCTCCGGGTTTGGTGCGCGGCTTCCAGATGCCGGCACGATAGATTTTTGATGCCTTTGGCTGCAAGTCCTTTGGCTGTTTGCATCACCTGCTCTTCCGTCTCTGCGCTGCGGTCCGGCTATGACGATGGGCCGTTTGGGTTCGATGCCCGGTAGTAGATAGATTCCAGTTCCATGATTATAAAAAAGAGTTTGTAGTTGTTTGTTATTTAGTGTGTAATGTTGTTTTGAATGCGTGCCAATGCTTCTTTCAGTTTCTCTCCGTGGCACAGGGAGATGCGTATGTAGCGTGCACCGTTAGTACCGAAGATGAATCCCGGTGTGATGAAGACCCGTGGCCGTGGAGCACCCGTTCGGTGAGTTCTTCCACATCTGCATAGGTGTCCGGGATACGTCCCCAGAGGAACGGAGTCGATGTTGCTCTTCACCTTCACGAACCCATTTCACGAACTCCGCGTTGGTGGCCAGCATGCCCACGCGCCATCCCGGCATGTTGTGGCTCTTGCTCATGGAGTTGAACTCGATGCAGCAGCTTTTGGCGCCGGGCACCTGCAGCAGGCTCAGCCGGTCGTGGTTCAGGATGAAGCTGTAGGGGTTGTCGTTCACGACCACGATGTTGTGGCGCTGGGCGAAGTCCACGAGTTTTCATAGTCTCGCGTCGGGCGTTCGCGCCGGTGGGCATGTTGGGATAGTTGGTCCACATAATCTTGACGCCCGTCAAGTCCGTCTTCTCCAGTTCATCAAAAGTCAGGTTGCCAACCTTGTCTTCGTAGTAAGTTGTAGGGGATGATGTTGCTGCCGAGTAGCCGGTTGAGCGAAGTATAGGTCGGATAGCCCGGATTGGGCACGAGCACGCGATCGCCCGGATTGGCCAGCGCCAGGGTCACGTGCAGGATGCCTTCCTTGGAGCCGATGAGTGGCTGTATCTCTGTCGCTGGGTCGAGTTCCACGCCATAGAATCGCTTGTACCAGTCAGCCATGGCCTGACGTAGTTCCGGGATGCCGATAGTCGGTTGGTATCCGTGCATGTCAGGACGTTGTGCCGTCGTACAGAGTGTGTCGATGGTTTCTTGGGAAGGAGGCATGTCTGGGCTGCCGATGCCCAGACTGATGATGTCCAGTCCTTCGGCATTCATTCGTGCGATTTTTTTAGTTTTTTTGAGAAGTAGTATTCCGTGACAGTCTGAAGCCTGTCAGCGGGCCGGATGTCAAATGTGTGATTTTCCTTCTTCATATTCTCCAAGTATTTGTAGTTCTTTAGTCAAAGGCGTTATGGCGTCGATGGATTGTTTGTAACGCAGGTAGTCTGAGAATGTGATGTCGACGTAGAACATGTATTCATTCCCATTCACGCCCGATGATGGGGAGCGATTGGATTTTGGTCAAGTTTATTTTGTAAAAAGAGAAAATGGACAACACTTGTGACAGGCTGCCTTCGCAGTGCGGGAGCGAGAAGACGATGGTCGACTTGTTGATGCTTTTGGGCGTTCTCTCAGCTCGTCGGCTTTCCACGGATCCGCCACGATTAAGAAACGGGTGAAGTTGTGTTTGTTTGTCTCGATGCCTTCTTCCAGGACTTTCATGTCGTAGAGCGGTGCAGCCGATTTGGAGCAGATGGCAGCATGGCCTTTCAGATGGTTTCGGCTGATGATTTCCGCGCTTCCTGCCGTGTCTTCAGCTTCGACCACTTTCACGTTCGGGTGGCGTTGGAGGAATTCGCGGCATTGTGCCAATGCTTCCCATCCGTCTT
>VOFD01001604.1_pt1 | contig 14164 bp, 28 predicted proteins | sample 5384101 | NCBI WGS metagenome assembly VOFD01 (sample SAMN12384723, study PRJNA508395) | human gut metagenome | isolation source: healthy gut C | host: Homo sapiens
ACTCATTGAAGAAAGGGACTCCGGCAAACTGATCCTCAATGAACCTGCGATAAAGGCGGACGTTGAAAGGAACTGGGCCGTAGTGGCGGAAGCCATCCAGACAATCCTGCGCAGGGAGAACTACCCTAAACCCTTACGAGACGCTGAAAGCCCTTACAAGGACCGGGAAGCCATAAACCATCAGACCATAGCCGATTTCATCGAAACGCTGAATGTCAGCGAAAGCGTCAAAGAAGAACTCAGGGCCATTTCCCCTATGACCTATACAGGATTCTAAAAACCGGCGGCACATTCTCATGAAGTTCTTCCTGAAACTGCTATTCATATTTTTCATCACGGTCAGCATGCAGCCGGCCGTGTATTGTGCGACATCCCCATCTGATACCTTGCTTGTATCCCAGCTTGAAACAGTCGAGGGGTGCATGTAGACAGCACTATCCGTACAAGGCAGCAGAGACTCAGGGTATTCTTCACCTATATCTGCCAGCACAGGGAAACCGAGAGACAGGCTCGCCTGCTATTCCGGATATAGACTGCCGCACGGGCATGACATGCCTTGCCGGCGACATGCTCCGGACACATGAACATACTCAGGGGAAACACTCCACATAACCTGCACACTGCTTATATAGCGGCACCAGACAAGCCGCAGGAGGGCGACTCAAAGGGCAATTTCCGCGCATTACGCTTGAAATTCCTCCTTTTGCGTCACCCTTTCCCGTAATATATTGTAAATCAAAAAAAAATAACCATTTCAAATATACGAATAATGAAATCCAGCAAACTGATGCTCAAAGCATTCACTTTGTCCTGCCTTGCCGTGGTTTCAGCTACAGGCTGCCGCGAAGGAGGGACAACCGTATCATCGGAGGACAGGAACATCCCTGTCAGGAAACTCTATCCTGAATCTATTGAAGTACCTAGGTCCTTTGTAGCCGACATCCAGGCAATCCAGTTCGTAGAAGTAAAATCCAAAGTTGGCGGATTCATAAAGGAAATCCATGTCGATGAAGGCCAGGAAGTCAAAAAAGGCGACGTGCTTTTCAAAACTTGACGCAATCGAATATTACGAAGCCGTAAGGAAGCGGAAGCAGCCTTGAGGCAGGCAGAGGCCGAATATCAGATGACGGCATACGATGTTGACCGCATCAGCAAGCTGGTGGAAAAGGAAATACTGGCAGACGTTAGGCTGAAGCAGGCGCAGGCGGAACTGGCCGTGGCGGAACTTGAGGTCGAACAGGCGAAAGTCAAGAGGCAGAGGGCACAGCTCGACTACAACTACACCACCATAACCGCCCCGATCGACGGATACGTTGACAGGATACCGTATAAGGTAGGAAGTCTCGTCGGTACGGAAACCCTGCTCACCAACATAAGCAACGTGGCGGAAGTATTCGCCTACTTCAAGATGAACGAGACCGAGTACCTGAAATTCCGCAGGGCAATCATCCGCGGAGAAGAAGATGCCAGAGCTGATACTGTACAGCTGGTCCTGGCGGACGGGACTCTCTACGAGCATCCGGGAATAGTGGAGACTGTCGAGGGAGATTTCGAAAGACAGACCGGCTCTATCGCATTCAGAGCCCGTTTCCCGAACCCTGAAGGACTTCTCAAACATGGCGTATCAGGAAAAATCAACATGATGACAAAGATGGATGACGTTTACCTGATACCACAGCAGGCTACTTTCGAGATACAGGAATTCACATACGTGTACACCATAAATGACGAGAATGTAGCCAAGGTACGCAGCTTCGAAACCGCTGGCCAGATTCAACGGATACTATGTAGCCGAAAACTTCGAGCCAGGGACAGAAATAGCATATTCCGGGTATCCAGAGGCTGAAGGACGGCATGAAGATAAAGCCGGTCGAAACTTCCGGAACGGACAGCGGGGAAACGGAAGACACCGCAGCCGATGAAGAAACCGACACCAATACAGAAGAATAGCAGGCCATGTTCAAGATGTTTATCAAAGGCCGATACTCTCGGCCGCCATCTCAGTGCTCATAACATGCCTGGGATTGATTGCGCTCAACTCCTGCCTATCACGCAGTTTCCAGACATCGTACCGCCTTCGGTCACGGTCACTGCACGATACACGGGAGCCAGTGCGGACGTAATGTCGAAGACCGTGGCAACGCCTCTGGAGCGGGCCATCAACGGAGTGCCTGGCATGACATACATGACCCACCGTCTGTACCAGCGACTTGGCATGTCTCTACTTTACCATTTACTTCCAGGTGGGACAGACCCTGACGTAGCCGCCGTGAACGTACAGAACAGGGTATCTACCATATGACGAACTTCCGAGGAAGTAATCAGGGCCGGTGTTGTCACGGAAAAGGAAGACAGTATGTCATGTACCTGAACATATTCAGTACGGACAGCACGCATACCGAAAAATTCGTCTACAATTTTACCGCGGACATCAATATCCTGCGCGAGCTCAAACGTATCAACGGGTAGGCTTCGTCGAGATAATGGGCCGGCGCGACTATGCGATGCGTGTATGGCTGAACCCGAACCGGCTGGCGGCATACGGCATGTCGCCGCAGGATGTAACAGAAGCCATACGCAGGCAGAACGTAGAGGCCGCGCCGGGAAAAACGGAGTCAGCTCCGACAAGATCCCGCAGCAGCTGCAGTATGTCCTCCAGTATACAGGTAAATTCAGCACACCTGAAGAATACGGCGAAATAGTCCTGAAAGCGCTTCCTGACGGCTCCCCTGCTACGGCTTGCGGATGTGGCGGACATAGAATTCGACTCCGAAGACTACAAGATGGTCTCAATGACGGACGGAAAACCGTCTGCTTCCATCATGATCAAGCAGCGCCCCGGCTCCAATGCACGTGAAGTCATCAACGACATCAAGGCCAAGATGGCGGAAATCAAGGAAAGCAGTTTTGTCCCAGGCATGGACTACAATATATCCTACGACGTATCGCGCTTCCTGGACGCATCCATATCTTCAGTGCTCAGGACACTCGTGGAAGCGTTCCTGCTCGTGTTCCTGGTAGTATTCATCTTCCTGCAGGACTTCCGATCGACACTGATTCCGGCGATTGCCGTACCTGTCTCACTGGTAGGTACATTCTTCTTCATGCAGGCACTGGGATTCTCCATAAACATGCTGACGCTCTTCGCACTGGTACTTGCCATAGGTATTGTGGTGGACAATGCGATTGTGGTCGTCGAGGCCGTGCATGTGAAAATGCACGACCAGGGACTCTCTCCGTACAAGGCCTCGGTAGCGGCGATGAAGGAAATCGGAGGGGCTATTGTCTCCATCACGCTCGTCATGTCGGCAGTGTTCATACCCGTTGCATTCATGCAGGGCAGCGTCGGGGATATTCTACAGGCAGTTCTCGCTGACATTGGCCGTGGCCATTATAATATCCGGTATCAACGCACTTACGCTCTCACCTGCCCTTTGCGCTGTCCTCATCAAGAGGAAAAAGGAAGGGAGCAAAAGAAGAAAGGACCCCTTTCCAGGTTCTTCGGCTGGTTCAACAGGAAATACGATGCCCTTTGAAGGAGCATATTCCAGGAGTCTGGGACGTTTCCTCAGGAAAAAAAAGAGGTACACGGTTCTGGCTTTTTCCTGCTTTCTGTCGCCGGAGTAGTGGTCATATCAATGTTCCTGCCGTCAGGTTCATCCCTAACGAGGACCAGGGAATGATCTATGTCAACGTCGACTCCCTCCGGGTGCCACACTCGAGCGCAGTGAAGCCACACTCAACAAGATACAGGCAGAACTGCTGCCGCTCGAGGAAGTCGAGAACATTTCCACTCTGGCCGGCTACAGCCTTGGCGACCGAGACAGAAGGGGCAAGTTTCGGAATGGGTATGATCAACCTCATCCCATGGGACCAGAGGGACAAGACCGTCTATGAACTGATGAAGGACTATGAGGAAAGGGTCTCGCACATCAAGGATGCGGACATCCAGTTCTTCCTGCCGCCTACGGTTCCGGGATTCGGTAACGCGAGCGGCTTCGAGCTGAGGCTTCAGGACAAGACATCAGGAACGTTCCAGGACCTGGACAATGTGATCAAAGGATTCATCGAAAAGCTTGAGGCCGACCCGAGAATAGAAGGAGTCAGCACCGGCTTCAATCCGAATTTCCCTCAATACATGCTGAAAGTGGACCTGCAGAAAGCGGCCAAACTGGGAATAAACATAGATGAGGCGATGGAAACACTCCAGAGCTATATCGAAGTTTCTATTCCTCCAACTTCGTCCGTTTCGGCCAGATGTACAAGGTGATGATGCAGGCTTCCCTGAATACAGAATGAACCCTGACGACGTGTTCCGCTTCTTTGCAAAAGAACACCCAGGGACAGATGGTGCCTTACTCCAACTTCATGACGATGGAAAGGGTCTACGGGCCGAGCCAGATTACAAGATACAACATGTTCACCTCGGCCCTGATAACCGGGGATGCCGCAAGCGGAGTCAGCTCCGGTGAAGTCATCCAGGCTGTAGAAGAAATAGCAAAGGACTATCTCCCGCGCGGCTACGATATCGAGTGGTCCGGAGTGACCAGAGAGGAGAAGGAGAGCGGAGGACAGACCATGATGATATACGGAATATGTCTGCTGTTCGTGTTCATCCTGCTGTCAGCGCAATATGAAAGCGTATTCCTTCCGTTCCCTGTTATCCTCTCGCTTCCTGCCGGAGTGTTCGGGTCATACCTGTTCCTCCAGATGCTCGGCATAGAAAAACAACATATACGCCCAGGTTGCTCTGGTCATGCTGATAGGCCTGCTCGGAAAGAATGCCATCCTCATAGTGGAAATGGCGTCCCAGTTCCGCAGACATGAAGGCATGCCGGTAGCCGAGGCCGCACTGAAAGGCGCAGTGAGCCGTCTGAGACCTATTCTCATGACTTCCTTTGCATTCATCTGCGGTCTGATTCACTCATTTTTCGCCCACGGGCCGGAGCTCTCGGAAACAGGTCGATAGGAACCGCTGCAGCCGGCGGCATGCTTTGTCGGAACCCTTATAGGTCTGTTCCTGATACCAGGACTGTATGTGATATTCGAGAAAATCGGCGGAAGATTCGCCAAAAACAAAGAGGAAGAAGATGAAGACGATGAATAGAATTATGATACTTGCCGCTGTTTCCATGGCAGCGGCCTGTACCCCAACCGTAGAACTGACAGACAGCACCATAGAACTTCCGGACAGCTATAGCACGGCCGCTTCGGCCGATACGCTTACAATAGCCGACATGTCCTGGGAGGAATTCTTCCCGGACACGGTACTGCAGAGGCATATACGGACAGCCCTGGAGGCAACTACTCTTTCCGCAGCTGTCTTGACAGGGTAAGGCTTGCAGAAAACGAGCTCCGGACGGCAAGACTCGGATACTGGCCGTCAGTCTCGGCCGGACTTTCCGCAGGTCTGGAAAGGTTCGGAGAATACACCATGGACGGTGTAGGGAACGCGACCACCAATACGCCCGATCTTGACCGGTCGAAACACATTCCGGACCCTTATCCTGATTTCGGGCTCGGGCTCTCGTTCAGCTGGGAAGTGGATCTGTGGGGGCAAGGTAACCCAGACGAAAAGAGCGGCACTGAGCAGATGGACGGCATCCAGAGAAGCGGCCTCATTCGCCCAGTCCATCCTTGTCTCAGAGATTGCCATGACATACTTCGACCTGGTGAATCTGGACATGAAGCACCAGATCACGACTGCAGCCATAGACTTCATCGCCAAGTCATGCGAACTCACCGAAGACCTGAAAGATGCGGGAGAAATGACGCAGCTTGCAGTAGACCAGTTCAAGGCCAGGCTGCTGGAACTCAAGGGAACTTCTGGATACCGAAAACCGGTTTCCGCTATGGAGCGGGCCCTCTGCTTGCTGATGGGCAAGTTCCCAGAGCATGTTGACAGGAGAGACTTCTACGAACTGCGTGAAATGCAGTATCCTGGCGACATCGGGATTCCGGATCTGCTCCTGACACGCAGGCCGGATATCCGGGAAGCCGAAATGACACTCGCTGCCGCAGACTGCGACATCAAAGCGGCACGCAGGGCCTTCTATCCTGGTCTCCAGAATCGGAGGCAGCGGAGGGTTCAATGCTTTCGACATCGGGAAATTCTTCCTTGCCCCCGCCTCCCTGGCATACGAAATCGCAGCCGGACTGACCCTCACCTGTATTCAACGCCGGACAGATCAGGAATGAATATTCAAACGCGATTGTCCGCAGGAACATTGTAGTGAACAGCTACAAGGAAACCGTTGTCAGGGCGTACTCCCGAAGTAGCCGGGCTTATCGAGAGCAATGAGAACATCATGAAGCGTATCTCAGTGAAAAAAAGAAGAAATGCGGACAGGTAAAAGGCCACGGACAGTGCCAACGAGCTGTTCAGAATGCAGTTCATAGGGTATCTGGAAGTGCTGTCGGCAGACAGGGACTACTTTGAATGCTGCGAGTCTTACGTAGGTCTGGAAATAGAAAGAATGAAACTTCAGGCAGACCTGTACAGGGCTCTGGGAGGAGGAGGCTTTACCCAGCCGGAACCTTCTACGGCTCTATGATATAGACATCATCGCCCGGTTCTGCAAAATAGAATTCCTCTCTTGCGAATTCTTCGAGCGTATCACGATCGGATGTGAGCATCTTTATACGGTGTTCCATCCGGTCGATTTCTTCATTGTACATCCGGATCTGCTTCTCCTGCCGGTGTATCTCCATGCCGGAACGTATCCACCGGATGACATTGGTCCCCGGCTTGAAAAACATTATAAAGACAAAAATGCATGTCACTACCACCGCGTATTTGAAAAATCCGCCGTGGGGACCGTTGAATATTTTACCGGGCCATCTCATTTTTATTCTGGTTACTTGAAGATTTCTACGCAAAAATAGTTAATTTTGAAAGATTTTTGGCCCAAGGAAAAGCCAAAATGACATTAAAACTTACAACACATTAAAATACAATCAAAATGAAACCAACACTACTTGTACTTGCTGCCGGAATGGGAAGCCGTTACGGCGGATTGAAACAGATGGACGGACTCGGCCCAAACGGTGAAACCATCATCGACTATTCTATCTATGATGCCGTACAGTCCGGATTCGGCAAAGTCGTCTATGTAGTAAGGAATTCTTTCAAAGAACAGTTCGAGCAGCTTGTAAAGGAAAAATACAGTCATGTGAAATGCATTGACGGCACTCCTCTTCAGTTCGAGTTCGTAATTCAGGAACTGGACAAGATACCTGCAGGATATACCCTCAACCCGGAAAGGCAGAAACCGTGGGGTACGGCACATGCCGTGCTCATGGCCAAGGACGTCATCAAGGAGCCATTCGCCGTCATCAACGGAGACGACTACTATGGCAAGGAATCTTTCAGGATTCTCGCCGACTGGCTAAGGGCTCATGAAAATTCTACAGGACGCTACTGCATGGTAGGTTTCGAACTCGACCATACCCTCTCCGAATCCGGCGGAGTGTCAAGAGGAATCTGCAAGGCCGACGGAGAACATATCCTTACGCATGTGGAAGAACACCACAACATAGCCAAGGAAGCCGACGGAAAAGTATATGGTGACAACAGCAAGGGAGAGAAAGTAGAACTGGACGGCAAGGCACTGGCTTCCATGAACATGTGGGGATTCACCCCGACTACTTCGAAAAGAGCGGGAAGATTTTCGAAGATTTCATCGCCAAGAACATAAACGAACTGAAGGCAGAATTCTACATCCCTTACGCCATCGACTGCATGATCAAGGACGGGAGCGCAAAGACGGAGCTTCTTTCCACCCCGTCACACTGGTTCGGAGTTACTTTCAAGGAAGACAGGCCGGGAGTCGTAGCGAAATTCCAGGAATTCGCCGACAAGGAGTCTACCCGACACCTCTTTACAACAATAGCCGTATGCCTGGATTTTTCCGCCGTTCAAACAGCAGGTCGTATGACCTGCTTTCCAGTTTTTCATTCTATGTACCGGGGAATCGGAGGGACGCTCATACTGCTGGTGATGCTGCTGATCGGGGCCTGTCTGGGAAATCTGGCGACAGCTCTGCTGATGTTCCTGACCGATGTACAGACAGCGCAGGACTACGGCATGCTGCTGTCATATCCGGCAATGTTCCTGCCGCCTATATGGTATGCATCATACCAAAGCCGGAGAAACCAGTTCTTCGATCCGGGCTATGCCCTGGACAGCAATCATTTCGGAAGGCTGAAAGGATGGGGTGCCGCCCTGATGGCGGCTGTGGTGACTCTGGCAGGAAGCATGATTACGGATCCTGTCGTGTCCCGCACTGCCGCCTATGCCGGAAGGGCTGGAGGCATCGTTCCAACAGATGCTTCAGAACAGCCCGCTATGGGTGACAGTGGTCTCCACCGTGATATTCGCCCCTATATTCGAGGAATGGCTCTGCAGGGGGATGGTGCTCAGGGGGCTTATGCAGAAAGTGCATCCTGCATGGGCCATGATCATTTCATCCGTATTCTTCGCCTTCATCCATCTGAACCCGTGGCAGGCGATTCCGGCTTTCGTTCTCGGAATGCTTTTCGCCTATGTCTACTATATGACCGGCTCGCTGAAGCTCACCATGCTCATGCACGCGGTAAACAACGGAGCTTCGGTCCTGATGAGCCAGACACAGGTAGCAAAAAGACCTCGGTACGGACGCATCCCTGCTTGAGATTCTGGATAAGTGGCAGTATATCGGACTGATGGCAGCAAGCCTGTTCATCATCGTGGTCTTCATTGACATCGTAAGGAAAACATCCTCTCGAATCAGAACGAGGGAACTGCGATGTCATCAACCCTGACGAAACATAGGACGAAAACTTCCATTAGTGGTAAGAACAGACAAGAGACCGGTCCAAACTAATGAGCCGGTCTCTTTTTCATTGTCTTTTTCTTTCTCAATCACAAAAAAACCTGAAGGGAAGTATTTTTGAGGGGGCATTTTTTAATAATTCTTATTATATTTGGAAGAAATGACATAAGATGCTCATTTTAAGGTATTCTAAATACATGTTGAACCTAATGGCATATACCATGAAAAGAATTATTGTCATGGTTGCATTACTGGCAACGATAGTGCTGTCAGCATGCGATAACGAATCCGAGCATACTCCAAGGACGGAATTGGAAGCGCTGATACAGAACCTGATGCGGGATTATGACGGGCAAGTGGATATGGAGGCTTTTCTGACGGATGCACAAAAAGGCGTCTGGTTATTCGATGATTATGACCTTTATCTGACTAATGGTGAAATTGTAGGTCCCCTCGATGGCGCATCCCTTCTCAGCCCCATGATGTTGTTTCCAGACGGGACATGTCGTTATTTCATATGCGTAATGCCTGCCCCGATGGTCTATTCAGATTCATGGCGATGGAACGTGAGCACCCGACATGAGAACACGATTGAAATCTTTAATTCCGAAAGCGAAAATCCGATCCCGTCATTGCTCGAGCTGTGGTATTACAAGGACGGCGTGTTTATCATGAAGGGGAAAGGAGCGATTACCAGCTACACTTCCAATGATACGGCGTCTGTAGACTATTGTCTTATAGTCGGTCATATTGCAACCGATACGGAGACAGTAAATCAGTATTTGTCCTATGGCCCATATAATGAGGAATATCCATATTATCGTGATAACGACAGCCGGCCGGATCGTTGATCTGACCGGCCATCATTTCGCCTTTTATTGCAAAAATACAGCAATGGGGTCTATTGCCTTTCTTCGATAATGCAGTCCGCAGGGGCTTCGATGTTCTGATCAATAGTCACAGAACCGATTGAGTCTGCCGTTATGCGGCCTGATGTAGGATTCTTGATATTGGTGATTGCCCCTCTGATATCGGCCCGGAGGGTCGAATACTGAAGGCCCTGTCGCAGGACGGGTCGAAAGTGCAGTTCTCCAGCACCAGGTCATGTGCATGGCACAGAGGCTGCTCTCCGGAAATATGGCAGTTCACGAGCCTGAGGTTGCGCGAGTGCCATCCGAGGTACTCCCCGTGGAGTTCGGAATCATAGATGGTCACATTCTCCACTTCCCAGAAGGCGTCCTTGGTGGTGATTTTCGCATTGCGGATCTCGGCATTCTTCACATACTGGAAGACATACTTGCTGTCGCTCTCCAGGCCCGTCGACACGGATATCGTTGCTGAACATGAACGGGTATGTACCCCCATGGAGTTTCAGGTTCCGGATATTGATGCCGGTGCAGCGCCAGAAGACCTCGTCCGCGTCGTTCATGACGACATTCTCTATGTCTATATCGTTCATCTCGCGGAACATCTTCGGGGCGTCGATCACCGTATCAGCCATTTTAAGATGGTCGGAGTACCACAGGGCGGAACGGCCTCCTACGGCGAAATAGCAGTCCTTGATAGTGAAGCCGTGGACATGCCAGAAAGGATAATTCCCTCGAAGCGGCAGTTTGTAGCCACTATGTTGCTGCATTTCTTGATGGCGGACTCGCCTTCGCGGACAGTCACATTGTCCAGATGTACGTCATGGACGGCAAAAAGCGGACGTTCACCGCCGAATTCCTTATCTTTTATCAGTTGCATAAGCTTCGTCTTTTATTTTTAGAGTTTGTTTACAATCACGCTGCAAATATACATTCTTCGGATTTTTTCAAACTAAATGCATTACCGAATGTATAACCGGATTACGGTTGTTCATTGTATCTGCTCTTGACCGATATTTTGCCGATATTTGCAAAATGATTATTAATATTGTACCCGATTTAACATTAAAAACGACAAGAAGTGAAAACAACTGATCTGATGGCGGCACTGGCCGGTCTGATGCTGCCTGTTTCCGGAATCGCGGCATGCGCAGGACAGGACATCGAAAAAAACGAAAGCACTGATACCGCAGGCAAATATTCCAACCCGGTACTGGACAGGAGCGTCCCCGACCCGACTGTAATAAGGACAAAAGACGGGACATACTATATGTACGGTACGGAGGACACCCGTAACATCCCGATATTCAAATCGACAGACATGGTGGACTGGACATTCGCCGGCACCGCGTTCACACAGGAGAGCAGACCGTCATGGGACAACCCCGAGGGCAAGAAACACAGTCTCTGGGCCCCCGAAATAAGATATATAGACGGCAAATACGTGCTCTACTACTCATGGGCGAGGTGGGGGAGACGAGTGGGAAAGCAATGTGGGCGTCGCCGTATCTGCATCCCCGGAAGGACCATTCGAAGATCTCGGCTGCCTGATAGACGCCAATGCACCTGAAATCAATGTACGGAATTCCATTGACCAGTTCTATATTGAAGACAACGGGAAACATTATCTTTTTCTGGGGCAGCTTCAGCGGGATATATGTTGTGGAACTGGAAAGCGACGGACTGTCCGTCAAGCGGGACAAGGACGGAATGCCGGTCCTTAAACAACAGGTCTGCGGAACGGCCTTCGAAGGCGTCAATATATACAAAAAAAGGAAAATACTATTATCTGTTCGCTTCCGTAGGCGCATGCTGCAACGGGGCCAACAGCACATACAAGACCGTCGTAGGCAGGTCGGAGAACATTCTCGGACCTTATGTGACAAAAACGGAAAGAAAATGCTTGACAACGGCTATGAAGTCGTAATCAGGGCGACGCTACGTGGGCCGGCCCCGGACACAATTCCATAATCCAGACCGATGACGCCGGACAGGAATGGATGATCTATCACGGCTACAGAAAAGCGGCTGCAGACAAGGGAAGGGTCGTCCTTCTGGACAAACTCCAGTGGGCGCAGGACGGCTGGCCTTACGTGGAAGGAAAAGCACCGTCTGAGAAGGCAGAGGCTCCTGTTATAAGATAAAAACGGCAATCGCAAATATCCCCCAGTATGTCATCCCAAGCGCGACCGAAGAATCTGTGTATGACAGACAACACGGAAAAACCGGAAAGGATCATAGTGCACGGAGCAAGGGTGCACAACCTCAAGAACATCGATGTAGAAATACCCCTGAACCGGATAACAGGCATAGCCGGAGTGTCAGGGTCGGGGAAATCCTCGCTCGCATTGGGTGTACTGTATGCAGAAGGATCAAGACGATATCTCGAATCCCTCTCCACCTACACACGGAGAAGAATGACGCAGGCGGCCAGGGCCGATGTGGATGAAGTGCTGTATGTTCCCGCATCCCTGGCCATGCACCAGAGGCCCGGCATACCCGGGATACGCAGCACTTTCGGCACAGGCACGGAACTTCTCAACAGCCTGAGGCTCATCTACTCCCGCCTTGCCAGCCACAGATGTCCGAACGGGCATTACCTGGAGCCTTCCCTGCATGTCGCCGCCGGTCAGGAGCTTGTCTGCCCCATATGCGGAGAGCATTTCTATGCGCCGTCCGCAGAAGAACTTTCTTTCAACAGCCAGGGTGCATGTCCCAAATGCGACGGGACGGGGACAGTCCGCACGGTGGACGAATCCACTTTGGTTCCGGACGAGACTCTGAGCATCGACGAGGGGGCGGTGGCTCCCTGGAACTCCCTGATGTGGTCCCTGATGACCGATGTCTGCCGGGAGATGGGAGTGCGTACCGATATCCCGTTCAACCGGCTGACGGCCAAGGAAAGGGACATAGTTTTCCACGGACCGGCAGAAAAGAAACACATATTCTACAAATCCAAGAATACCAACCAGGCAGGAGAACTTGACTTCACTTACTACAATGCCGTCTACACCGTCCAGAACGCGCTTGCAAAAGTAAAGGACGAGAAAGGCATGAAGCGGGTGGAGAAGTTCCTGAAGACAGAGCAATGCCCCTGAGTGCGGTGGCTCGCGTCTGTCGGAAGCCGCCCGTGCTCCGCTGGTGCGGGGGATTTCCCTTGCCGAAGCCTGCAGGATGACCCTGAACGAACTGGTGGAGTGGGTCAAGGGCATTCCCCGGACTTTGCCTGAAGAAATGCGTCCCATGGCTGCAAGCATCTGCGAATCTTTTTCCTGGACGCATCCGTAAGGCTGCTCGACCTGGGTGTTGGCTACCTGAGCCTGGACCGCGCAGCATCCACACTTTCCACCGGAGAAAGGCAGAGGATGCAGCTGGCCCGCGCAGTAAGGAACCGCACTACAGGGGTGCTGTATGTGCTGGACGAGCCGTCCATCGGGCTGCACCCGGCAAACATAGTCGGGCTTGCAGGAGTGATGAAGGACCTGATAGCCGACGGAATTCCGTCGTGCTTGTAGACCATGATACTCAGATACTTTCCGTATCTGACCATATAATAGAGATGGGACCGGGCGCAGGCTCGGCCGGAGGCCGGGTATTGCCGAAGGCAGCATACCTGAAATCATGAAGAATCCGGCTTCCCGCATCGGGCCTTTCCTGTCAGGAAAGGCTGATGTCAGGGCCAGGAAGCAGGCAGAAGCAGGTAAAATCTTCGAAAAAGGACGGATACACCTGTCTACCGGCCGTATACACACCGTACAACCGCTCGAAGTCGACATACCGAAAGGCCGCCTGACCGTAGTCACAGGGGTTTCAGGATCAGGAAAGACGACACTCGTGCTTGAAAGCCTTATCCCTGGCCTCCAGGCATATATCGGAAAGAACCGGCTTCCGGACCATGTAAGGAAAGTCGAAGCCGGAGGAATCCGCCAGGTCAAGCTAATCGATGCCTCCCCTATCGGTATCAATATACGTTCGACAGTCGCCACATACGCCAACGTCCATGACGAGCTGAGGAAAGTCTACGCAAAGACTGCAGATGCAAAGGAGAAAGGGTACAAAGACGGGGATTTCTCCTACAACACAGGAAAGCTCCGCTGCCCTACCTGCGACGGGACAGGAGTCATCAGTCTGGATGTCCAGTTCCTGCCGGATGTGGATATACCGTGCCCCTGACTGCCGCGGTTCGAGATACGCCAGGACCGCTTACCGGATCAGAAGGGAAAATGCCGCAGGAGAGTTCTATTCGCTTCCCGAGCTGATGGATATGGATATAAAGCGATGCCCTTACGGCATGCAACGACCTGAAGACCGTCCGTCAGAGACTCCAGGTCCTGCAGGAGCTCGGACTTGGCTACCTCACCTTGGGTGAAGAAACCCCGGGACTGTCAGGAGGCGAAGCCCAGAGGCTCAAGCTGGCCAGCGAAATGGGGCGCGGGCAGGAGGATTCCGTATTCGTGTTCGATGAGCCGACAATAGGACTGCATC
>VOFD01000333.1_pt1 | contig 14142 bp, 17 predicted proteins | sample 5384101 | NCBI WGS metagenome assembly VOFD01 (sample SAMN12384723, study PRJNA508395) | human gut metagenome | isolation source: healthy gut C | host: Homo sapiens
GTTGTAATAAAAATGTTTTCTATAGGGACTATTTTTTTTATAACGATCAAACGTTTGCTGTATTAGAGAACGTCCGGTCCCGAAGAAATCAAGGAATTGTTTAGGAAGGTTTTTGCGGCTATATGGCCAGAACCGGCTACCTATACCTCCCCCATGATGACACAATAATTATTGCTGTTTGTCATGATATAAAATCGTTTTAAAGTTTCCGCTAATATAGGGCTTATTTTTAGAAAACCATTGTCCGTTATCCCATAAATCGTAGTATATTTATCTTTTTTAAAAAAAATGCCGAAAAGTTTGCAGGTATAAAAAAGTCGTACCTTTGCAACCGCAATGGTTTCTGCCCAAACACCTGGTCTGTGGATTCACTTCCATCCCGGTTCGACCCCGGGTCTGGGTACGAAAAAGCTAAGTAATTGATAATTCAATGCTTAGCTTTTTTTCTTTTGCCTAAATTTTCCCCACATTTTCCCCACACGTGCAAAAAATATAGCAGTAAATCATTATTTCCTTTGGTTGAACGTAGTAAATAAGTTACCTTTGAGAAGAAATAAAGCCTATTAAATAGTGGTATGGAACAAGGTGTTTGGCAAGAGATAGAACAGTTATACCAAAAGTTTCACAAATTTGGTATCAGTGAATCGGTGGACTATGATAAGTACTACCTCTACTCTCTTATTCACCCATTCCACAGCCATCGAAGGTTCTACGCTTACTGAACTTGACACGCAGCTTCTCTTTGACGAGGGAGTGACAGCGAAAGGAAAACCGCTTGTACATCATCTGATGAATGAGGACTTGAAGCAAGCGTACGAACTTGCCAAAGTTGAATCAGACAGTCTTGTACCGATAACTCCTGCTTTTCTGAAAAGGTTGAATGCTATGCTGATGCGTACTACTGGCTGCATTCATAGTGTGATGGGCGGTTCTTTTGATTCTTCCAAAGGAGAGTTTCGCCTGTGTGGGGTTACGGCTGGTATCGGTGGACATTCTTATATGAACTATCTGAAAATTCCTGCTAAGGTGGATGAGCTTTGTGCGATTCTTCAAGAGAAGCAAAAGAAAATGGGAACATTTCGGGAACAATACGAATTGAGCTTTAATGCCCACCTTAATTTAGTAACTATTCATCCGTGGGTGGATGGCAACGGAAGAACGGCTCGATTACTGATGAACTACATCCAATTTTGCTATCACCTGCTATTTATGAGTTTATGGTAAACTTGCATGTGGGAAAGTTTGAACATCCATAGAAAGTGCCGTACTTGCCTTTCCTCAAAATGAGATGTCCTCCGCATTGAGGACAAACACCTTGATTTATTAGGCGTGAACTTCTGTATTGCCGAGCCTTTGCGTTATGCTTATGCTGTTTTAGTTTCTCTTTATCAGCAATTATGCGATTCTGGTTAATTGTCTGTATTATCCAATTTATGGTCTCCTGATTAAGAACAGCAGTTCTGTATTGTAATATAGCACGTTTTAGATTATATCTGTTTACAACTATGTTATTGTCAGTATGCACTTTTAATTCCGCACTGTTATTGAAAACGACAATTGGAATAAAAAGTATATCCGTTGAGCATTTGAGCAAATGATGCAAAAATCTTACATGTCCAGCGTTTTGTTTTATCGGATTGTAAAATTGATGTTTACTTTTATAGATGGTTTGCGTCCAGTATTCACCGTTCTCTCTGCCCAAAATCCAACCTTTATATCCCTTTGTTTCAATTACAAAGACACCATAAGGTGAAACTACAATATGGTCAATTTGTGTTGAATATCCGTTACTTTCGAATAGTAAATCATTAAAAAAAACAACATACTCTTCTGGTAACTCTTGAATCTTGTTATTCACAAGTTTTTTCAGAATACTTGCCTTTCCACACTGGCATCTTCAATTTAATAAAGATTACCACTGCAAAAAAGACAACGATGCCGACAATATGCATATTACTGATTTAATAGATTCTTTTTATCCATCTTTTACTTGATTCAAATCCCCATTGAACATGCCATCTTCTTCCTGTTACTTTATCTAACAAAAGAAATTGATATATATTTTTTGTTGGATATAATTCAAATGTTCCACAGCCTGTACCAAGAGATAGGTCTTCGTTATTAAGAGTTGCAGAACCTTCTTTATCATCATCCAAAGACCATTGTACAATTTCTATTTTCCCTGTCATTGTATCTAATTGCAGAAAATTATATATATTTTCTGTTGGATATAGTTTGTATCTATCAAGTCCATGCATACGAAAATCTATATCTTCTACAATAGCATGTATTTTAATCAAAGTAGAATCATTAACTGTTTTGGTATGTGAAATGGAACTTTCATTTTGTGCAAAAACACATAATGGAATTAAAAATAAATAAAAAATAATCGTAAGTTTCTTCATAGGTAAATCATTTAAGTGATTAAAATTAAGTGTAATAGTATAGCAATGCTGTATTTATTTCTTCCTATTTACATCCCATTTAAAAGTATAAATATAATCTCCGATAGGAATGTTTACAATCAAAATCTTACCTTTTTTCCTTTTTAATATTCATATAGCCAATAATAGCTTCATCGGGATAAATAGTTGTGGTTTTTAAATATCCTTGTTCACGTATAGTTCGGTCATTATCCATCATTTGTCCTAATGTAATCATTTGATTGGTAGATGCGACATTTGCTTGGTATGCTGCATTAGCGTCATAATGATTGGTTATGGTTGTGTAAGCATAACCATTAGAAGAATAAGACGTTGAATAGGATGTTGAATATCCTGCTGTTCCTGCATTAATGCCAGCAGAGATTCCATATAATGCCATAGCCCATGCTTGTGAGCGTTTTATTTTTTTTTGATATTCTTCATTTGTATATACTTCAAGTTTTAAAGTATCATCTTTTTTTTGTTAGTAGATTAGAGTGTACGCTGTCAGGTTGGAATACAATTGGGGTTTCACTTAAATTCTTGATAAAAATATCCAAGTGATAGTATTTCCCATAATCATCTTTTTCTTCAAAGCATGAAAGACCTACAACAAAATCATTTTTGTTTAAATAAGCCCAAAATTTCCCATCATTATATTCTGTCAGGATAGAATCGTTTTGGGGGTATATGAATGTTTGGGCTTTACATGTGGTTGAAAGCAATAAAAATATAACTACACATATATTCTGTTTCATATCAACTAACTGTTTTAATTATACACCTCCAGCTACCACAAGGACTTTATAATATCACGAAGCGTGGAACTGTAATGCCACCTCTTTGAATGAAGGTCCTGAGAAAACCTTTGTGTACAGATGTAACAATAGCAGCCCACGCTATAGCGTGAGAACCACTATGCTATTCTTGTACACGTTTGAAAGTTTCCCAGGTTTTCATTCGCAAGAAATAAGCATAACGCTTCTTCTAAATTCTAATATGTCTTGGAAAGAGTAGCCTCAATCCGCTTACAAAGATATGCAATTTTATTGAGGTACAATCAAATACTATCAAGATTACATTCTGAATCCTCTACTTTTTCTTGGTTCTTCTGCTGATTGTTGCAAACCATGTCTTAATTTCTCCCATTGCTCCTTGAACCATTCGCCTATCGGTTGCCTGTTTATGGTCAGTACAAGTTTGCTATCATCGGTCGGATTTTTCTCTATCTTGAAGATGTCGTTTTTGATTTCAAACTTTCTTCTGTGTTCCTCGGAATAAATCTTACCATTGCATCTGATAGCTTCCTTTTTGGTCAAAAGACTGTTTACCATATCTTTGGTAAATCCGATGGCATAGCAGAAAGCTTTTCCATTCTTAACATTTCTTTGAGCAATGGAAACCAGTTGAATGCTTTTTTCAAGAATGGTGTTCAATCGTGATATTTCCTTGGATTTGGCTTCAAGCTCTTGATTATGTATTCCTTGTATGTTACGAATCTGCTTACCATGCTGTTCCTGCATTTGTTGCATCTTGGCTTTTAATTCATCAATGCCCTTGTCACGTTTGGCAATTTCATGACGTAAATTCTCGTTAGATTGTTCCAAATCTTTCAATTTACCGCTGCCGAAAAGAGAACCGACACCGCTTGCTATGGCTGTGGCTGCATCGGTGGCTGCACTTTTGAGCTTGTCTGTGCGTATCTCTGCTTTTTACCTGTTTGAGTTCCTGCTCGGCAAGGCTTACCTGTTGCTTCTTGTGTCGCTTGGTTTCCTCTATACGTTGCAGTTCAGCTTTCTGTTTTTCAATGATAAAGTCGTTTCGCTCTAAATGTTCTTTGCCAGTGATAGCCTTTGCCTGCCCACGTTCCATCAGGAGAATATCGGAAGCGAGGGTTTGCATGGTTGCCATATCCTCGTCATTGAGCTTTCGGCTCTTTCCGGTTTCATGGTTCATCCAGTCGAATACGACATGAGCATGATAATTTGGTTTGAACCATCTGTTACCGACTTGAGCTCTCTTTGTCTTCCGCTTAATTTGACCGTTTAGCCAATGCCCTTCGTCTTTGTGCAGGAAAACTTGTAGTGGAGTGATGCCCCAACGTCTTTGACACTCTTCACCGAATTTGCGTACATCAGCCAGTGTGGTGTCCGGTCTGATAAGCAATACTCCTTCACGGATGGGTGAACATCCCGCCACCTTGATAATCTTTCCATTCTTTCCTTTGCGTTCCCGTTCTTTTTCCTGCATGGCACGTCCGGTCTTTTCCTTGACCATTTGCTTGATATTGTCATAATGAGTTCGTAGTTCAGGAGTGCCGAAGTTCGGGTTTATCCATTGTTCGTTGTCGGCAGAAAGTTCGGACACAACATAGATTTTGGACACCCCGATGTTTCGTATATACTCGGCAGTTCTTCGGTTGTGTGCCTCGCTCGATGCGATGTTGCAAGGCTTGATGTGTATGCTTGATTTTGTTGCCATAGCTTCTTTTCTTTGTTTGCAATTGATTACTTTGTCCGCTTTCCGTAACGGGGTTCTTAGGGGTAACCCATAAGCGGAGATTGCAAAGAGAGGGTCACTCTTTGCTCGGGGTTCTCAGGGGTGAAACGCCTTGAGTGGGTCATTAGGGCAAAGCCCTAATCCCCTCGGGAGAGCCCACAACTACGAAAGCGAAGCGTGTAGTTATAGTGGGCTATAACCGGAAGCCACTCTTCTTCTCCGGTGATTGGCTGCGCACCCCTTTGGCGGACTGGAGCTGCCTTTTTCTTTCAACCTGTTTCTGTAAGTATTCGTTCAAGTCCTTACATCCGCTGTAAATCTGCGAAGCGTCACGGATGTATCGGTCTCTGCCATATTCCTTGCGGATTTGCCGGAGTGCTTCCATGCCTGCATGGTCGTTGTCGAAAAAGCAGTGGATGCGTTCGTATTGCCCAACGGATAGAGAGCCTTGTTTACATTCGATACGGAGTTCAATACAATATAGTCCTGCCCGTCCAATTCCGGATAATTTGGGCAGCTCTCTTGTCTCAATGTCAGAAAGGAAAGGTAGTCCATGAAACCCTCGAATATATAACAGGTATTCTCGCTTTTCCCGATTGCCTGATGTGGGAGATTTCCTTTAGGGGCGATACAGCCCTTGAAATAGCGGTTGCGGATTTCATATCCACACGAACCATTGGGAAAGGCGATGGCAAAGTACCGCTTGCCGTTGTGGGTGTAACGGGCTTCACTACATTCTCTTTTCGCCAGTTCTAGATTTATTCCTCTACCTTGTAAATAGGCAAGCAGGGCAGGGGACGATAAAGGAACAATCTCCAACTGTTGGAAGCTCGGCTCGGAAGAGTTTTGCTTCCAAAAGAGAAAGATACCGGGCGCTATCCGTTTCAAGATGTAAGGTACATGGTCGGTAGCGTACAGATGTGCAGCCAGTGAAATGATGTTTCCGCCCTTTCCCAAACCGAAGTCATACCATTGTTCGCGTTCGGTATTCACTTTGAACGATGCTTCACTCTCTTCCCGAAACGGGGATTTGTACCAAAGGTTTATTCCTTGTTGTTTTACTGGTGAATAGCCCAAGCTGTATAGATAGTCGGCTATTCGTATGCTTTTAGCTTCTTCTATTGTCATATTCTTACGGATTTATTGGTGAATGAAAAAAAAAATGATGATTTGATGAATTTGAATTTAACACACTGTTAAACAGCGCTATATTGGTTCATCTTTTTTCTCATCAGATTGCTTGCCAAAAGAGAAATGATGTTTTCTTTTTTCATCAGCAATCGTTGTTGATGAGTGTTTGATGAATATCTATTTGTCTGTAATGCAATATATTACTGCCCTTTTTCATCATTTCATCAAAATAATTAGATAGCGGTCAGTTGTTCTTTCGTTACCGTATAAAACCGACCAGTTTTCCTTTTCGGATCATAGTGGCACTCACGATGGGGTGCGAACTCATAAGCGGTGTAGGATAGCGAATTGTGTGCGGAAGTGAGTTTCCATACTTCCTGCACCACTTTCCGTACTTGATACTTCTCAACCTTGACTTGTGCATAAATCAGCAAGGTTACAAGGTCGTTCAGGCAGAAAGATACGCTTTCCACGTTCATGTTCGACATGATGTCAAGTAACAATTCGGTCATTTCTATTTCCAGTCGGTTACGGTTGCTTCGGATAATCTTTTGCAAGGCTGCGGTATGTGTCAGTCTTGGGTTGAACCACATACGGCTTTCCTGTGTTGTGGATAGTTTTCTTTGTGTCAGGAAATAAAGAAATGCGGGTATTTCCGCTTTTAGCTTTTGCAGAAAGTTGGTATCATCGTTCTGTAATGGCATTATCTTCCGTACCCAATAGCGTGTTTCTCCTGCGTCTATGAGTATGGGCAGGTACTCGTTGTTGGAACATAACACGAATTTGGCAAAGAAAGCTATTTCCGTACGGTCTTTACCTTTGGCTTCCACTTTGTAGGTGAAAGTCGTGCTTAGGTTTTTCAATCGCTCGCTATCTTCCCTGCGGTTGAGTAAGACCTCGTCCACCACGATTAGCAACTTTCCTGCCCAGTCTGAATTGAACTGGCTTCGGAAATCCTCGTTGGTGTTGAAAGTTACGTTATTCTCAAACACGGCTTTCAGGAAGTTCAAGAACGTACTTTTGCCTGTGTTGCGTTCCTCCGAAACAAGCAGAACAATGGGCAGCTTCTGTGTCGGCTGTAAATACAACAGTTGCATATAATCCATACCCAGTTCGTATTGCTCTCCAAAGATGTGCCGCATCAAGGATTGGATATGAGAAAACTCCCCTTGCTGCGGTTTATGTTCTATCGGCTCGTAAAGGTTCAGAAACCCCTCAATCTCCTTTTGGTAGTTCAAATGATTGGGAACTGTGCAAAAGCCGTCATACTTGGGAACGGTGGCAAGATAGTTCTTTCCGTAGTCCTGCCGTAATGTGCTGTTGTTCCATACGACACGTTTCTTTTCATAACCGCCATTGGCACATGGCTGATTGACCACCTTGTACAAAGTTGTTCCTACGCGCATATATTCTTCCTCCTTCATAGGCTTAGATTAAAGGGTTGTGTTCACCTAAGATTCTCTGAATGTCGGATTGTCGGTATCTGACCTTGTTTCCAACCTTTACAGGCTTCAGGTAGTTTTTCTTAGACCAGTGCCAGAGTGTGGTGTCACAAACATCGCACATCTTTTTCACTTCCTCTTTGGTGAGGTACTTTTCCTTTTTGCTTCCGCAATAGCTGTAGAAAGTTCATGCTTCGCACGGCTGATTAACTGGTTGGAGAATAATAGCAAATCTTCTCCTGTTACTTCCAACTTGATGTTGCCGTTCCCGTTTTGGATAATTGTCAATAAGTCTGTCATAGGCTTCTTGAAACTGCCGGTTGTAAGACTTCCCGTTTCGGCAGTATTATAAACGAAAAGCCACTACCCCGATTAGGATAGTGGCGCAAATATATAATGAAAATCAATCGTAAAACAATGATATTCAATTTGTTAAATTCGTAAAAACGAAAAGCGAATTAAACGAATTTCAATTGGATAGATAAGCTTTCAATTCATCTATGGCTATTCGGTCTTCACCAATGTCTTTCATTAATTTTTTGCTGGTTCCGTATGGTGAAATTAAGTGGCTGTATGCTTTTTGGATGCCTCTCTCTTGAACTATTTTTAATTCTTCAAACTGATTTTGTAGTGCGTTTCTGAAAGTTTTCATTGGGCATTGTCGCATAAAGCGATATTCCACCAATGCAATATAAAGGCGTGCAATATCTGTATCTGTGGATTTGGTCTTTAGCCTTGCGCCTATTTTTTCTATAAACACGTCTTGATTTTCTATCAATAGTTCAGGCAGTGTACGTGTGTCTGCTTTACGTCCTGCTGTCTTAGGTGTTTTTTCTGGAGTGGCTTCTTCTGTTTGTGTATCATCGTTTTTTTCAATGTGGTTTTCTTCTTCATCTTCGATAGACCATTCGATAAGAGTGTTTTCCTCAATGGCTTTCTGTTGCTTTCTGAAATTTAGCCAGTCCTCTTTTGTCCTCATGCCAGTGGATATACTCTTTTCTTATAATAAATTTGACCATACACGAAACCAACCATTTGTATAATTTTCCAATATCCTTTCTTTTGGTCAGTTCTTCCCCTTGCTCCACCATGCACTCGTAACTTCGTCCATAGTATAGCCATGCAAGCATAGCAGGTACTATGCTTCTCTTGTTTGGGTTGTGGAACTCGCTCACAATCTTTTCGGCAAGATTTGATTCCAATAAAATGTTTTCCAGTTTTTCAAAGTCGGGATTCCTTTCATCGCTTATTCTTTTGTCGGCAACTTGCCTGTATTTCGGTACAAGTCTTGTCGCTACATTGAAAACCTTGAAGAAACCTTTGAACTTTTTGTCGTTCATTTCCTCTACGAAATCGGCGTATTCATCCGGATGGTTGTCAAGCCATTCCTTTATCAGCCTTTTGAAATTATCATATTCTTGTTGTCCCATACAAGTTAATTAGCAATGCAACCTCTATTAACTTTCTCTTGTATGCGTGAGAAATGTATCGACAATTTGAATATTAACATATAGAAACCATAATCGCTTAAAGAAAATAAGCGTTGATCTTCTAATGTGTCTCGGTTTATAAAGCGATTGTCAACGTGATAGATTTTATCAAGAAAAACTATTGAATCTTCCATTTGGGAATTTGCAGGAAGAAAGATTATTTGGGTTATTTTTTGTTGTTTGAGATCTGAAATGTGGTTTTCAATTTTGCTACTATTAACACCTTGTTTTTGAAGAACTGAAATATATGTTGTGAGATTTATAATAGGAGCATACATGATTGAAGCAGGAAACATACGAGAATTAGATAAATCCATATCACAAGTGTTTGATAAAATCAAACAGCTTACCTTTTTTACACCTCTTTCGATATTAACTAAATCAATTATAGGCATTTTTTTTAAGCCATCTCCTTGAAAAATGACATTCTTGTCAAGCATAGAAGTGTACATCCTTCCATCTATGTTATAAGGGAAAGATTTGAGTTCTGCCAAAAGGGTCTTGTAATTTTCTTCTGACAAATATTTGGGTAGATATTTTTTTAATTCATCTTCTGTAATCATAGCATATCCCAAAAGTGGTCATTAATGACATTTTGAATTTCTTCATCTATAGGAGCCGCTTCCGTTAACATCTTATTCGCAAAAGAATTGATTATCTCAAAATCTTCATGCTCGGGAATATTAACATGAATGGTCTCTGTTGAGATAGGAATGTCCTTAATGGAATAATTTGTATAAATATTTATTGGATTGACAGGAGTGTTAATAGACGGTATTATAGCATCATTATATGTTTGCCTACTTGATAAAGAAAGCAATTCTGTATCTGTTAATGTCATACATGATAAGGCAGACATTAATAGGATATTGGTATTTATGTAAGTCGTTAAACTATTCATTTTCAAAAACAGGTTTTAGACTATTTAGGAAGTCTGGTTTTAACAAAGAGAAAAACAACTTTTTTTCGCATTTATGAGCCATATTTATTTCTTGTTCTATATTAGAAGTGAAATAGTTGTCGGAATATTCACGAGACGTATCAATATCAATTAATGAGCCTACCACTTCTATAGAATTAGGATGTGGTTTGTAGTTTGCATTATTTACAAATTGTAGGGTGTTCATAAAATTACCATCTTTGACATCTGTCCGTATCAATAAGTTTTCAGATGTGTATTTTTCTGTCATGGAAAAAGACATCGTAAGACCATTGGTAATATCTCCTTTGAAGAAATTAATATATCTATGTCCTATTCTTGATACACGCTTTATTATTCCAGAACTAATAACCTTGTTGATTATTGAAAATGAATGTTTAGAAAAATCGCTCCAACCTATATATGGCATTTTTGAGCTTATGCTCAAAACATCATATCCTATTTGAATTACAAATCTTTCGTTTTCAATTCTGTATAGGGGCTTAAATTTTAAGTTAGGGTCAACCTCCCTAATTTGTTCTGGGATTTGTAAAATGGGCAAATTAATGACATTTCCTCTATACTCTTCTTTTATGAGATTGTATATGATGCCAAAAACTGCGCTTTTGGTAATAGCTGCTTCAAAACGGAACTCAATTAAAGCGTCTATAAGTGGGCATGCTTCTATTCTTATTGGCAACAATCTATCCATAATACAAATTTTAAATCTATTTTCTTGCAAAGTTAGGAATTTCTTTTATTTATATCTTGATTTTATACGCTAAAAAGTTTAAAGTATATTAATCTAATAGTTTCACAAGGTCTTTTTTCATTTCTTCGTCAATATCTCTGTATCGCCTGAAAGCTTTGCTTCCCTCCTTGTGTCCCGATAGTGCGGAAACGAGGTTCGGGTCTTTCACCTTTTTGTAGATATTGCCGATAAAAGTACGCCTTGCCAAATGGCTGCTTGCCACTTCATAAATAGGTCGTTTGACTTCGTTGTGTGTCAACGGGTCTAAGATAGTTACGATTCGGTCAACTCCAGCCAATTTGAATATCTTTTTTATGGCATCGTTGTACTTTTGTTCGGATATGAACGGTAACAGTTTCCCTTTATATTCTTTATGGCGTTCAAGGATTTCTTTTGCCTTGTCATTAAGAGGGACACGTACCGTGACCGGATTTCCTTCTTTTGTTTTCTTGGGAATGTATTCTATGGCTTCATTAACCACATTTAGTTTGGTCATACGGTATAGGTCGCTCACTCGACAGCCTATCAGTGTTTGGAATATAAATATATCCCTCTGTATTGCCAGTTGCGGAGTGGCTGATAGGTCGGCATTGAAAATTCTGTCCCTTTCTTCAAGTGTTATATAATAAGGTGTACCGTATGTACATTCTTCTATCGGGAATTTGTCGAAAGGTCTGTTTGTGGTACGCTTGTTATCGAAGCACCACAGGAAGAATGTGCGTATTCTTGAAAAACAGTCTATCAGCGTGTTCTTGCTTCTGGGCTGTGGTGTCCTCTTTTCGGGAATGGTTTCATAAATGCTCGGGTAAAGTTCATAGTACTGGTATTCGTTCTGAAAGAAGTCCCACATATCCCGAAGTGTGTCAGGCGTTACCAAATCCACATCAAGGATAAAGTCTTTTTGTCCTCTCTTTGTTGCCCTTACATATAGTTCATAACGCAGTAAGGCTCTTTTGACAACCCGGAAATTCTTCTTTCGTACTTCCGACAAAGGGTGTTTGTTTAGAAATTCATCGAATAGTTCTCCAATGGTAGGCTTGATAACCACTTCCTCCGGCAGAAAATATTTTTCAGGATGGTAAAATTTATCAAGTGTTGTTTTTAACCATTCTTTGTCTATTGCTTCCTTTTCTTGTTGATATACCTTCTCAATATAGGTTTTCAACTGGCGTATCTCTTCATTTATAAGGGTACGCATTTCTTCATTGCAGACAGCTTTCGTTTTTACACATTCGTCTTTATCATCCCATAGATTGGGATTGATAGCCAACTGAGTAGGAGCAACGGAGTCTAACTGCCTTCCGTTTCTAAAGCGTACATAGATTGTAGCCATGGATTCTGTATCATATCGCTTGGCTGCTTTTTTAATGATAAAGGTTACTTTCATAGACTTGCAGGTTGAATTTTACTCTGCTGCAAATATAGATATTTTCCCCACACTTTCCCCACATCTGCTGTCCTTTCTCTACGCCAATGTCAGGACGAAGAAACCAACCAGCCGTTTTTGTCGTTTATGGCAGGGCAGTTGAAGAAATCGCTTTCTTTGGAGATTGAAAGGTTTAAAGCTTCGCAAAAGAAAGGATTCTGTTTTATGTTCTGATATTATATTAAGCAAAGAATTACTATTTACGAATTTGGGTAACTTTGTGTAGAATTAAAAAAGTTTAATATGGACTTGGCGGGAATTTATCATAAAGCAAATATTTTGATTGCTCAGACTTACGGTATAACAGGTGTACCGGAAAAAGGATATGTTATCGTTACTGTTAATAATGTTAGATATATTGTATATTTCTACAAAATAGAAAGTGGCTGGAATATTGAGAAAGTAGAAGAATGCTTATAACTGAATTCTGCCTCGAGTGGTGAACTATGTTCACCGCCCCGGCTTTTCAAATTCATTTCTTCTTCGTGCAGTGCTCTGTTTCAAACTTTCGCAATGTGGTTACGCTGAATCTTTTCTTAATGAACTTTTGGACATCGGATGCTTTGTAATACACTTCACTCCCGACAAATGCGTTCTCTAATTTTTCCCCATGCAGGTGTATTCGACAAGCAGCTATCTTGTATCGTATAATACATCTCCCGAAAGCGTGACATTGGTATAGTAAAACTTAATATATTCTCATGGATATAGCGACGCACGGAGGGGTCAAACAGTCCAATAAATGTACGTTTCCCATTTTTGCTGTTTTCCAATGTTGCTTCTGAAAAAATAGAAGAACATCCGAACCAAATTTTGCAGTAATTGCATCATCCGAATTGTTATCGTAAAATGTCCATGAAGCAAGTCCTAAAAGCATATCAGGGGTAGCCAAAAAGAAAATCCCCACTACATTATTAAAGTTTTCAAGTTCAGTAATGGGTGAAATATTCAAATACTGCCTTGTCGTAATCTGCACATTTGCCTTTTCTACGAAATCAAGAACCAATTCTGAAGATTTCTTATATTTTCTTTGCTTGAAACAAACATAGGCATTTTTTTCATTCATGGTCGAAAAACCAGTATAGAATTTACCACCCATACACCCGATTCTATCGGCACTCAAAGAGATTGGTTCACCACCAATCAGCTTTTCAAACTCCTTAAAAAAACAACCGTTGATTTTTTTCAAATCATCATTAATCTGTTTATCAGAATACCAAAAAGCAAAGGGTAATTGTACCTTTTCTCCGAAAGCCTTTTGGATATTTTCTATAAAAACACTTACTTCCATTTGGTTACTCATTACATTATTTCTATATTTGTCATGACAAATATGGTCATTTGTTTGATATGACAAATATGTTTTTCAGCTTTTAACAAACTAAATAATATGGATATAGATAAAATGGTAAATCATAAAATAGCCAAACTTTCGGGTATAATCAAACGTCAAATATATCAAATTATATCAGAAGAGGGGCTGGACATAACGCCGGAACAGTGGGTTCTTTTAGTCAATTTATGGGAAAACGATGGTCAGACTATTGGTGATTTAGTTACACAGTCGCAAAAAGACTTTGCCAATGTTACGAGAATAGTTGAAAAATTATCCAAAAACGGATATATCATCAAGCGGAAAAATCATAAAGATGGACGGAGTGTTCTTTTATACTGCACCGATAAGGTAAAAACAATTATGCCGCATATAAATAAATGTCAAATGCTATCTCTAAACATCTCATTAAAAGGTATATCACAAGAAGAACAAGATACATTTCTTCATATCTTGGACAAGATTGAAAAGAACTGCATCAATTATCTGAACTCAACCAAGTAAAATTATCGTGTCAATTGACGGAAAATTTGATTGATTAATCAATTAAAATTTGAGGAAAATTGTAATTATACTTGTTGTGCAGTATGTAGTTTAGTTTATCCTTTTGTTTATACATCCAAAACGGACTAAACTTATTCTTGTTGACAGCAAATTATATGTGGCTGGCGAAAAGAAAAATAGTTTTCTTCTTTTCGCCAGCATTACTTTTTTATGATAGGTTAGTA
>VOFD01001299.1_pt1 | contig 14117 bp, 22 predicted proteins | sample 5384101 | NCBI WGS metagenome assembly VOFD01 (sample SAMN12384723, study PRJNA508395) | human gut metagenome | isolation source: healthy gut C | host: Homo sapiens
GTGATGATCGAACAGTGCGCCCCGGTGCTGGCCAGCTTAAAGCCTGCGGGACTTTTCCGCTACGAGACGAGCGACTGCTCCGACCTTGCCCGCCGCGTGCGCAGCTGGAACGAACAGCTGGGCCAGCAAGGGCCTCTGCGTCCGCGTCCTCAAGGGCTGTGTGCGGACCCATCGGTATCTGGTGTACGTCTACCGCGAGAGCAAGCTCCGCGCTGTACTGGCTCAGCCGCAGGTGCGGGACTTCCTGCGCGGCGAGGGGTACGACCTTCCTCAGCAGCCGGACGACGATGCGCCGCTGCTGCGGCAGCTGTCCCGGAGGCTCTGCTGCGAGGCTGATTTTCCCCATGAGATCGGCGTATTTCTGGGCTACCCGCTTTACGATGTGGTGGGCTTTATCGAAAATGCGGGCCGCAACTTCACCTGCTGCGGCTGCTGGAAAGCCTACGGCGACCCTGCCGCTGCCCGGCAGCACTTCGCCCAGCTGAACAAGTGCACGGCGGTGTATCTCCGCCTGTTCCGCAGCGGAACGCCCATCCAGCGTCTGGCTGTCGCAGCCTGACGCCCCTGAAATTCTGACATTCACTTCCAAATACTCTCTTTTTATCCTGGCGCCCGTCGGAGTCTGCTTAAAATAGACGATGATGGGAAGAAATCCTCCTTTTGACACGCGGCCGCCCGTTGCAGAATACCCCCTGCACCGGGCGGCTGGTCATATCAGGTAAAAGCGGAAATCATCTGTGGAAATCAGATGTTAAATTTTTCTGAAAAGCGAGGATAAAATTTGTTTGTTCATACAAACTAACTTTTTTTACCGGAAAATGGTTGACAGAATGGGTTAGTAAGTATAAACTATCTGTGCTGATAGTTGCGACTGACTAACTGCCGTAGCTTTTCGGAGGGGGACGCGGGCATGAGCGAGCGCGTTGCGGCGTCTGGCTGGTGCGGCCATCCCCGAGGACGAAAAAAGCGAACCGAAAAGCTCCCCGCAGAAGGGGGAGCACGAATGGGAGTGGAACAATTATGATGCCTTTGACTATGGCAAAAGCGGGCGAGACCGTCACCATCCGCAAGATCACCGGGAAGGATGAGGTGCGGTTGCATCTGGCCGAACTGGGTTTCGTAGTGGACAGTCAGGTGACGATCGTCAATGAGATCGCAGGCAACCTCATCGTTCAGGTCAAGGAGAGCCGTCTGGCCCTCGACAAGACGATGGCGAACCGCATTATGGTCGGCTGAGCAGCGGCAAAACGCTGTTTGGGAGACGCTCCGAAACTGGATAGTCTCTGAATAGAGAAGACAAGTAGAGGAGGATTTTTATGAAGACTCTGAAAGACGTTAAGGTCGGCGAGACTGCCACCGTGGCGCGCCTGCACGGCGAAGGCCCGGTGAAGCGCCGCATCATGGACATGGGCATCACCAAGGGTGTGGAAATCTACGTCCGCAAGGTCGCCCCTCTGGGCGACCCCATGGAGCTGACCGTGCGCAACTACGAGCTGAGCGTGCGCAAGGCCGACGCTGAAATGATCGAAGTGGTTTGATCGCAAAGAGAGGAAAGGAGCACGCAATGAGTATCAAAATTGCACTGGCCGGCAACCCGAACTGCGGCAAGACCACGCTGTTCAACGATCTGACCGGCTCGAACCAGTACGTGGGCAACTGGCCCGGTGTTACCGTCGAGAAGAAGAGGGTAAGCTGAAAGGCGCGGAGGATGTCATCATTCAGGATCTGCCCGGCATCTACTCCCTGTCTCCGTACACTCTGGAGGAGGTCGTCTCCCGCAGCTATCTGGTCAAGGAGAAGCCCGACGCCATCCTGAACATCGTGGACGGCACCAACATCGAGCGCAACCTGTACCTGACCACCCAGCTCATCGAGCTGGGCCTGCCCGTGGTGGTGGCGGTCAACATGATAGACCTCGTGCGCAAGAACGGCGACAAGATCGACCTGAAGAAGCTGAGCGCCGAGCTGGGCTGCCAGGCAGTCGAGATCAGCGCTCTGAAGAGCGAGGGCACCGAGAAAGCTGCTCAGATGGCTGCTGCCGCTGCCAAGGCAGGCAAGGTTGGCGAGCTGCCGCACGTCTTCACCGGCAGCGTGGAGCACGCCATCGCTCACATCGAGGAGTCCATCCAGGGCAAAGTCGATGACCGCTTCCTGCGCTGGTACGCTGTCAAGCTGTTCGAGCGCGATGACAAGGTCATGGATGAGCTGAAGCTGTCCTCCGACCTGACCCGCACATCGACCAGCACATCAAGGACTGCGAGGCTGAGATGGACGATGATGCCGAGAGCATCATCACCAACCAGCGTTACGCATACATCAATGGCGTCGTCGATAAGGCTGTCAAGAAGAAGGCCCGCGTCGAGCACCTGACCGTTTCGATAAGGTCGACCAGATCGTCACCAACCGTATGCTGGCTCTGCCCATCTTCGCAGTCATCATGTACCTGATGTACTCCCTGTCTGTGGGTACTTCCATCGCCGACGGCGGCTGGGCCATCGGCACGTTTGCGACCGACTGGACCAACGACGTCCTGTTCGGCGAGATCGTTCCCAACGCTCTGGGCGGCTTCCTCGAGGGCATCGGCGTGGCAGGCTGGCTGTACGGCCTGATCATGGACGGCATCGTGGCCGGTGTCGGCGCGGTGCTGGGCTTCGTGCCCCAGATGCTGGTCCTGTTCGTCCTGCTGGCCATTCTGGAGGATGTGGGCTACATGGCCCGCATCGCGTTCATCATGGACCGGATCTTCCGCCGCTTCGGCCTCTCCGGCAAGAGCTTTATCCCCATGCTCGTGGGCACCGGCTGCGGCGTGCCCGGCGTCATGGCCTCTCGCACCATCGAGAACGAGCGGGACCGCCGTATGACCATCATGACCACCTGCTTCATTCCCTGCGGCGCCAAGATGCCCATCATCGGCCTCATCGCAGGTGCGCTATTCGGCGGTTCTTCTCTGGTGGCTGTCTCCGCTTACTTCATCGGCATGGCTGCCATCATCTGCTCCGGCATCATCCTGAAGAAGACCAAGCTCTTTGCGGGCGACCCCGCTCCCTTTGTCATGGAGCTGCCCGCCTACCACATCCCCGCTTGGGGCAATGTCTTCCGTGCTACTTGGGAGCGCGGCTGGTCCTTCATCAAGCGTGCCGGTTCCGTCATTCTGCTGGCAACCGTCGCCATCTGGTTCCTGCAGGGCTTCGGCTTCGAGAACGGCGCCTTCGGCATGGTGGAGGATCAGGACAACTCCGTCCTGGCTGCTATCGCAACCAAAGTCGCTTGGATCTTCGCGCCTCTGGGCTTCGGCAACTGGAAGGCAACCGTCGCTTCTGTCTCCGGCCTGATCGCAAAGGAGAACGTCGTCGGCACCTTCGGCGTCCTGTATCACTTCGGCGGCGAGGAGCTGTCTGAGAACGGCGACGAGATCTGGAGCCTCGTTGCTGCTGATTACACCGCTCTGAGCGCTTACGCATTCATGATCTTCAACCTGCTGTGCGCTCCCTGCTTCGCTGCTATGGGTGCGATCAAGCGTGAGATGAACAACGGCAAGTGGACGGCATTCGCTATCGGCTATATGTGCGCACTGGCCTACTGCTCCGCTCTGGTCGTGTACCAGCTGGGCGGCCTCATCACCGGTGAAGTCGGCTTCAACTTCTTCACCGTCGTGGCCGTGGTCATCGTGGCTGCCTTCCTGTATCTGATGGTACGTCCCAACAAGTATGTGAACGACAACGAAGTCAAGATCGACGTTTCCAAGATCAAGTAAAAACTTTTCAAAACGCGCTGAAAGGAGTGCATTGTTATGATGGAGTTCCTGGCTGCGAATTTCAATCTGCCGACGATCATCGTCGGAGCCATCGTGTTTGGCGGTGTAGGCTGGATCACCTGGCACTCTCATAAGCATGGCGGCTGCAGTGGATGCAGCGGCGGCTGTGAGGCGGCGGCTGCGGCGGAAACTGCAGCAGCTGCAAGGGCGGCTGCCACTGAGCCATAATGGAAGAGAAGGGGGCGCGGGTCAGAGCTTTGGCCCGCGCCCCTTTTGAAAATCGAGAGTTAGTGTAACAGAACGAAAAGAGAGTGATACGAGATGGAACTGACGCCGGCACACCTGCGCTACGCTGCTGGCGATCTATGAGGTCTCGCAGACCCATCTTGACATCAGCTCCCGCAGCATTGCAGAGAAGCTGGGCGTGACCAAGCCCTCGGTAGTGCGGGTGATGAATGCTGCTGATGGAGCGGGGAATGATCGTCAAGGAATATTACGGCAAGATCTACCTCACCGACCGGGGCATCTTTGTGGCGGGAGGCCCTGACCTCCGCGAAAGGCTGGACTTGACGATGCCCTCAAGATACAGGCCGTCTTCCCGGTACTCCTCCAGCTGCACGCTGCCACGCTCCCGCATGGGGGCGGCGAGGCCCAGCTTGTCGTAGGGCAGCAGGACCCGGATGGTGTGGACGCGGTCGCTGAGGATCTCGTCCAGCTTGAGCAGCTTATCGAGTCCGTAGCCCGTTTTGGCGCTGGTCAGCAGGATGTCCGGGTCAAAGCTGAGTGCACCGGGCTTGTCGCATTTGTTGTAAACGGTCAGGCGGGGGATGTCGGCGCAGTCGAGGCCATCCAGCACCTCGTCGGTGACGGCCAGCTGCTCTTCTCGCTGCTCGTCGCCTGCGTCGGCCACCCGGACGATGACGTCCGACCAGGCGGCCTCCTCCAGCGTGGATTGGAACGCCTCCACCAGATTGTGGGGCAGGCGGGACACGAAGCCGACCGTGTCCACCAGAAGCACGGCCATGCCGCTGGGCAGGATGAGCTTGCGGCTGGTGGGGTCGAGTGTGGCGAAGAGCATATCTGCTTCGGCTACGCTGGGGCCGCAGAGAGCGTTCATCAGGCTGGATTTGCCCACGTTGGTATAGCCTACGAGGCTGACCACCGGCATCCCGGTTTTGGCACGGGCCTTGCGGCTCTCGCCCCGGCGCTTTTCCATTTCGGCCAGCTTCTCAGCCAGCGCATCGATGCGGGCATGCACATGGCGGCGGTCCAGTTCCAGCTTGGTCTCACCGGCACCGCGGCGGGCACCGCCGCCGCCGCCACCACCGCCGCCCTGACGGCTGAGCGCTTCGCCCATGCCCTGTAAACGGGGCAGGCGGTAGCGCAGAAGGGCCAGTTCGGTCTGCAGCTTGCCCTCGTTGGTGACGGCGCGGCTGCGGAAGATTTCAAGGATCAGCATGGTGCGGTCAATCACTTCCAGTCCGCCCAGCGCATTGGAGATGTTGCGGATCTGGCTGCCAGTCAGTTCACCGTCAAATACGGCGCACTCCGCGCCCAGCTCGGCCGCTAGCGCAGCCTCCTCCAGCTTGCCGCTGCCCAGCACGATGCCGGTCTCCGGCGTCTGGCGCTTCTGGGTCACCTGTGCCACGGCTTCCATGTGGTTTGCTTCGCACAGGGCGGAAAGCTCTGCAAGGCTGCGCTCGCAGTCCCACAGGCCCTGATCGAGCGCCAGCAAAATTACCTTCGTCGGGGGTGTTTCTACCAAGATATCGTAAAGCTCGCTCAAAATAAATCCTCTTATTTATACAAAGTGTTGTAATGCTCTCTTGTGAGCGCATAGCACCTGCAGGGGACGGGGGTACCGTCGAATTTATGGTACTCGGCGTCATGGTGGTAGACAAAGCCCGCCTTTTGCATCACCCGGCCACTGGCAGGGTTGGCAGCGGCGTGGCAGCAGGCCAGCCAGTTACTATTTGTATTTTTGAACCAGTATTCTACAACCGCGCGGAGGGCTTCGGTGGTATAGCCCTTGTTCCACCAGCCTCTGCCGATGCAGTAGCCCGGCTCCCAGATGCCCTCGGAAATGTCCCGCCCGGGCCACTCGGCCTTCTGCTGGGGCTCCACCCGCAAGGCTGTTGTAGATGCTGATGGTGCCAAACACCTGCCCGGAAGCCTTTTCCACGATGGCCCACTGGTAGTAATCCGGGTTCGGGTAAAGGGTGGCCCATGCCGCCAGCAGCTGGCGGGTCTCAGCCGCGTTTTTGTGCGGCTCCCACCGCAGAAAACGGGTCACGTCCAGGTCATTGGCCCAGTTGACGTACATCCTGTTGGCATCTTCCGACAAAAGGCGGCGCAGAATCAGCCGCGGCGTTTCGATCTCCTGTGTGCCTGCATGGCGCATGTTCCATCACTCCGTTCTGTATTGAAAGTACGCATAGGATAGCACAAATTTACCGGGAACGCAAGGGAAGTGCAGAAAACCCTCCGCAAAAGGTGCTTGACAACCGCGTAAACTTTATTAAACTGAAGATGAATGAGAAAACTCCCCGGTTTCCCGGGGAGCGTGGCTCAGCTGCGAAGCAGGTCCTTTTTCAGGATGGAAGCCCAATCGCTTTTGCCATAGAGGAACCGAAGAACCATAACAGTATGGGAGGGTTCATGAATCTGGTAAAACAGAAGATAATTCTGCACCGGGACGAAATGAATCTGATGAATGACTAGAATGGGATCGTCGATCACTGGAAAACGGGCTGGAAACGACTCCAAGGAATCAACGCAGTTGATTGTATTCCCAAGCAGGCGTCGGCCAGCAACCGGATTCTTCAGCTGGAGCGTGACGTAGCGGACAGATTCATGGATATCCTGTTCCGCTGTGTTGGAAAGTTCAACTGTATAATTCATTCAAGCCCCCAATGATTCAGCAACTCGGCTTTGACATCTTTCCAGGGGCGTGTCCGCCCTGCGGCAACATCATCGAGCCCCTCCTGGAGCTTGACATACAGCTCAAAACGGCTGGTCAGTGCTTCATAGGTCTCAATGCTCATGACGGCGAGATCACCCTTGCCGTTTTTGGTGATGAACACGGGTTCTGCATAGTCATGGCAGAAAGTGGAAATTTCATTGTAGTGATTGCGCAGGTCTGCGCTGGAACGAATCTTAGGCATGGAGGACACCTCTCTTTCATACAAAAATTATATCAGAATTTCTTTATACAATCAAGAAAAAAGATAAAGGAGACCCAAACATGATCGACGTGCGTGCACATCTGGCCCGGAAACCGCTTTTGTTTGATGGCGGCATGGGTACCCATTATAAAGCCAAGCCCGGTACGGAGTGTGAGCAGGGCAACCTGCTGGACCCGGCGGGCGTGCGGAAAGTCCACCGGGAGTACCTGGCAGGCGGAGGCCATCAAGACCAATACGTTTGGCCTGCCCCGGATGGCGGCGGCACGGCAGCCGGACTGGCAGGCGCTGGCCCGTGCAGGCTGGAAGCTGGCGGCAGAAGCCGCTGTAGAGACGGGAGCGGCCGTTTTTGCGGACCTGGGCCCGGCTCCGGATACCGAGGCTGCCCCGGCGGAAGCATCTACACGGCAGTGGCCCGCTGTTTTGTGGACAGGGGGCAAAGAACTTCCTGTTTGAGACCCTGAGCTCGGACGCCGGTGTGCTGGAGGCCGTGCAGGCCGTCAAGGCGCAGGTACCGGATGCCTTTGTGCTGGTCTCCTTTGCGGTGCTGCCGGACGGCTACACCCGGGAGGGCATGTACAGCAAAGATCTGGTCCGCCGGATGACGGAGAGCGGCATTGTGGATGCTGTGGGCTTCAACTGTGTTTCTGCTCCCGGTGCCATGCGTGCGCTGGTACAGCAGCTTGGCGAGCACGGCTCTGCCGCTTGCAGTGATGCCCAACGCGGGCTACCCGGTGGTCACACGCACCCAGGTGCAGTATCAGGGCAAGCCGGAATACTTTGCAAAAGAGCTGGCCCGCCTTGCTGCCGAGGGTGTGCGCATCCTGGGCGGCTGTTGCGGCACTACTCCGGCTCACATTGCCGCCCTGCGTGCGGCACTGGATGCCTTGCCGGAAACACTGCCTGCAGCCCCGGCAGTGCAGTCTCCACTCCGGAAGCCGAGGTGGAAAAAGACGATGCGTTCCTGCGCAAGCTGAACGCGGGCAAAAAGGTGATCGCCATTGAACTGGACAGCCCCAAGGATGCCGACCTGAGCAACTATCTGGCTGGCGCAAGCGCCTGCAGGCCGCAGGAGCAGATCTGCTGACCATCGCCGACTGCCCCATCGCACAGGCTCGGATGGATTCCTCGCTGGTGGCCTGCCGGGTGCACCGGGAACTGGGAATGTGAGCGTGCTGCCTCACATGACCTGCCGCGACCGCAATCTGAACGCCACCAAAGCCCTTCTGCTGGGCCTCTACGCCGAGGGCGTGCGGGAGGTGCTGGCCATCACCGGCGACCCCATCCCCACCGCCGAGCGGGACGAGGTGAAGAATGTGTATCAGTTCAACTCCCGCAAGCTGGCCCAGTACATCGTCTCTCTGGCCGGGGAGGGCCGGGAGATGCCCTCGCCTATGACCGTCCTTGGCGCATTGAACCTGAACGCCCGGAACTTCGACGTGGAACTCCGCCGCGCCGTCGAAAAGCTGGAAAACGGGATGTCGGGATTCCTGACGCAGCCGGTCCTCTCGGGAGCAGGCCGTGGAGAACCTCCGCCGCACCCGGGAGACGCTGGGCGAGCGGGCAAAAATTCTGGCCGGCATCATGCCGGTGGTGAGCCAGCGCAACGCGATCTTTATGGAGAACGAGATCAACGGCATCCATGTGGCATGCTGACATCATGCAAGCCTTTGCAGGCCTCGACCGGGAGCAGGGCGAGGCACTGGGCCTGGAGATCTCCCTCAAGATGGCCCGGGAGGCCCTGCCCTACGCAGACGGTTTCTACCTGATGACGCCCTTCAACCGCATCGCTCTGATGGGCGGCTCATTGCAAGGCTGAAGGATGAAGGGATCGCGGATTGAAAATGGCCGATGCGCTGGCCATTGAAAAAATATTTTTATATTTGCGTTTGTCGTGGCCTGCGGGCCACCCAAACGCGCTTTGAATAAGGCCCAAACCGATAAATTCTTTTGAAGAAAAAGTAATTGACAAATCGCACAAAAACCGCTATTATCTTTTATAACAAATGCGATGAAGAAGAGTGTGCATCCGCTTTTCCAGAGAGCCGGGGGCAGGTGAAAGCCCGGCATGGCGGTGCGGTGCGCTGTCACTTTTGAGCAGAGGCGGGGAAACGAGTAGTCGCCTCCGGGTCTGCCCCACGTTATCGGGGCATCAAGGGGCGCGGGCCGCACGCTGTGTGCAATTTGGGTGGTACCGCGGTATGTATTTTTACAGCCGTCCCATGGGAAATCTCCGTGGGGCGGCTTTTTTGCTCCCTGCGGACCAAAACGTTTGGGAGGTTACAATGAAAGAACTCGCAAAACAGTATGATCCGAGCCAGGTGGAAGACCGTATCTACCAGTTCTGGCTGGATGGCGGCTACTTCCACACCAAGGCCGACCCCGACAAGAAGCCCTACCATCGTGATGCCCCCTCCGAACGTCACCGGCCAGCTCCACATGGGCCACGCCGTGGACAACACCATGCAGGACATCCTGATCCGCACCAAGCGGATGCAGGGCTACGCCGCCCTGTGGGTGCCCGGCACCGACCACGCCTCCATCGCTACCGAGGCCAAGGTCGTGGAGGCCATGCGTGCGAGGCCTGACCAAGGAAATGGTGGGCCGCGACGGCTTCTGGAGCGTGCATGGGCATGGAAGACCAAGTACGGCAACCGCATTGTCAGCCAGCTGAAGAAGCTGGGCAGCAGCTGCGACTGGGAGCGCGAGCGCTTCACTATGGATGAGGGCTGCTCTGCGGCTGTCAAGGAAGTCTTTGTGCGCCTGTATGATCAGGGCCTCATCTACCGCGGCAACCGCATGGTCAACTGGTGCCCCCACTGCAACACCTCCATTTCTGATGCTGAGGTGGAGTACGAGGAGAAGGACGGCAATTTCTGGCACCTGCTGTACCCGGTCAAGGAGACCGGCGAGATGCTGGAACTAGCCACCACCCGCCCCGAGACCATGCTGGGCGATACCGCCGTTGCCATCAACGGCGATGACCCCCGCTATGCTCACCTGCACGGCTGCCACGTGGTGCTGCCGCTGCTGAACAAGGAGATCCCCATTGTCTGCGACGAGCACGCCGACATGACCAAGGGCACCGGCGTGGTCAAGATCACCCCCGCCCACGACCCTAACGACTTCGAAGTGGGTCTGCGCCACGACCTGCCCATCGTGCGCGTGTTTACCTACGACGGCCACATGACCGGTGCCGCCGACAAGGCTGCGGCCGATGCTCTGTTCGCAGCCGGGAAGAACGCCATCAATGAGCCTGAGGTTCTGGACTGCGGCAAGTACGCCGGCATGACCACCCTTGAGGCCCGCAAGGCCATTCTGGCCGATCTGGAAGCCGGCGGCTTCCTGAAAGAGACCGAGCCCCTCAAGCATGAGGTTGGCACCTGCTACCGCTGCCACTCCACCATTGAGCCCATGATCTCCAAGCAGTGGTTCGTCAAGATGGAGCCGCTGGCAAAGCCTGCCATCGAGAGCGTGGAAAAGGGCGAGATCAAGTTCGTGCCCGAGCGCTTCACCAAGAACTATATGAACTGGATGAAAAACACCCGCGACTGGTGCATCAGCCGTCAGCTGTGGTGGGGCCATCAGATCCCGGCATGGTACTGCGACGACTGCGGCGAAACTGTGGTGGCAAAGTCTGCACCCTGCGCCTGCCCCAAGTGCGGCAGCACCAAGCTGACGCAGGACCCCGACACCCTCGACACCTGGTTCTCCTCCGCGCTGTGGCCCTTCAGCACGCTGGGCTGGCCCAATGAAGAGAGCGAAGATCTCAAGTACTTCTACCCCACCAACACCCTTGTTACGGGCTATGATATCATTGGCTTCTGGGTCAGCCGCATGATCTTCTCCGGTCTGGCCTACACCGGCAAGGCCCCCTTCGACACCGTCTGCATCCACGGTATCGTGCGCGACAGTCAGGGCCGCAAGATGTCCAAGAGTCTGGGCAACGGCATCGACCCGCTGGAAGTCATTGCCCAGTACGGTGCAGACGCCCTGCGCTTTATGTTGGTGGATGGCTCCACCCCGGGCAACGACATGCGCTATATCGAAAAGAAAGTGGAGGCTGCCCGCAACTTTGCAAACAAGCTGTGGAATGCTACCCGCTTCGTGCTGATGAACCTGCCCGAGGACTTTACCCCGGGTCTGCCCAGTGAGGACAAGCTGGACATGAGCGACAAGTGGGTGCTCACCAAGCTGAATCAGGTGGCCGGTGCCATGAGCGACAACCTCGACCACTACGAGATGGGCCTGGCCGCTGCCAAGATCAACAGCTTCATCTGGGACGTCTACTGTGACTGGTTCATCGAGATCGCAAAGCCCCGCCTGAACTCCGGCGATGCCGAGCAGGCCGACACCGCCCGCCGCGTGCTGGTGTATGTGCTGGACAAGGCCCTCAAGCTGCTGCATCCCTTCATGCCCTTCATCACCGAGGAGCTGTATCAGGCTCTGCCCGGCTCTGCCGAGACCATCATGACCCAGAGCTGGCCCACCGTGGACGAGAGCCACAACTGGACCGCGGAGGAAGAGGCTTTTGAGAAAGTCATGGACTACATCAAAGCCGTGCGTACCATGCGCACCGAGATGAATGTCCACCCGGCCAAGAAGACCAGCATGATCATTGAGACGGCGGATGCCGCTCCGTTCCAGAGCGCGCAGGTCTATCTGGCCAAGTTTGCCTTTGCCACCGATGTGACCTTTACCGCCAAGTACGAGGGCAGCACCGACGGCATGGTGCAGGTGTCCACCCACGCGGCCCGCGGCTTTATCCCCATGATGGAGCTGATCGACCGCGACAAGGAGCTGGCCCGCCTGAACAAGGAAAAGGCCAAGGCGAGAAAGAGCTGGCCATGTTCGCGAACCAGCTGAACAACCCCAAGTTCGTCGAGCGCGCCCCGGCGGCACTGGTGGAGGATATCCGCAATAAGTACGCCAAGAGCCAGGATAAGCTGGCCAACATTGAGCAGAGCATCAAGGCTCTGGGCTGAGCATGTCAGAACAGAACCCGCGCACTTCTCCCTGGCTCATCGCCGGACGGGTGATCTTTACGCTGGCTCTCATCGGCTGCATGCATTTTGTCCGGCACATGTCCTGGCCCATTCTGGGAGGCCTGCTCACGGCCCTGACGGATGAGACCATCCAGCTCTTCTCCCCGGGGCGGAGCAGTCAAGTGCTGGACGTCTGGCTGGATTTTATGGGCGTGCTGGCCGGGCTGCTGGTGGGGCTGTTCCTGCTGGCGCTCTGCCGGATGTGCGCTTTGCTCTATAAACATCGAAACGAGGATTGACCGAATGACTCCATACGAGGCAAATCACTATTTTGAGACTCTGCCGGAGGGCTTTGCCCCGGCGGAGGAACTGCGTGCCGCCCTGCCCGCTGCGGTGCAGCAGGTGCAGTTTGTCGGCGTGGCGGGCACGGCAGGCAAGACGGCCACGGCAGGCCTGCTGGGGGCCATCCTGCAGGCAGCCGGTTTTGTCACGGGCTTGTACCATGCCGGGTGTGAGCCGCTTGCGGCCCGCATCCGGGTGCAGGGTGCTCCGGTGGACGAGGTGCTTTTCCGTGAGGCCGCGGAAAAGCTGTCTGCCGCCAAGCCTCTGCCCCGCGCCGCGGCAGAGCTGGCCGCTGCCGCCATTTGTTTTGGTGCGGCAGGCTGTAAGCTGGCAGTGGTGGAGCTGCCGGATGCCGGTCTGGCAGCGGCCCTGCCCAGTATGCCGGTCTGCGCCGTCACGGCCATCGGCCCCGACGGCGTGAGCCGCTCGGTGGAGCGCCCGGCCGCGCTGGCTGCCGGTGTCATGCGGGAGGGTGCTATCTGCGTCACCGCGCCGGAGCAGCCCAAAGCAGCCCTCAGTGAGCTCATCGTGGCTGCCGGCAAGTGCAATTGTGAGCTGGTGGTGCCCGACGCCGAGGACATCACCTTCCTCGAGGCGGAAAAGTTCACCAGCAAGGTGGACTACGGCGGATACACCGCCCCTCTGGCCTTCCTGGGCCGTCATGCGGCGGGCAATGCGGCCATCGCCGTCGAGCTGGCGCTGGCCCTCTGGCGGAAGGGCTTCGAAATCCCCGATGAGGCCATTCTGGCGGGCCTTGCCGCTGTGGAGAACCGCAGCAGCATCCGCGTCCTGTCCCAGAAGCCCCTCGTCATCCTCGACGCCTGCCGTACCCCGCAGCAGGCTGCAGCCCTCCTGCGCGTCCTCAATATGGCCAAGGTGCGCCACATGAGCGCCGTGATCGGCCTGACCGAGGAGGAGGGAGCCGAGGCATTTTTCACGGCGCTGGAAAACGGCCTGACCCCCGAGGAACAGAAAAAAGACAAGCAGACCATGCCGGGCATGGGGAAAACCCGTTCGACCAGGTCTTCCTCGTCACACCGTCGGGTGTGGAGGCAGCCTTGACCGAGCGCCTGCTGGAAAAGGCCCGCTACCACTTTGACGCCGTCCTCTGCGAGAGCCTGGACGAGGCCGTGAAGCAGGCCAAAGCCAACAGCCGCCGAGGCCTTCTGGTCTGTGGCAGTGAGGCCATCGCCCTCGAAGCGGCAAAGCTGCTGGAAACCATCTGAGCGACACGCTTCTCTAAAAAATAACGCAAAAGCTCTGTACACTGAGAGTATCTCGTGTGCAGAGGCTTTTTATTTTTGCAAAAAAGGAGATGGACAAGCCATGGCAACGGTCACATTCAGCGCGGCAGACGATGTGCTGTACGCCTATCTGGCGGGCGAGATCGACCACGACGCCGCGCAGAACCTGCGCATCCAGCTGGACGATGCCCTACTGAACCGTACGCCCCGCACGCTGGTGCTGGATTTTGGCGGGGTGGGATTCATGGATTCGTCGGGCATCGGGCTGATCTTAGGACGGCAGCGCTGTGCCCGGACGCTGGGCGGCAGCCTGCGCATCCAGCACGCGCCCGAAGCGCTGCGGCGGGTGCTTCAGTTGGCGAATATCCCTGCGTGGGCGGGGAGTCAGGAGAAACGATATGAAAGCGGAAAACAGTGTGAAGATCCAGTTTGACTCCCTGAGTGTCAACGAGGCGTTTGCCCGGGGGGCCGCGGCCGCCTTTCTGGCCCGGTATGACCCCACCGTACCCCAGCTGGCCGATATTAAGACAGCCGTTTCAGAAGCCGTCACCAACTGCATCGTCCACGCTTACCCGGACCGGGTCGGCCCTGTGGTGCTTACGCTGGCGGT
>VOFD01001577.1_pt1 | contig 14103 bp, 30 predicted proteins | sample 5384101 | NCBI WGS metagenome assembly VOFD01 (sample SAMN12384723, study PRJNA508395) | human gut metagenome | isolation source: healthy gut C | host: Homo sapiens
ATATAATCCTCACCAAAAATCGTGAGCGGTACTCCACTTCAGAGTGACAGCTGTTTCTGTTGGGTTTGCTCTCATCGAGCTTAATAAATTCACCCGAAAGGAGCCAGTTCAATCTCCGACTGATTGCGTGAGACAGTATTGTCTATATCCTCTTCACACGAGGTAGCAAGCATGCTCATCATTCCCACAGCCACCACGCCAAGATTTCTATATAAATGCATTGTTTTCATATTCTTAATAATGTATAGGATTAATAACCCGGATTATTAGGTAACAAGTTGGGACACAACTCACATCATTTGTAGGTAGTGGCCACAAATATTCACGTTCGGGAAGATACGTTTAGCACCCTGCGAACAATAACCGGCATTGAAGAGAGCCGAAAAGTCAGCCAGACCATCTTCGTCAATTTGCGGAGTCTTTCCCCAAAAACCAAAGATTCTTATTCACAATATTATTCAATAACTCCGTCGGATCGATAAGCATAATATAGTTGTAACCGTTCAGTGCTTTTTTTCTGCCAACTTCCAACGCATCAAATCCTGCAAACGTTGATTTTCCATAACTCCATGCGACGTTCTATACGCAAAGCGCGTCGTAGTTCAGTCTGGTCGGTAGTAGTCACGGCTGGATAGCTATCAGTCGCTGTTACATTCACTCCATAAGCACGAGCACGTACCATATTAATAGCTTTCAACACACTGTCATCAATCCGGTTCAGTTCTATCATAGCCTCAGCATAAATCAACAGTACATCAGCATAACGCATTATAATGTAGTCTTGCTCTACCTTTTTGGTCTACTGTCCAACTAGCATCAATGCCTTTCTTCCACAGCAAAACCCGTATATGAGCTATATTGATTCACGATACGAGTATCTTGATTGCTTTGTTTCTTACCTGTAGTATAATTCATCACGGTTTTAGCTGCAGGACTAGGGTCATATTCAAAACCACAATGTTCAGTGTTGAACTCAACAATAGTCATTATACAACGTGGGTCTCGATTCTTAAATGGGTTGTGCGGATCAAACAATGGAGATTCGTCAATAGGAAGTCCGTCAGTACAGAGGTATGCAGCGAAAAAGATCCCATGAAGGATTATACGATCCATATCCCCCAGCATTACGAGGAAGAGCGTTTTTCACAATCCAAGAGTCAAGTATCACACTGTTTTCAATAGAGCGTGGTATTACAAATACCTTTTCATCATTTAATTTGGTACTCTGCCTGAAAAGTTTGGCATAGTCGGGCTCCAATGAATAAAGCTCAAGATCCATACAGTCTTTAGCAGCTTTTAGCAGCTATTTCATAATCCCCCATATAAAGGGCAAAACGTGCTTTCATAGCTAGTGCCGCACCTTTAGTGGCATGAATATTTTCGTCCTGTCCATAGCTTTCGGGCAGTCTAGCAACAGCTTTATCGAAATCAGCATATACCAAAGGAATTACTTCCGCTTTAGGTCTACGACCACGCTGCAAAGCTTCAGAAATAGTGATAGTCTCTTCCTGATAAGGCACATCACCATAGAAAAAAATCAAATCCGCGTATTTACAAGCACGGCAAAAATACGCTTCACCAGCATAGCGGTCGTAAACTTCCTGTGTTACATTATCCTTCGCCTTATGAATATCTTCAAGCATTGTGTTGGCACGAGCAATCAATTTAAATGATTGTTGCCACAAAGCATATACTTCATACTGCTGGCCATTCATAGTTCCATCAAGTATAGTTCCACCACTTCCCGGATTACGGTTCGTTTGACGATAGGTAGTGTTATCTGACCATTGTTCGGACGAATTAAGAGGTTCTTGCCAATAACCCAAAATGTAAAATTCATTAGATGCCAAGCGCAATTCTGTTTCGGTTGTATACCATGACTCGGTATTACCTTGCGATTTAGGAACCAGATCCATGCTCTCACAGGCTGCGAGCCCCAAACACATTCCAACTAATAATAATATTCTTGTTTTCATATTCTACTCCTAAATTTATTTAAAGTTAACTTGCAAACCCATTACTAAAGAAGTTGTAATCGGATAAGATGAGGCACCCATTTCAGGGTCCCACCCATCAGGGAAATTACTCAAACAGAAAAGATCACTACCACTTATATAAAAGCGGACACGGTCTATACCCGCTTTTTTGTGTCCATGTTTCAGGAAGAGTATAACCCAATGTGAGATTCTTCAAACGGAAATATGAGCCGTTAAACATCCAAAAGCTAGACGTAGCATAGTTATTACTTTTCGATACATTCGAAAGACGGGGATACCTAGCTGACAAATTCTCTTCTGCTGTATTAAAAGGACTCCAATATTTACCTTCGATAATAGACGGAACGCTCCCATAATTATCACGTAGTGGCTGCACCATGGCAGTAGAAAGATATGAATTTTTTGCTTGCCGATGCCTTGAAAAGCAATACTGAAGTCAATACCTTTGTAAGAAGCATTGAATGTGCCACCATATTGAAACGGGGCAACGAATTACCTAAAGGTACACGGTCATACTCAGGACTGATTATACCATCAGGTACGCCATCCGGACCACTGATGTCTCGATACTTCAAATCACCACCGTAACGGTTGTACTCGTACGGGCTGAGTTATTCACTTCCTCCTGGGTCTGATAAATGCCATCACATACATAACCATAATATTCATTGAAAAAGAACGTTTGGCAAGCGCTTAATTTTTACCATTGCTGATTTGCTCACCATCATTCATATAATCAATCTTTGAAAGGAAATCCGAGAAATTTACATTCACCCATATTGGAGGTCGCCTATCCGATCATTCCATGCCAGTTCAATATCATAACCATGAGTAGACATTTTACCCGCATTTGTATTAGGGTTATTGTATCCCATGAAGTAGGGGATCTCAATTTTCAGTAACATATCCTTAGTTTGTTTCCAATAATAGTCAAAGTGGAACTGCAAACGATTATTGAAGAAATTTGCATCCAAACCAAAGTCTGTGCTAGTAGTGGTTTCCCAAGTAATATCTTCTACAGCCAATATAGCGGGACGAGCTGTTTTATCAGAAACAACACTTCCGTCAGCCATATAAAATAACGAATTGCCAAAACTCATCAGAGCTATATAAGGAAAGTAATCGTCACCAATACGTTCATTACCCAGTATACCCCATGAGCCGCGCAACTTCAAGAATGAAAGCCAATCCCATTAAGACTTTTTCATAAACTTCTCTTCACTCATTACCCAACCTGCTGAGAATGAAGGAAAGGTACCCCTAACGATAACCTTTTTAGCAAAACGCGAACTACCATCGTGACGTATATTAGCCTGAAACAAGTAACGATCAGCATACGAATAGATAACACGACCGAAAACAGAATTTGAAGTATATTCAGAACCTTTACCGCTATTAGTCTGAAAGTCTTCTGAACCAATATTGAGATAAGGATAACCGGTAAGTTCGTATTTATCACGTGCTGCAGTCAGTTCTTCATCTTTCATATAGTAGTTCTCAAAACCCGCCATCACAGTGAGATCATGACTGCCGAACGTTCCCATGTAATTAGCAATAACCTGACATGATAATCATCCTACGGGTTTCCGTAAGCGAATTGGTAGTCCAAGTGCTACCGGAGTCAAAATAACCGCCAAATGTTTCGGGATCATCCGCTAAAGTATATCCACACGAATTTTTAAATGCTTTTTTCTTTTGATAATTAATAAAAGGAGATACGATACCCGAGATACTTAACCCTTTGACAGGTTTGAAAGTGAGCGAACCTTTACCAGCCACCTGAGTACTGTGAGCAACTGAATTACCACCAGCCACAAGCAGTCCGTAGGATTTGAACCACTCTTACCCTGAAGCCAGACGACCATCGTCCCACGTAGCGGGATAGATGGCAGGCATCTTACGCATGGTATCGAAAGGATCATAATTTTTTAGTACTACTCTTAGCATGACGGATATTTACGTCTATTTGAGCACTGAGTTTATCGTTGATATTAAAGTCGTTGTTCGAACGAAACATATAACGCTGGAATCCACGACCATCGTAAAGCCCGTCCACCTCATCATACGAAAGAGTAGCTACCGACTTTACCGTTTTGTTACCACCCGATACGGAAAGAGTGTGAGTCATGCGGGGAGCACTCGACTTCAAAATCAAATCAGTCCAGTCAGTAATAGGATAATGGTTAGGATCGACAGCATTATACTTTACCCAATTCTTTGTCTGATCGGCCGTATATTCCTGAAAAAGCCACCGGTAGGGTTATCGTTGTACTTCAATTCGTTACTCATTTCCAGGTAGCGGGTAACTCCTACCATACCGGGTTGTTTGGTAGAATTTCCCAACCAAATTCAGCATTGTACTTCAGATTGATTTTACCACTATCGTTACCGCGCTTAGTGGTAACAAGGATAACGCCAGCAGCAGCTTTTGAACCATAAAGGCTGTATGGTTTGTTTACTAACTCTTCCCCTTTCACAGCCGCCACCGCTCCAGTGAGGTCTTTCTTTTTCACAGCACCGTAACCGATAACCACCACTTCATTAAGTGTCTTACTAGCTTCTTCCATAACGACAGCATACATATTCTTGCTATCTATCCGTACTATTTTATCCATATAACCGACATAACTGATGAGCAGTTCGCTACCTTCATGAACATCTATCTGAAATTTGCCATCAAGATCGGTGATGGTGGCCACATCACTACCCTTCACACGAACCGTAGCACCAATCATCGGAAGTTCAGTAACATCAACTACCTGCCCTGAAATATGCTTTGTTTTTTTTACCTTAGTAGTAGGCTTTGGGGAAGAATTAACAGTGATAGTTACCTGACGGTTCTGAATGTAATACTTCAAATTAGCCAGCCGACACACCTCCGCCAAGATGGTGTCAATTGACTTTCCTTGCAATTCAATATTTACCTTATATTCAAGACGCTCTTTGACCGATTGGTCATAAACAAAAAACATATTTGCTATGCTTCTCGATATAGTCGAACACTTGTTTCACTGTCGAATTTTCAGCTTTAAGAATATATATTCCATTTAGCTTCTCGAATGAAACAGTCGACGCACTAGAATAGACGGGGACAGATAGCAGTCCTGCCAAACAGAAAGCCTTTTGCAAAGCTTGCCACCTTAGTTACGATTGTTTTCCGATTCATAATATTAAGATTAATAATTAGTATTTATTGTATAATGATTTGCGATGAATGCACCGTACACCAGTCACTTTCCGATTTCGAGCGTACCGACTTTACACCATCCATCGAAAAGAAGATTCTTGTCAACTGCCATCTTCAAACCCGGTTGGTATGCCTTGGTAGTATCAACCAGTCCAATGAGCCACGTATAACTTCCTTTTTGAAGACCCTCCAGACTGATATTTGTGGTGTAATGACCATCACAGCCCTGCACCCAGGCAGAGAGATCAGCCTCCTCTGCAATCTGCTTTTTCACAATGCTATGACCGGTATCCATCAAAGCGATACAGACTTTATATTTTCCTTTCCACTGAGGAATGTTGGTAGGACAGTATCCCCAACCCAAATTACGCCAATTGTGCTGCATACTCACCAGTTCACCTTGACGAGCCTTATTCACGAAACTCACCTTAGTAGGATAGAGACGATATCCTCCTCACGTACGAAACGATTTACCAAATCGAAAGAAGTATTAAACCATGAAGCTACTTCATCTCCTGTACGAAGATCCATCATATTGACATGAGCATTACGGCTTTCTTCATACTCACCCAAACGCACATCTTCCGAATGCCCTTCGCGATACTTGCCGCTGGGATCAATCCAGTAACGATGGTGTGCTCCGGTAATCCATCCACCCTCCATAATAATGGGTAGACGATAGCGGTAAGCACGGGCAAAATCTTTCTCCCATTGTTCATAATAACCGGTCATGCCGAAAGCATCGTGACGGATGATATATCCTTTGGCTATAGCCCTTTCGAGTAACCGTTTGCTATCAGGGTGTGGTTTTGCCCAACTAATAGTATCCCCCACCAAGCGATGGTAGTTTATCACTAACGGTACACGTTTGAAAGCTTTTGTATAAACATCGGTAATCCATTCGAATACTTCTTCTTTTTTTTGAATAATCATTATATTTCACACCGTGTGCTTCCCCCATTTACCAAGACCATAGGCATCAATAAAATCCACTTTATCAGGGTCGTCAAAAGCAACGGCAAAGGCTTGAAGGAATTTTTCGTATTTCTGTTGGAATACGGCATCGTCGGGATAAGGCGACCATATTTGGGAATTATTAGGATCCTGAAAACCCTTCGCACCGGCTTCCTTTACATAGAGAGGTGTATTCTGTCCCTGGTCGCGGCTGTCTACATTAATACGGAAAGCCAAACGCATTCCACGTTCACGCACCGAAGCAAGCAATTTATAGATACGTGAGTCCGGATCGTTCCATACATACTTTCCTCTTTACTTTCAAGCATATTCCAATTGATGCGAATATAACATGTACCGGCGTAATCGCTCACACGAACAGTGGAATCCCCACCATTTACGGGCATAGCATCATAGCGTTGGGTCTGCCAAAAGTTTTCATCCCATGCACGTCCCAAGTACATTACCCAACCCGTAAGGGGATTTTTGAGTACAGAAGTAGTATCAGGCTCAAAACATACTGTTTGTTCAGGCGCCTTCACTCCTTTAGTTATAGCTGCTTGTGTATGTATCGAAAACCATCCACAGAGTATCAGAGCTGCTATAAAAAGCATAAATGTACGTAACAAAGTGTATTTTTTTCATATTCTTCAATGGTATTAAAAGCATAGCTTCTCCTTACGAAAAAGCGTATAAACCTCCTCTCCCTTGCTATAAAGGCATTATAAATTTTGATAATAAGTTCTTATGTAATTATTTCATTCAGTAGCAACTAACTACAAAAGCAGTTACTTCTTCACTAAGTAGATCGTATCACCATGAACTTTCATACGGGTTTGCGTCATGGTTTCAATGGTTTGCAAAACTTCTTTCACACGATTACCAAGTATCAGCTTGCCATAAAGTTTATTAACCGATATCTTATCATCAGGCAGAATCGTCACTCCATAATAATGACTGAGTCGTTGGGTGACAGACTCTACACTTTCACCGGTCAGGCTAATCATACCCTGCATCCAACAAGTATATTCGTCGGTATTTACTAACCGCTTTTCAGCGAAACCACCCTCCTGCAAATTCACCATTTCATTCGGTTTCATACGAACCCGATCATTGTTTGTCGTTTTTAGTTCTACCGAGCCTTGAACTAATACTACTTGCGAATCCGAAGTATCGTAGTTGTTCACATTAAATCTTGTTCCAAGTACTTTCACTCTGAAATTATCCGAATGAACCAAAACGGATGCTCTGCATCATGTGCCACATCGAAGTAAGCCTCACCTTTCACATATACTTCACGGCAATCGCCATCAAAACGTTTGGGGTAGCGTACAATTGTCCGCGAGTTGGCTACGATTTTTGTACCATCGACCAACATCAGTGTCATCTTTTCTCCAACAGGCACTTCCACCTCTTCGTCATATGAATCAGCCATCAATTCTGTAACTTCCATGCGGGACAAACCGCCCATCGCATCCTCTGTAATTATATATTTTATACCTATTAAAAAAAGCAGCGTAGCAGCTACTGAGCCAATATACATCAAAACGCGTCGCTGCCTAGATTTACGTTCATGTTGATGCATTTTTCAAAAAAGCTTTTTTTTCTTAATACCGGAGATATCTATCTCGGCCGGGGTACTGTGTTCTATAAATGACTTCAACTTGATGTCACCCTGTAAATCCCCATATGTATAATCATTAATATCTTTATCCATCTTCAAATCTTTTTATCCTTTCAATATCTCTTTCCTTTTTATAATCTTCTCATGAGAAGTTCCCTTCTATTTATAAAGACGCAAATGTTAGATTTATCTATAGGTTGAAATTCTATTTTTTCTTTTAGTGCTTTCTTTTTCTAAATCACCCGTCCACAAGTCTCTTTCTCAAAGCATTCATAGCATATCCTATATGATAATTCACCGTAGGTAGCGAGATTTGCAACATACGCGCAATTTCCGCATAAGGCATTTGTTCCAGTTTAGCCAAAAAGAATACATGCTTGCACTTGGGCGGCAAACTATTGATCGCTTCATTCAAGCATTGGAGTTCTTCGCGCGAAAGCATATCATCCATTGAGTTTGCATATCAGGAAAAGAGAAATCTTGAAGCTCCTCAAAAGATATCTCTTGATTACCCTTTGCCTCCTTGCGCAAATAAGAGATTGACTTACGATATACAATCGTATTCAGCCAACTCAATATACTGGCTATTTCTAAAAGCGTCTTACGTAGTTTCCACACTTCAAAAAAACATCGCCTACCACTTCTTCAGCCATTTCCTTATTACTAAGGATACCAAAGGCGTGGTAGTATAACTTCTTTTGAATATCGGTTCATGAAACTATTAAAAAGCTAGCTCATCCCCTTTGGAAATCAACAAAAGTTCTCTTTCCAAGTCTTCCATTTAATTAGATTACTATTTTATATATTTATAGGCGCAGAATTCTTGTATATCATATAGGTAGAGCTATATAATATTAACGTTCTTTATCAATAATAGAAGAAGCCATATCATTGCTTTGAAACGAAGCTTGATATAGCCCTTCTATACTCAACAGTTACAATCGGAACTGTATAAAAGCAGATATTCTATTTTTGGGCCTCTCTCTCTATATATATAAAGGGAACAGATTATCTCACCATTTTGTAAATTTCATTGCCCGCCATCAAAAAGCACCAACTCCATAAACCTCCGTCATGTCACGAGTCACTTTCTTCGGGTCAGCACCGATTTGCTGCACATAACCCAATTTCCCATTCGGTTCCACAGCCGAGACTAATGCCTTCCAGCCTTTTACCAACACTGGAAGATAGGTTCCTTATTCAATAAACCTTCGTTTATTCCATAAGCAATGGAATAGACAATGAAAGTAGTACAACTTGTTTCCGGTGATGGATAAGAGGCAGGATCAAGAGACTGGCATGCCAGAAACCGTCCGGATGCTGCAATCCGGCAACACGGGTAACCAGTTTTACAAACAATTCCGTATAGAATTTGCGGTTCTTATCTTTCTTGGGCAGTTCCTTTAATATTTCAACCAGACCACCAAGCACCCAACCGTTGCCACGTCCCCCAAAAGACTTTCTTGCCATTGGCTTCGCGCTTATCAAAATAACGCCAGTCACGGTAGAACAAATTTTTCTTCTTTATCGAACAAGTAATCATAAGTCGCTTTATACTCACGATTCATAAATTTGATATATTTTTTCTCTCCGGTCAGCATATACAATTTGGCATATACAGGAGGAGCCATAAAGAGAGCGTCACACCAAGTCCAACGTTCCAAGGTCTTTAAGTCTCCCTCCACCAGCTTGAAACTGCCTTCAGAGGGATGATTGACAATCCATTCCGTACGGGCGAGCGTAGGGATAATCATTGCTTCATCTTTGTACTTGCGGTATAAATCCAAAAAGGACTGTGAAACAGCGATGTCATCAGCATGATAAAACCGTTTGTCCGGCTGCCAACAATTCCGCTGCCCGGATACGAGTCAGCCACTTATAATATGTATCATCATTGTCTTCTTTTTCAGCTAATTCCGCCCAATCCACCATGCCGACATAAAGAGCGCCTTGCGGCCAGTTCAAGTCGTCATGTTCAGGGGCGGGGTGTGGATTGGCAATCTGCCAATCCGCCACCTTTCGCATGATAGACTTAATTTCTGCTTTTTTGAAAAGGAACTTCTGTTGCTTGTATAAAGTTACACATAACAGAAACACTCCTAGTAAAAGTATTTTCTTCATTATATATTCATTTATTGATCACTAGGCAATTCAAATCAACCGTATTTTTTCTTAACCGGTTGACAACCGAGCCTGTAAAAGATTCAAATTAATCCGTTAATTCTATCTTCACTTTCTGGTCTTTTACCTGAATATAGTACTCTCCAGCTTCCAGAAAACGTTTTCCATTTCCGTCTACAAAGCCCAAATCACGTTCCAAATCTATGTCGAAACGGAAAGTTTTCGTTTCTCCGGCTTTAATAGATTGTTTTTCAAAATACTTCAACTCTTTTTACAGGACGTGTAATTGAGCAATATGGATCGGAGATGAACCAATGTACCGTTTCCAAACCATCACGTTTCCCCGTATTAGTAACAGTTACCTCGGCCGACAATTTCTCGCCGCGCTTTTACTTTAGAAGCGGAAAGAGTAACAACGCCATATTTGAATTCAGTATAGCTCAGACCGTGCCCGAAAGGATACAAAGGATCACTTGTTATATCTTTATAGAATCCTTGATGACCACGTCCGCTTTTACGACGATTATAATAGATAGGAATCTGCCCATTTGAATAAGGGAAAGTCATAGCCAGTTTACCGGAAGGGTTGATACGTCCAGACAATATTCCAGCCATTGGAAGCGCACCATTCACACCCGGCTGCCAAATTTCCAATATAGCATCCGAAATCGGTTCCAACCGGTTCAATTCCAACGGGCGTCCGTTCACCAATACCAACACGATGGGTTTGCCGACTTTCTTCAGCTCTTTTTTGCCAGTTCTTCCTGAATTTGAGGCAATGCAATAGAGGAACGAGAAGCATTCTCACCACTCCAAGTCATCATTTCGCCCAGACAAAGAACAACGACATCAGACCAACGGGCTGCTTCTAATGCTTCTTCAAAACCTTTTCGATTATCCCCTTGTGTGCTACAACCTAACGCATAACGCAGTTCAGCTTTTCCCACAAACTCGGTTGCCAATCCGTTATAGAGCATTGCTACATCCGTATCTTTCCATGCCCACACCAGGAACCTAACAAGTCCCAACCATTTTTTGCCATAGGACCTATCACGGCAATCTTCTTTTTATCTGTCAGTGGTAATATCTGATTCTCATTTTTCAATAATACCATGGATTCTGCCGCAAGCCGGGCGGCAATATCCATGCTTTTCGGACGGAAGAAACGTTCTTTCTCTGTTGTAGCGGGAGTATAAGGACGTTCGAACAAGCCAAGACGGAATTTCACTCGCAAAACACGGCGGACTGATTCATCCACTTGAGCCATCGTTATTTTTCCTTCTTCAACTAACTCTTTCATATAGCGGTCGTAAGCATGAGACATCATATCCATCTCAAGACCTGCATTGAAGGCATACACTGCTGCCTCTTTTTATTAGCTGCCAGTCCCTGATTTTTCAGTTGCTCGATTGCTCCCCAATCGGAAACGATAAAGCCATCATGTCCCCCAACGTTCTTTCAAATTTCCGTCATCGTATAGTGATTGGCAGATCCAGGGATACCACTGATATCATTAAAAGAACTCATCAGAGTCGCTGCACCCGCTTTCACGCCCATTTCATAAGGGAGCAGATAAGTATCCCAAAGAGTTTGTCTAGAAATTTCAGTATAAACATAATCACGTCCGGCTTCGGAAGCGCCATAACCGATATAATGTTTCAGACAAGCCGCTATTCGGTCTTCGGCCGACATATCATCTCCTTGATAACCACGCACCGATGCAGCAGCAAATACCCCATTCGTATACGGGTCTTCACCATATCCTTCGGCTACACGTCCCCAACGAGGGTCACGCGCCACATCAATCATCGGCGAGAACGTCCAGTCCACTCCCGACATACGAGCTTCCTGTGCAGTAACTGCACACGCTTTTTTCTACCAGTTCAGGATTCCAAGAACAAGCCTGTCCCAGAGAAATAGGATACACAGTACGAAATCCGTGAATGGCATCGTAACCAAAAATAATAGGAATGCCCAAACGAGATTCTTCCATAGCCTTCTTTTGCACATTATTACGCAAAGTAGGATTGGTATCGTAATAAATCAACGAACCAATTTCCGCCGGAACTTTTTTAACCTCTTCTCCTATATTATTCACATTGTTATTCCGCCCCATGGTATATTGATTCAGTTGCAGAATTTTCTCTTCCAAAGTCATGCGTGACAACAAATCATCAACCCGTTTTTCAATCGGTACTTTGGCATCCTTATACAAAGGAATACTTTTTTTCTTTTGCCGAAAGGGCACATGTTACTCTCCTCTAGGATCAGCCCAACAGGCATAAACCGCAGCATTACCACGTGGAAACATGTATTTTCTGCCATAAGTCAGTAATTTTTTTTCTTCCGACGGCAAAGTAATGCCTTCATCCGGGTGAATGGCATGATTACCCTTAAAGTTTATTCCGAAGAACATGGGTACCGCTCCTTGCCGTTGGTTAGGCAGATAGATAAGTACTGTCATATAATGCTTTTCATCTTTTTGTGAGATAAACAGCCACTTCCCGCCGGGTAGCCAAGCCATTCAATGCGTTTTTGTCTTCGGTCAGCACCCGGAAATGTAAATCCTTCGGATGTGCCGGAGCTTTGCCATACATCTGCGTTTCGAAAAGATGAATCAATTCGGGACGACGTTTCTTCACCCATTCTTTTATGGTAACCACTTTTTGCCCGTTGTTTAGGGTCAATACGTCAGGAAGTGTTATAAGCCGGAACTTTGCTTTCATCATAATGACTTTCGCGGCAGGTTCTTTAATTCAGTTAATTCCGTAATCCGGTCCGGATGCAACACTGCTCCATGGGCGGCTTTTGAGCCACTTCCCGCTGATCATAATTCATACCTTCCGGATAATACGGGTTTCCTACGACATTGCGCTCGAATATTTTCTCAAACCATGTACAAGCGGCCGTATAACGTCCGATTTTTCAAATCGAGATGATAACCGTCACGATTCATGTGGTCACCGACAAATGAAGTACGGGCATTCTGAATAGCTGTACCCGTAGGGATTATCATTTTATTTTTGTTAGTTTCGATGCCTTATCTACTGCTTTTTACAATAGAATGATACATCGTTAGCTGATCCGCCCATAATTCTTAAATCCGGTATTTGTTGCATTTGCAGCATATGCCCATGTCTGATGCAACATCAATTCCGTTTTCTTAGGAAGACGTACTTTCACATATTCCACCAATTCCGGCAACGATGTCTCATAAGTCTCATACATGCCTGAGAAAGGACAGCTTGCTGAAGGCTGACATAATCCCACTCTTCATCCGCTAGTACTGTTCCCAACGCCATTTTTTTTTTTTCTATCTTCTTACCGTCCAGACTGATCTTCCGATAGGCATAAGCGGAATCATTACTACGAGCATTCTTTACATGACGTTCCAAAGAACAACCTGCTATATACATATTGCCAATAATCACAGGAATACCTTCCGCATTTGCCAGCTCATACAAATACTGTTCCACCGCATCTTGTGAGAAGCTATTCCCAATAGCCAATATTTTAATAAGCCTTTTGCTGCGCACATGCTCCACTCGCAAGAAATGATAGCAACAAAGCAGAATTACAATCAGAACTTTTATTTTGTTTCATTTTTATCTGAATATAGAAGAGAATGAGACCCAATTACTGCACCTGCTTTATAGACAACGCATTTAAATGTCCCTCTGTCGCAGCTCCGCTCAAACCGACAACCTCAATAACAACTTTACCGTCAGCAGTTGGCTCTACATTTTCAAACTTAGTGATATATTCTCCATAAGGAACTTCTTCAAAAGTTGCATACTCTCCCTCATTAGTACCTAACTTCAAACCTGTCCTAATCTCTTTCGGACCGATAGTATTTTTTTCCTTTCAGCGTATATTCAGATGTACGGGCCGTCTTGCTACCACCAAAGCGAACAGCCAATATCGTGAAATTATATTTACTTGCAGAACTCAAGCCTGTTACTTCAACTGTTGCCGGTTCAGTATTTCCGGCGTTAGCAACGCCACTTACAATAAGCCCGTCTTTCCATGCCGACATCGGAAATTCCACTTCATCCACAACCATTACTTTATCCGGTTCTCCAGATACTCCATTATAGACAGAAGTAAATCCGCCAGCTACTCTCACACTTACATTCGTAGCATTAGCCTTTGCATCGGACAATAACAATGGAGCAGCACTTACGGAAGAAGTATATTATTCCATGGAGTAGCGGACGTTA
>VOFD01002508.1_pt1 | contig 14085 bp, 25 predicted proteins | sample 5384101 | NCBI WGS metagenome assembly VOFD01 (sample SAMN12384723, study PRJNA508395) | human gut metagenome | isolation source: healthy gut C | host: Homo sapiens
TCTTTGATATCATCTCTGATCCGACGTTCTTGAAATTCTTTTTTGGAATTTCAGGGTTGTCATGTTGTTAATTTTTCAAGGTTCTTTATGTTCTCGCCTCTCAGCGACAACTTCTAAATACTATCACATTCATTTCTTAATGTCAACAACTTTTTTCATCTTTTTTCAAGTCATTTCGTCAGCTCTTATGAACTGATTTCGTATCATAATCGGGAGATTATAAATCGAATAAATCTTAAAATCTGATGTTTTTGCATATATGTCATTTCTATAATATCCCGAAAGTATGGATTTAATGTTCCACCACAATATGAGGCCAGATTCTCCGGGTGGTCTGACATAATTGCCATACGAATAAGGGATATGATCTGTCCCTCAAACTTCTCAAATGAAAAAAATACGGATCGTATGGTGCAAATGCACTTTTGACCTTTCCTTTTGTTGTCACATAGGACCAGAACGGTATCCTCTTTCGTCCATCCCGGTTGAACTGTTTTGTCATAAATATGATAATAGAAATTACATATCCAAATATTCCGCCCATAATAAGTGCTACAAAAAATGACATGAACAAAGCCTGCGGTATGGGTGTTTCCCTGTCAAATAAAGAAGGTATAAAACATGCAAGGAAGAAAACCAGCATGGTTATCCCCGTGGTCTTTCCCATCTTTCTCTGGTTCTTTGCTGACGCATTCTCCCGGATAAAAAAAGTATTTGTGACGCGCGGAAACAGATCATTGATGCGAAAAACTGTACGACAATATGGACAGCCTTCCGTGAGGGCTGCCACAGGGCTAACTGCACCGCAGTTTGGACAAGTCATGGACATACGTGTAAGTTCCTGCTCATTTGGAGTATGGACTACTGTCTCGTACATCGTGTCTTCGGTTACACGCTCATATATTATGCCGGTTGAATTCTGGAATTGCAGATGTCTGTCAACACCCTCATACATGAGATCAACTGTGTACCAGGATGTCTTTCGAGGCACTCTTGTAGTTCCCATCGTTTCTCGCTTCACAGGTGATGTATGCTGTATCATACGAATGCCTTTCCGTGCCATTCTATCCTTCTGAAGGCGAAGAATATATGACGTGTCTCCATCACAGCTGCGTGGACGCATGTCAGAATCATACCAATGATTTAATTCTATGGCGAAATCATCAAATATACTTCTGTGTTTCTCCCATGTCGGAGTATATTTTTAAATGCTGTCACCTGTTTTCCATAACAGATCAAAGAAATTATACCAGCTATGATCAAAGCCGCCCCAATACATAGGAAAACAAGAGCCGGTGTCTTGTCTATATCTTCAATTGTGTAGACTGAGGCACCAAGTAGTCCCAATGCAAACAACACTATCCCCCTCACAAATAAGTTCGTTTTTGGCTCTGGCACTTCTAGTTTACGTTTTTTGCTTGTTATATTTGATATATCTGAAAATATTGACATTTTCTTTCCCCATGAATCCCATTAAACTTTTATTGTTATTGTATCTTTAAAACTATGCCATTCTCTGTCAGCGTCTGCAGGCAGTATATTCTCCGAGTGCTGCCTTCAGATACTCATACCTCTGTCTTTTCTCTTCCTTTGCGAAATGTACCTCCCGCTGCTGCTCCGGATTATCCTCGTAATTCAAGACTTCATCACCGAACTGCTCGCTTGTGAGATCAAATGCGCAGTCGCCTATCACATTGTAACAATGATAATTTCCGCCCGGTCTCTTTATACCGTACACTTTTCCGCCAAATATATCCTGTGCTCAGGAACGCAGTTATAGAGCACTGCCCCAGCGTCATGTTATCCTTTGTCCATCTGTCCCTCATCCTCGGCGCACAGGTATCCGCACACCAGATATGACTCAGTGCATCGTATAGATCTGTTGGGGTATTTATCCCCAGATATTCATCTGTGATGGCCGGTGCATCTGCATTCTTCCAGCCCCAGAAATTGTATGTCTTTTTCCATTGTCCATCCCTCTCACCTTCGATACTACATTATTCCACAGTATTTTCTAGCACTCCAATATTTCCTATCTTACATCTTACCACACCGCCGCCCTTAAGGTACAGTAGTTATCATATATCCGTCAAGGCTCTTGTCGAAACCAAAAGCCACCCGGATATAAATATCCATTCGCATTCAACCGCGAATCATATTTATACCAAGATGGCCTATATATATTCATATGATATTGTCACTTGCGTTATTTACTACAGCTCTACTGCAGCTTTCCGTACTCCTCATCCGTCACAGGCTCACACCACTCATTTGACGTCTTCTCGCCAGGAACCTCGATTGCAAGATGGCTGAACCAACTATCAGGAGCTGCGCCGTGCCAGTGTTTTACCTCAGCAGGAATGTTGATACAGTCACCCGGTTTCATCTCAATTGCAGGCTTGCCCTCCTCCTGATAATATCCACGACCACCGACACACACAAGAATCTGTCCGCCACCGCTCTTTGCATGATGGATATGCCAATTGTTACGGCAGCCCGGCTCGAATGTCACGTTGAACACTCCAACCTGCCTTGTCGATACTGGAAAGAGATAGCTGTGTCCTATGAAATACTGGGCAAATGCATCATTTGGCTGTCCGATAGGGAATACCATGCTTTTGCATGTGCTCTCATGGCCTCATCCTCATATGGAAGATCGCCCTCATTTACATTCCACACTTCCTTTGCAAGATTGAAAACAGCCCATGCTTTTGGCCAGCCGGCGTAGAAGCCAACATGTGTGATGACCGCTGCGATCTCCTTCTGTGATACACCGTGATCCTTCGCATTCTGAAGATGGAACTTCAGCGATGAGTCAGTGATTCCCTGTGCCATAAGTACCACAACAGTTATGATACTTCTGGTCTTTACATCGATGTCATTGTTGTTCCAGTTCTCCCCAAAGAGAACATCGTCATTAAAATGTGCAAACTCAGGAGCGAACTCTCCGAGTGCATTCCTTCCCGCTGTCTGTACTATCTTTGTCATATTTTTCTCCTCCAAATGTAACTCTTTTTCATTTATTCGTTGGATGTATGAAAGTTATTATCATCCTTCACTAATTGTCATACATCTATTCTTTACGCGAGGGTTTTATCTACCCACTTCTCGATCTCCTGTCTGTTTGCCATGTTGAGCAGTCCGCCTTCTACAAACTCAGCTCCCGGTGCTGACGGCTGGAGTTCCTTGATCGTGTTGCCCAATCCACTTCCGCCCGATGTTGCAAACAGTGTGATCTTCTTGCCTGTGAAGTCGTATTTCTCAAGGAATGTATTGATGATCGTCGGAGCCACATACCACCAGATAGGGAATCCAAGTACTATCTCATCATAATTCTCAATGTGTGCATTTGAATCATCAAGCTCCGGTCTGATCTTCTTGTCGCTCATCTCGACGCTGCTCCTGGATTTCTTGTTCATCCAGTCAAGGTCAGCCTTGGTGTACAGCTCCTTTGGTTTGATCTCGTACAGATCTGCGCCTGCTGCCTCTGATATCATCTCTGCAACCTTTTTCGTGGTTCCACTTGCGCTGAAATATGCTATAAGCTTTTTTGACATTATGTAAACCTCCTTCAACTAAACATCATCCCAATTCTAATCACCTTTGACGTGGAATGATGCTGCATGTCAAGTCTTCGTCAAAAAACCTGACACATTCCAATATCCGCCCACACATCCTATGAATGTATGAGCATAAAAATAAGCAAGTACTTTTCAATACATGCTTATTTTAGTCCTGATATATCTATATGTCTAATACCTATATCGAATTATCTGTTATGCCTAAAAGGCATATTGTTACATTGGTCGCTTAATGATAGAAATTTTCAATTAACTCATTTAATCTTCTGGTCGCTTGATTTTGCAAATCCCATGTGATATAAAGTAAACATTGTTTACCAAATAGTAAATGGAGGTGGCTATCATTCGGGGAAGTACAAAGGAAACAAGGGCGGCAATACTGAAAAGTGCCATGGAAGTCTTTCTTGAGGTTGGATATCAGGAGGCGTCCATGCGTAAGATCGCCGCAAGGGCCGGTATAACCGCAGGCGCAATATACAAGCATTTCTCAGGCAAAGAGGAAATGTTTGACGAGATATTTGAGGAAAGCGGCAGAAAGCTCATGGAAGTCACTGAATCCATGATCGGAATAGACTTCACTGCCATGTCAGATGACGAGCTGCTCAATGTGTTGTATTCCAGAGTATCGGTGCAGATCTTCGATATGCTTGAGGGCGACATGCAGCTCTTTCATATGCTGCTGAAAAATGACTCAGGCAAATGTCTGGAGAAATTCCGCAGTATCTATATAGAAAGAAGCGCCGGTTTTGCGATTAAAGTATTATGATGAATTGTACAAACGCGGAATCGCAACAAGAAAATTATCTGAAAGGACCGTGTATATGCTCTCTCTGGCCGAATTCTCAATGGTCTGTGAAATAATCGCAGATGACACATGTCAAAGTGGAATCACGCCAGAGATGAAAATTGCTTTATGGAAGCTATGAATGTTCTGCTGCACGGAATAGAAGCAGAACTGCAAATTGGCAAAACGCCTGATAATCAGGACAAATAACTCTATCGCACTTCATCGGGCTGTCACGTTCTCATAAGCGAAAATGACGACACATCTTATAGGAGGAAAGAAAATGGGAAAAAAGAAAATCGAAAAGGCTCTGTCCAGGAAACTCTTCTTCTTCCACTGTACGGAAGAAAGCGTGCCATGGAGATGTATCCGGGAAACTTTAATGATCTTGACTGCCAGAGAATATACAACGAGGTCGAGATAGACTATAACAGGAAAGGTATCATGGAGAAAATCGGTGCTATCATGGCTGCCACCAGACAATATGATCTGGCATCAGTCTGCCGATCGTATCTCAAGGATCATCCAAGAGCCTGTGTTTAGAACCTCGGCTGTGGTCTCGACACAACATTCAGCCAGGTGGATAACGGACAGGCACGTGCGTACAATCTGGATTTTCCTGACGCCATAGCTGTCCGCAATGAACTTTTAGGTGAGCGTGAACGCGAGACAAATATCGCCTGTGACCTCAACGATCTCTCATGGTTTGACAAGATAGATTTCCGCCCTGAGGACGGGATCGTATTCTTCGCATCTGGGGTCTTCTACTATTTCAAAACTGAGCAGGTTAAGACTTTGTTTGCCGCCATGGCTGAGCATTTTATGGAGGCAAGCTGGTATTTGACGCGACGAAGAAAAAGGGGCTTAAGAACATGCTGAAGACATGGCTCAAGGACTGTGATGACAACATCGGTGTTTATTTCAGTGTCGACGAACTCTCGGAACTTAAGAGCTGGAGTTCTTCATTCAGTTCTGTCATCAGGAAAGGATATCTCACAGGGTACAGACCTCTTGACAAACGATATGGATTTGTACTCAACACTGTTTTCAAGCATCTGGACAAATCCTGCATGTGTCAGATAATCGAGATCAAATTTAAATAGACAGTCATGTCCATGATCAACCTGTATAGATAATTTGACTGGTGTCAAATAGAAAGGATATGTAACTATGAAATACAGATTTACACAGAAATTATTTGGTTATTTCTATCACAATTCATGCATGAAACAGGCAAAAGCACAGCATCTAAGCCTTGACAGCAAGGCTATAAAGAACGAATACAAGGCAGTCCTTGAACGTGCCGATGACATAGGAAAGTCGCACCTCATGAGCTCATACTGCATGGGCGCATATTTCATCGCACTAAACAGAAAGACTTCTCTTTCACCGGAGGAATGTTTCAGCCTGTACAAAGACGGGCTGTACAACAATAAACTTTTTCATATGGTTATTGGAAATGCAGACAGCTATCTCGATGAAAAAAAGCTTCCGGGAAGGAAGAAATGGTCTGAGGAATCTCATCTGAGACGCTATAAGAATGACTGGGTTCTTGACATCATCGAGGGCGGACCAAACGATGACTTCGTACTCGGCTATGATTATCACAACTGCGGGATCTGTAATCTCTGCCGTGACGAGGGATGCTTTGAACTGGCAAAGTATCTGTGCCGTATGGATTTCGTGCTTGCTGACATGATGGACTTGAAGCTCACAAGGACTCAGACCCTTGCCGAAAATGGAACTTACTGTGACTTCCGCTATGGACGGAAGTCACAGTAATTGATCTATCTTTTATAATCAAGTTCTCCCACTGCCATAGGATTCAGATTCAGTGTCACCCATTTGACCGAAAGTTCTGTGAGTCTGTTTATATCCGTCTCATCGGCGTCCTTGATGCCGTTTATGAGTCCGGCAAATTCTCTCTGCTCGTCCACGTCAAGTGGTGTGCCCATACATATGTATCGATACAGGGCATTTGCCATGCTCTTGAAATCTGAATCCCAGTTGCAGCATCCGTTATCTAGTATCTCATAGGCAAGTTTTCCCGATATACGGATGACCTCGCCCTGAACTGTGCCCGCATGTCCCGAACCAGGCACAAGAAGATTCCACAATTCTCCATGCTGCTTCTGCCAGCGCTTCTCATGAATGACGATCGGCGATGTGCCGTCATATTCTACCCGCCTTGGAACAGAGGCAACTCCTGAGCAGTCCGTACAGACTCTCCATCGCCCTGTCAAGCTCCGACATAATATCTGGACTCATATCTTTCCTGCGAAAACTCTATATCCTCAGCCGCGCTTCTCATATATGTTCTTATTTTATCTGTGACCGGAACTCCTATCCCGATCAGATACTCTGCTACCGGCGCAAGCTTTATCAGATCAAATGTCCTTGCCCAGTGAAACGCTCTCTCAAGTGGAGTCTCCCCTGATCTGGATGTCACCTCTGCATCTGCTCCCGCCTGTATCAGACATTTGACAAGCTCAAGATTGCCAGTCTTCACAGCCACATGCATTACGGTCTCTCTGTCAAGGCCCTGGGTGGCTGTTATGTCTGCGCGCAGCTTCACCAGCGCTATTGCCTGTTTCTCTGATGACATTCTTCCAGCATGATAAAGCAGCGGTGTGTAGCCATACTGGTCAACATAGTTGATGTCGATCCCCCTGCTCTATCAGCCACCGCATCATCTCCTCTGAAAGTGGAAATTCCAGTGCATTTCCCCTTGTTGTATCCGCCATATGCATTGATGTCGCATTTGCCCAATACCTTCTTGATGTCCTCATCACTTGCCGTCTGCACAAGCTGCTCAAAATCCTTTGGCAGTGTTTTTCTCTTTGCCATGTGTGTACCTCCCATATTCTATTCTACTTACCCCTGATCTTCCTGACATTCCTGTTCATCATATGCCTTCCCCAGTTTCTGTACAGGAACGCCTTCACCCTTGACATCTCCTGATGGTGTTCTTTTAACAGTTCATCCGGCGAATCATACACTCCGAAATCCTGATTGATACATTCGCTCTGGATATATGTATTATTCCTGTCAAAATCTATAACAGGATTCTTAAAGTCCTTAACTGCCACTCCAAATCCGCAAAATGCACCCGTACACTCACTGTATTTCGCCTGCAGCTTTTTATCAATGGTAAATCCATGCACTCTGCACGGGATATATCGCAGGCTCTAAGTAACGCCATAAACAGCGTCCCCTTGGTGTTGCACTGTCCATAGCCATCCCGCAGCACCCTGGACGCCGGGACACTGTCATCCACATTATATCCAAACAATATCTCATCCCTGACAAATGTATAAATGGCCTTCAGGCGTTAAAACTCTGCCATGTCACTCCACTTTTCTCTCTCTGATGAGCTGCTTGATATTCTCATTTGAATAGTCGAGCATCTTTGTCTCTGTTAAATAATCGTGCATCCCTTTTACCTCTTATCCGAAAAATTGCATATCTGTATCGGTGTGCCACCTTCCATAACGTGGAAACCGTGTCTCTCATAGAAAGCGACATTCTTGCTGTCCTCCTGCATTCCCTCTATGTACAGATAATTCTTATATTTATCTCTAATATATTCTACCATATTTCCGGCTATTTTTCTGCCCCTGATATTCAGGATGCACAAGAACATAGTGTACAAATGCCACCAGCTCTGAATCATCCAACACTCTTTTTGCAAGTCCGACAAGGCGCTCACCCACCATCCCATGCGGTAAGAACAGTCTGTGAGTTCATAAGTGCTTTTGTGAAGTCTCTGTGGGTATTCTGCCGAGATCCACCCAACCGACTTAAAAAGCTCCTGTACCTGATCCTGTGTAAATGTTTTCTCTTCTGTATATTTTATCATTATGTCTACCCCCTATGGTCACATTTCTGGCACTGTGTCATCTCGTTTTCGTTGTCTTCCTTGTAAAAGGTTCCTGACCACTGACAAATACTCTTAAGTATCGGTACAACGGATCTGCCCTTATCTGTAAGTGAGTATTCAACTCTCGGAGGAATCTCATCATATGATCTTAGAAAACTTTGGTTTTCCATATTCGGAAACATATTTCTCAATGTCAAATTGATTTTTCTTGTCAAAATCCGAAAGCTCTTTGTACATCTCGTTTGCGGTTATATCGACCTTATCTGAAAAGAACGGTCTTACTCCACGCACCTGCAATATACATTTACCGCCATCCATAAGAGCCAGGCGGTCTTGGCTCATAAGCTCTTTGCCACAATGTCAAGTGGTGAATTTAAAAAGGCAGGCACGATGAGAATTTTCTCTCATCGTGCTTGCCTGAATTCAGTTTCATTTTTGTTCCTTGTATTCTTCGAGCGGTTGAGATATAATAAGAAATATTGTCGGAGGTACAAATATGGACTACATGACGCTTAAAGAAGCAAGCAAAAAATGGGGCATTTCGTCCCGCCAAATCAATTATTACTGCGTCGATGGGCGAATTCCCGGTGCTGTGAAAATGGCTACCATTTGGCTGATACCAAAGAATGCGGTAAAGCCGGTTGATGGCAGAACAAAGCAAGGGAGGGCACAAAGGTGAGTCAAATTTTACTTTTTAGAGGATGATGAAGCGCTGGGGCGCGGGATCTGTATGGCTCTTGAAACGTCAAGCTGCACCGTAACCCATTGCAGCACCAGGTGTCAGGCAACCGGTATTTTGCAGAGTACGGCCTTTGACTTGCTGATTTTTGATATCAACCTGCCGGATGGCAGTGGACTGGAACTGCTGCGGACACTACGGCAGAATGGTAGCTTTACGCCTGCAATTTTGCTTACGGCAAATGACCTGGAGCTTGATGAAGTCACCGGCCTGGAAGCCGGGGCCGATGATTATATCACCAAGCCCTTCTCCTTGGCAGTACTCCGAGCCAGAGTAAATGCCCAGTTGCGGCGCTCCGCCCCGGTAAAGCCGGATCGTATAGAACTAAATGGTTTTATATTTGACTTTGCGCAGCTGGAGTTTTCCAAAGATGGTACCATCATCGACCTCTCCAAGACGGAACAGCGACTGCTGCGGCTGCTGGTGGAACACCGGGGACAAACCCTGACCCGGGATCGGCTTCTGGACCGAGTATGGGACGGCGGGGACTTTGTGGATGAAAATGCCCTGTCCGTGGCGGTGCGGCGGCTGCGCATAAAACTGGGGGATGCTCCCATTAAAACAGTGTATGGGGTGGGCTACACCTGGGAGGCAGGAAAATGACTGTATCAGCGTGGATTTTTCTGACCTTGGCTATCGTCGGGGCGGCTTTCGGACTCTGGCAGTTGGCATCCCGGCGACGCACTTTCCGGCGATTGAACGCCCTGCTGGATCGTGCTATTGCCGGGGATTTTCTGAGGATCGGTTCGATGAAACGGAACTGTCTGCTTTCTTCCGGCGGCGGAAGATCGGCTTTGTGTTCCAGGCGTACAACCTGGTGCCGGTGCTCAGCGTCTATGAAAACATCGTGCTGCCCATCCAGCTGGACGGCGGCAACGGCCGGACAAAGGCCTATGTGGAACCGGATCATTGAGACGCTGGGGCTGGAGGCAAAGCTCCAAAACCTGCCCAACAAGCTCTCCGGCGGCCAGCAGCAGCGGGTGGCCATCGCCCGGGCTCTGGCGCCAAGCCCGCCATCATCCTGGCGGATGAGCCCACGGGCAACCTGGACTCCAAAACCAGCCTGGACGTGATGAGACTGCTGAAGGTCACTGCCCAGAAGTTCAGCCAGACCATCGTCATGATCACCCACAACGAGGAGCTGGCCCAGCTCGCGGACCGGATCGTCCGCATTGAGGACGGCCGGATCGTGGTGCGGGGGTGAGCGCCATGATGAAGGTGTCCAACGGCAAGACCATCCGCCGCCTGGGCCTGGCGGTCCATGAAGGCGGCCAGGACCCGCAACCTCATCGCCGTGCTGGCCATCGCCTTGACAACGGTGCTGTTCACGTCCCTCTTCACCATCGCCCTGTCCATCAACGAGGGCTTCCAGCAGTCCAACTTCCGTCAGGTGGGCGGCTTCTCCCACGGCGGCTTCAAGTATCTGACGGAGGAGCAGTTTAAGAATCTGAGGGATGACCCCCTCATCGACCAGTGGGGAATGCGGCGCTTTGTCGGGATGCCCAGTGAGGTGCCGTTCAACAAATCCCATGTGGAGGTCGGCTACTCCGACGCCAACTACGCCCACTGGGCCTTCTGCGACCCGGTGGAGGGCTCTCTGCCGGAGGAGGGCACCAATCAGGCGGCCACGGACACCCGGGTGCTGGAGCTGCTGGGCATCCAGCCGGAGATCGGCGCGCAGATTCACCCTCACCTTTGACGTGGACGGCCACACCACCACCCAGACCTTCACCCTCTCCGGCTGGTGGGAGTATGACGAGGCAATTGTGGCCAACCACATTCTGATTCCCAAGAGCCGGGCGGACGCCATTCTGGACGAGGACCGGGTGGGTTCCCGCCCGGAGAGGATGGCATGACCGGTTCCTGGAACCTGGACGTGATGCTGAAAAGCGGCTCCCGGCACATTGCGGACGATATGGCTCAAATTCTGGAAAATCACGGCTATCAGGCAGAGCGCCGCCGGCGCCGGATTATATCCACACTGGCGTCAACTGGGGCTACACCGGGGCCCAGCTGTCGGAAAGCATGGATCCCTGGACACCACAGTCCTCATCGCCATTGCCGCCATGCTGCTGCTCATCATCTTTACCGGGTACCTCATCATTTATAACGTGTTCCAGATCTCCGTGACCGGTGACATCCGCTTCTACGGCCTGCTCAAGACCATCGGCACCACCCCCCGGCAGCTGCGGCGGATCATCCGGTAGCAGGCCCTGACGCTGTCCCTGGCGGGCATCCCCCTGGGGCTGGTGCTGGGCTGGTTGATTGGCGGACAGCTGACGCCGGCCATTGTGTCACAGCTGGACGGCATCGTGCCCATGACCTCCGTGAGCCCGGTGATCTTCCTGGGGGCGGCGCTGTTCTCCCTGGTGACGGTGCTGCTCTCCTGCCGCAAGCCGGGCCGCATCGCCGCCCGGGTCTCTCCCATCGAGGCGGTGCGCTACACCGAAGGCAGCGCCATCAAGCGCAAGACGAAAAAAAGGAAGGCCAGGGGCGTGTCCCTGCTGTCCATGGCCTGGGCCAACCTGGGCCGCAGCCGCGGCAAGACGGCCGTGACCGTCACTCTCCCTGTCCCTGGCGGTGGTGCTGCTCACGGTGACGGTGAACTTCACCGGTGGCTTCGACATGGACAAGTACGTGTCCACTTCGCATCCAGCGACTTCATCGTGGCCGACGCCGGGAAGTTCCAGACCGGCGGGGACATCTTCAACACGGATATGGGCATCCCCCAGTCCGTCATTGACGAGATCAATGCCCAGGGCGGCATTACCGACAGCGGCGTGATCTACGGACAGACGCTTCCGGTGCGCTGGAGTACGTCACCGAGGACTGGTTCCGGCAGAACAAGGAGCGCTTCTACACCCCGGAACAGATGGACAATCTGATCCGCCTGACCGGGCGGAACGAAGCGGGCCTGCTGGCCGACCGGGTGCAGCTCTCCGGCATGGAGCCCTTCGCATTGGACCACCTGACGGTACTGGAGGGAGACCTGTCCAAGCTCTACGAGGACGGCGGGCGGTATGTAGCCGCGGTGTACAGCGATGACGACTACGGCCGCGCCGACATGGGCTCCCACTGGGCCCGGCTGGGGGACATCGTCACGCTGCGGTATGTGGAGGAGTCTGAGTTTTACGACCCGGACACCGGCGAGGCCTCTGGCCAGCCCATGGGAGAACGTGCCCGATGGCGCCAACTGGGTGGACCAGGCGGTGAAATACCGGGACGTGGAATATGAGGTGGCCGCCCTGGTGACCGTGCCCTCCGCGCTGAGCTACCGCTATTACGGCGCTGATGAGTTTATCATGAACGACCAGACCTTCATGCAGGACACGGGCACGGACAGCGTGATGTACTATGCCTTTGATACCACGGATGAGGCCAACGCCGCCATGGAGAAGTTCCTGGCAGACTACACAGAAAATGTGAATCCCCAGTTCGACTACGAGAGCAAGTCTCTCTACGCCGCGGAGTTCGAGGGGATGCGATCCATGTTCCAGCTGCGGCGGGGCGCTCAGCGGCATCGTGGGCCTGGTAGGGCGTGCTGAACTTCTTCAACGCCATCCTTTTTCATGTGGAGCAGATCAAAATTGCCATGGAGCACGGCAAGCACGTTTTCTGTGAAAAGCCTCTGGGCACCAATGTGGCTCAGTGCAAGGAAGCTGAAAAGGTTGTTGAGGCCCATCCGGAACTGGTGTTCCAACTGGGCTTCATGCGCCGGTTTGACCCCTCCTATGCTGAGGCCAAGCGCCGTGTGGACGCCGGTGAAATCGGCAAAGTGGTGCTGGTCCGCTCCTGCACCCAGGATCCCCGCAGCACCATTGAATCCACACTGAAATTCCTCCCCCACTCTGGCGGCCAGTTCCTGGACATGTGCGTCCACGATCTGGATCTGATCCGCTGGTTCACCGGCTCTAACATCCGTAACGTCTGGGCCATCGGTGGTGTCTTTGAGTTCGACCTCTGTCGGGAACTGCATGACACAGACAATGCCGCCGCCATGGTCCAGTGCGAAAACGGCGCCATGGGCTTTCTCTTTGCCAACCGCACCCATGCAGCAGGCTGCAATGTAGAGACGGAAATCGTCGGAACCCACGGCACGCTGCGCATCGCCCCCGTGGGCGCCCGGAACCTGCTGCAGGTCGTGGATGAGCATGGTGCGCGGCAGGAGTACTATCCGGACTTCATGTCCCGCTGGCACACCGCTTTTCTGGCTGAGATGCAGGCGTTTACGGACCACATCCGTACCGGCACACACCCTGCGGACCTGACGGTCTACGACGGCACCGCTGTATCCGAGGCGGCCTATCGCTGCAAGGAATCCTTTGAGACCGGCAAAATGCTCCCCATCCGCTGAGCCGCACCGCAAAAGTAATACTTCTTCCAACGCAAAAGCAGGAGGATCGTCCCGGAACTCCGGGGATCCTCCTGCTTTTCAAATGGCATACAGGCCCCGTTATATCTGTCTCTTACCGGCGCCCGCCGCTGCGGAAGGAGCCTCCGCCAAAGCCGCCGCGACGGCCGCCGCTGCCCCGGAAGGTCCCTCCGCCGAGGCTGCCCCGGGACCCTCTGGCACTCCCGAAGGAGCCTCCGCCGAACATGCCTCCCCGGCTGCCGCCGAAGCCGCCCCCGCCGAATGTTCCGCCGGAGGGCGGCCGGCGCGGTGGCTTTGGCGGTCTTGGAGGACGGGGTGGCCTGGGCCGCCGGGGCCGCCCCCAGAAGATGGGGTAGTACAGCACCGTGGGCCGGCCCATGCCGGGCCGCAGATACCGCCGGCGGTAGCGGGAGTACCGCATTCCGTCCAGGATCACCCACAGCACCAGCAGCACCACTAGCAGCACCACAACGCCGCTCACCAGGGACCCAAAGGCCGGCGCCACATAGCCGTGGGTCTCCGTATAGTAGTACCCGCTGCCGCTGGAATAGGTCTCCCGGACGGCAGGGATATACCCCTCCCGGATCGTGACGCCGTAGAAGTCGGCAAACCAGGCGATGAAGGCATCAAAAGTCGCCTTCACACCGGCGTCGTACTCCCCGGCAGCGAAATCATTCTCCAGGTAATAGGACTGCAGACTCATGAAATCGTCCGCGTGGCTCTCCAGCC
>VOFD01002092.1_pt1 | contig 14064 bp, 30 predicted proteins | sample 5384101 | NCBI WGS metagenome assembly VOFD01 (sample SAMN12384723, study PRJNA508395) | human gut metagenome | isolation source: healthy gut C | host: Homo sapiens
CTGATAATGAAGCTCGTCCGTGGAAACCAGTACCCCGTCCAGATCAAAAATCACTCCTCTGATCATTTTTTATCCTCCTCTTGCAAAAAAATTTTTCTATTATATATTAAAAAAGCAGATTGTTCAACGTTAAACTTTACATAAAAACAGAAAGGAAATTTCCTTTATGGCTACCATTAAAGATATCGCCAGATACACCGGCGTAAGCTGCACTACTATTTCCAACGTCATTCATGGCCGGTCGAATCGTGTCTCCCAGGAAACGATTGAACGAGTAAATGACGCGATCCGTGTTCTTGGCTACACACCAAATATGTCCGCAAGGACTCTGGTCTCCAAATCCTCCAAAGTGATTGCCTTCATCAACCATGTCATCGCGCGGGACGATACCAATATGATGGAGGACCCGTTCCACTCCTCCGCCATCGGCGTTATTGAAAGCGCACTTCGGGAAAACGGTTACTATCTGATGCTGCGCAAGGTAAAGACCACCGACGAGCTCATCAGCTTTCTTCAGAACTGGAACGTGGACGGTCTTTTTTCTCACCGGTATTTTCCACGATACCTTTTTTTGATGCCCTTTCTGCATTCCATATTCCTATTGTCCTGATCGACAGCTACGTCCGTCAGCCCAACGTATACAACGTCGGACTGGAGGATTTCAAGGGCAGCTATCTCGCCGCCAGGTATCTCGCAGAAAAAGGCCATACGCGCATCGCCTATGCCAGCCCTTTCTGAGGGACGGCGGCGTACTGCAGGAACGCTTTCTCGGATACAAGGCAGCGCTGACGGAAAGCGGTATTCCCTTCGATCCGACCATCCTCTTTGAATATGAAATGGACAGCGTTGCATCCTGCCACGCTGCCGCTGACGCGATTTCCGTCCACAGGGATATCACCGCGCTTGTCGCCTCTGCCGACCAGCTCGCCATTGGCATTATGAGCGGTCTGCACGCCCGCGGCATCCGGGTACCGGAAGACATTTCCATTATCGGCTTTTGACGACATTGCCATGTGCCAGATGGTAACGCCGCCGCTCACCACGATACATCAGGATATGAAGCTGAAGGCACAGACCGCTGTAGAGTTTATGCTTCAGCTTCTCGACGGAGAAACGCCCCGGCAGTCCAATATTATTCTGCCCGTTCATCTTACAGAGCGTCAGAGTGTACGTTCCCTTCTTCCATAATGTTTGTTCCCTGCCTGCCGATTTCCACTGCATAGCGGATATTCCGGCAGCAGATATGGAATTTCATTCTGTTCCATCCTTCCGGGAGTACGGCTGCGGTTCTCACCGTACCGTCCTGGGCGGATACCCTGCCGAACCCCTTCTATGGCCGTCATATAGGCGCCGCCGGCTGCAGCCGGATGCGTTCCGCCAATATATACCAGCCCTGCCCATTCCTTCCCGCCGTCCTTTAAGTCTGCACTTGCGGAATTCATGAAAAACGGGTATGCCTTCCGGGGCATATTGCATTTACATGCCAGCATTGCATACATACAGGAGCTTAACGACGAACCATGCTCGGTCCTCGGCTCATAGTACTCCCAGTTCTTTTTAATATTTCCGGCTCATACTCCTCCGGAAACAGATTCAGCATTGTCACAACGTCCGCCTGCTTGATCACCTTTGTCTCTGCGGCAACGCCGTAGGCTCCGCCCCAATATTCCTTCTCATGAAGCAGCCTTCCCCGCACCTCGTCGATGGGAGCATCCTCCAGATGGCTGTAGCCGTCAAACTGCTCAATAATGCCATCCTTATCCGGCTTCGGCAAATAAATATGTGCGGCTGCATCCTCAAACCGGCGGACCAGTTCATCAACGGGGTATTCCTGCTCTATACGCGCTTTCCATTCCGGATCTTTCAGCAGCTCCGCCGCAGACTGGAATACGAATTTCGCCATCCGGTTTGTGTACGCATTATTGTTGACGCGCTCATGGTATTCGTCCGGTCCGATCACATCCCAAATTTCATAGCAGTCTCCCCACTGCCCTTTTAAGCAGCAGACTGTAATAAAGTTTGCACATTCTATCACGGTTTTCAGACCGCCCTCCTGCAGCAGCGATTGATCTCCCGTTATCTGTGTATAGCGCATGATACCGTACACCACCGCGGCGGAAATATGATACTGTTTGTCTTTGAAATACGTTCTCTGGGGCCGCCCGGTAAATACATCGGTCACGTTGTAATCAGAACATGCGTCAAAGCCGCCCTCCTGGCTCTCCCAGGCATAAAACGCTCCTTCATAGCCGTAAAAGGCCGCCTTCTCCATAGCGCCGCCCAGGGTATCCACCCGGTATTTCATCAGACTTCTGGCTACATCCGGGTCCGTAAACAGGAAGAAATCCAGCATGAACATTTCCGTATCCCAGAAAACAGCTCCCTTATACGTCTGCCCCGACAGTCCCCTTGCCGGGATCGACATGTTTGCGGCATGGGTCGGCGCGATGGACAGCAGATGGTAGATTGAATAATTCCAGAGACTTCATCGCCTCCTCGTCTCCGTCTATCTCTACTTCGCTGACCGCCCACTTTTTCCTCCCATTTCCGGCAATGCATCTCCTTCAGAGCGTCATACCCGGCCGCCTTTGCCTCCCGCAGCGTTCCGTGCGCCCTTTGCAGATCCCAGCCTCTGTCCTTTGAGGTAAATACGACAGCCGTCTTTTTCTATGCAGTAGCTCCTGCCGATCTCTGTCACGAAAGTGATCCGGCGAAAAATTTCCTTTCGCCTGTGACCAGATGCTGCTCACACGGAAAATCCGCCGCCACTGTTTTCAGGACATCCACCGTATCTCCTTTTTCATGGGTGACTCCCTGCATGCGGATGACGCCCTGCTCTTCGCAGCTTACCAGCGTGTCATAATGGGGTCCATGAATGTCCCAGACATCCCCGTCAATTCCCCGTATAAAGCTCAATCTCCGCGTGAAAATCTGCCGTCACAGAATAGCGCATCGCGATGCGATGCACTTATCCTTACAGGCGAAGCGTTCCGCTCCTGACCGTCACAATGCCCCTGTCCGTCCGAAAGCTCGTCTCCCTGGAAAAAAAAAATCCCATGCCGGAAATCCAGCTCCATGCGATGCTTCAGAGGCTCCGTCTCCGGCAGCGCATATTTTTTCCCGTCCACCGCGATATACGTATACAGTACATTCAGGGGCATTCAGAGGCTCACGCCAGCCGGAACCCACCTGGTCATAAATTCCCGCCAGGTTGATCGCCGGCATTGCTCTTTTCGATATTCCTCCTGGGTTCCGCGAATCCCCAGGTAGCCGTTCCGCAGACATGCGGTTGCCCATCCGGGATATCTGCTCTTCGCAAAATTTATTTTCCTGAATTACCCAGTTCATCTCATCCTCCCCTGCTATTTTCCAGAAATCCGGGATTTTCCACGTTCAGCGCCTCTTTTCCTGTCAGCGCCTTTTCCCCGTAGATCATCAGCTCCAGCTCTTTTCCATGCTCCGCCGAAAGATGTATCTGCTCCCTGTCCACACGGATATTCAAGATATCGCCTTTATAGTGGAGCTTGAAGGAATACTCCTCCCACTCCTTCGGGATCACCGGATTCAGCTTCAGAATCTCGCCGTCTGAGCGCAGGCCGCCGAAGCCGTATACAATATTCATCCAGGCAGCCGCAATGGACGTCGTGTGGATTCCCTCATCGCTGTTGCGGTTGTAATTGTCCAGATCCATTCTCGTCGCAAAGCGGAAAAGTCATACGCCTCCTCCGCCTTTCCGAGCTGGGTCGCCAGAATGGAATGCACCGACGGCGAAAGGGAGCTCTCATGGATGCAGCGCGGCTCATAATATTCATAGTTGCGCTCCAGCTCCTCCTGCGTAAAGCTGCCGTTAAAGAGCAGCATCAGCATCAGAACATCCGGCTGTTTTTGATCATATCATTCCGGTAGATGCGGTCGTAGGACCAGTGATTATACAACGGGAAATCCGTCACCGGAATCGCGTCAATATCTATATGCGGCAGGTCAAAAAAGCCCTCATGCTGTTCATAGAGCATCCGGTCGGCATCGTAGGGTATGTACATCCGATCCGCCATCTGCTTCCAGGCAGCGCCCTCACTTTCCTGATATCCCGTCTTTGGGCAGCGCTCCGGTAAGCCTCCGGCGCTTCCCTCTGCAGTCTTTCCAGACACCTCAGTGTAGCGGAAGGTAAACCTTCCCATATAATTTGTATAACAGTTGTGATTTACCATCATCTGAAATTCATCCGGTCCCATGACTCCGTAATAGCCAAACCTCAGACCGTCATTGGAATAGTCTCCTCTGGTAGCCAGCATTCTGCTGACCTCGATCAGAATTTCTATTCCCTGGGATGCCAGAAATTCCAGATCACCGGTCATCTTCATAGAACCAGATTCCGTAAAGCTACTGCCGTGGAAGCCTGCAGCTGAAGGCTGGCGTGCTGCCACAGATTGCAGCATTCCTTCCCGCTGATCGTGGCGATGGGATAAAATGCTCCCTTACAGTCCAGCTCCTTTGCTCTCTTTTTCGCCTCATCCAGCGTCTGATAACGGAAATACAGAAGATTTCTGGCTCCCTCCAGATCATTGAACAGGAAGAAGGGCAGGCAGTACGTTTCTGTATCCCAGAATGCATTTCCGTTGTACGCCTCTCCTGTCAGTCCCTTGGCGCCGATGTTGCTTCCTCTGACAGCTCCGTGATACGTCTGGAAAAGCTGGAAGATGCAGAAGCGGATACCCTGCTGGTTCTCCGGGTCCCTTTAATCTCTATATCACAGTGCTCCCAGATTTCGCTCCACCATTTTGTATTATCTGCCAGAATCTGTTCAAAGCTGATCTTTGCAGCCGCTCTCTGCTTTCGGCGCACTGTCTGCGGTATTCCTGTTCTCCTGCGGCATTCCTGCACAGCAGGTTGCACACGGTGCGCTCCGCCCGGAAGGTCTTTCCCGGCTCCGCCTCTGCCTCAAACAAAAGCTGCACTTTCTTTTTCCTCCTGGCATGTCCCGGTCTGCACAAGCCCTTTCTCCGGTGATCCGGGCAGCAGAATTCACCCGCTGCGCCGTATGGATCGTCTCAAGCTCCAGACTCAAAAAATCCATCATCCGTCACTGCTCCCAGGGCATTCCACAGATTTTCCTTTACGCTCTCATGGATCACGGACCCGTCAAGCCCCAGAGTCAGATATATCTTTCCCCGGAAATCCAGCGGCCGCAGTGTAATTCTCTGCGCCGCATATTCTACCTGCTTCATCGAAAGAACCCGCTCAAACGTCACCTCTATCTCTTTTCCGTCAGCCAGACACCATATAAACTGTCTTGTCAGAAGTCCTGTTTTCATGTTCAGCCATCTGCAAAAAGGACCGCACCCTGCTCCTTCCCAGATCCAGGCGCTCCCCGTCGGCCTCCAGCCCCTGTGTCCAGCCAGTTCACGGAATTTACCATAAATTCTGTCACATCCGTGATTCCGGACATAGTGGGGACCTTCCTGCTTTTTCTGCTCATATATACCGTTAAAATAGCTGCCCGTAAGGCTTTCCCCGGAGTATCCTTCCTCCATATAGCCCCTGACTCCCATATATTCATTCGCCAGGGAAAAATGGATTCCGCCACCCTGGAGTAAGCCGGGTCAAATCCTTCCTCAATAATCTGCCACGGATGCTCTTTAAAATAGATATCTGCTACTTTAGCCATATGTTATCCTCACCTTAATTAATGCATGTCATCCCTTTACTGCTCCCGCCGCCGCACCGTCGGTAATCTGTTTCTGGAAAATTATGAAAAGAATCGTTGGCGGAATGATCGAGAACATGACTGCCCGCAGCATGCTCACCGCATTTGTCGGCGTATCCTTAAAGCTGAACAGCTTTACCATAACCGTTTCTTTGCCGGAACCGTTCAGTACAAGATACGGAAGCAGGAAATCGGACCATGCCGCCGTCACCGCAAAGATAGCAACCACCATGATGATAGGCTTAGACAGCGGAAGAATCATTTTCTCAAATACCTGCAGCGCGCCGCAGCCGTCCAGACGCGCGGACTCCACCAGCTCTCTGGGGAATCTCCTCGAAAAAACTCTTTAAACAGAACGACCCAGAAGGCATTTGCACCGTAGGACAGCCACAGCGGAAGAAAGCTCCTGCTGAGGCCGAGCATATTGATGTTTCGGAACAGCGCCACAATACTGGCCGTGGACGGGATCAGAAGGCTCCACATAACGAGCGCCTGCACGATTTTATACCCTTTCGGTTTCAAGATTGCCAGCCCGTAAGCCAGCAGGCCGTTGAAAACAACTGCGCATACGACACTTCCCGCCACCAGGATTATGGAATTTACATAAAATTTGGAAAATTTAAGCTGGTTCCAGGTCTTTTAACACCTTCAAAATCAAAATGCTGCGGAATAATCGTTACATTTCTCGTAAAATCCTTAATATCCTTAAAGGATGCCAGAAATACCCATACAACAGGAAACAGTGCGGCAATGACCATCACAATACACAGCAGCATAATAAGGATACTCAGCGCTCTCGATTTTGGAGAGTGCATATCATAGCCGCGGATCGCTCCGTCACGTTTATCAAAATATTTTCTAAAAAACATGCCCTCTCCTCCTAATATTCTTCTTTTTTTCTTTGCAACCTTCATGTACAGCCCGCTCAATATAATCAATATGATGCAGATCATAACGGACAGAGCCGCCGCACCTGAAAAGTCACTGTCACGGAATGCGAACCGGTATACAAGCATCATCAGTGAAATACTTGCATTGTTCGGACCGCCATTCTTAAGCACCATCGGTTCATACAGAATCTGGAACACAGAAATCACCTGCATGATCAGAAGCGTCCTTGCCAGACCGTTGATGCTGGGGAGCGTAATATGCCGGATTCTCTGCCAGATGCTGGCGCCGTCGATAGTCGCCGCCTCGTACAGATCCGCACTGATCCCGCTGATGCTCGCCATATAGATCAGAGCGGTGGACCCCGCCGACTTCCAGGTCATTGTCACGACGATGAGCGGAATCGTCCATTTTGTATTATTCAGCCACACGAAGGGAGCAATTCCGATTTTTTCCCAGCAGGATATTGAGCACGCCGGTGGGACCGGGAGTAAAGAAATAATTCCAGATCCAGATCGTGGCAAGCCCCGGAACGATATTCGGGAAATAAACGCCTACACGGAAGAAACTTTTTAAATGTACGGTCTCTGAGATCAGTACCGCCATGATGATAGGTATAAAAAAGCCGATCACCAGCGACCAAAACGTATAGGAAAAAATGTATTTACGAAGGCCGCCTTAAAATCCGGCACCTTCAGAACCCTGGCATAATTTGCCAGACCGACAAAGTCCACCGTCTGATAGCGGATCGTGCTGTAAAGGGACAGTCTGACGTTCTCCAGAAGCGGCTCCCAGATATAGAATGCAAAAAGTATCACAGACGGCAGCATAACGAGCCATGATACTCTCATCCTCATATTTCTGTTTACAACAAATGGGCTTCCGGTCATTGGAAACCCCATTTGGATCGAACTATTTCAGCAATCCGCTTTATTCTGCAACAACCGAATTGTCAAGGATAGCCTGGTAATTGTCATTTGCTGTCTGCATCAGTGCCGGGATATCTGCATCCGGATCAGTGATAACTGCCTGGAGAACCTTTGTCAGCTCGCCATACATATCCTGCGTCTGCCCCGGTTCCTCTGTACGAAGTCCGTCAGAAGATACCGCGTCAAAGTAAGACTGATACATAGCCGGATCTACATTTGCATTTTCTTCAATCGTCTTTGCCTCAGCATCGAGGAATTCTGATTGATCCAGCACGGGAACTTCTGGATTACCGGGATGCCGGAATCCTTTTCATCTGTGCGTCTGCTTCCAGACCTGCTACTACGTCGTCGGTAACGATCGGGGTCTTGCCCATGATCTCAAGGTAATCCAGAGCTGCGTCGATTTCTTCCGGCGTTGCATCCTTAGAGAACATGTACGGTGTGCCGCCTGACAGAGAGTACTGTCCACCAGGGCCTGCCGGGATTGCGCACATAGCCAGATCTTCCAGCGCCATTCCGTTTGCCTGTGTCGGCTGGTTTACTGCGTCGTTCGCTGCGATGTACATTGCCGCGCCGCCTGTAGCGAGCTGCGTAAATCCTGTACCCCAGTCCTCAGTAGTCGGATCTGCCGTCAGAACGCCTGCGTCTGCCAGTTCTTTTACATATTCCATAGCTGCGATCGCTTCATCAGAAGCAAGGTTCGCTGTGAATGTTCCGTCTTCATTCTCTGTAACAAGCGTTGCTCCGTATGCCCATGCGATATTGCTGAAGTGCCACCCGCCTGCATTGTCCTTTGCCAGGAGACACAGACCTGCGGAACCAGTCTTCTCGTTGATCGTCTTAGCTGTCTCAAGCAGTTCATCCCATGTCTCTGGGAACAGCGGAACGCCATTTTCATCCACCAGCCCGGCTTCCTCAAACAGCGCCCTGTTGCACATTACGCCAAGCGCATAGCCATCACGCGGAACACCGTATACACGGCCGTTCTCATCGGAAAGCAGCTCACGGATAGACGGATTCATTGCATCCAGCCATCCTCTCTCTTCGAGCTGGTCTGTGATATCTGCAACCGCTTCCTGTTTGATCAGCTTTTGCGGCTCTGTGAACCAGGATTCAAAGACAGTCGGTACAGTACCTGCTTCTACCATCGGCATAAAGGTATCCGTAGAATATTTGTAGTAAGCCGGTACATAGGTAACGTCCGGACGAACCTCTTTCATCTTCTCCAGAAAACCTTCGTGCATCGCGATCTCATCTGTCAGAGTATCCTCCGGCCAGATGCCCAGCGTAACCATGTCTCCTCAGATGCTCCGGCTACCATGCCGGCCATCATCGCCGCTGCCAGTGTTGCTCCCAAAAATCCAACAAGCTTCCTCTTCATAACATTTTCCTTCCTTTCTTACTTTTTTGTTTTTGATTTCATGATTTACCTGTTCTTTTTTTCTTTGTTTCCATTTAACGTTAAATTTATCAAAGTATGTCGTTTCTGCTCTTTTTTGTTTTGTATTATTTGTACACTTTTCCTCCAATTTCTTTTTAGTTTTATACGTTTATCGTTAAACTTATGCTATCATACTATTAAATAAATGTCAATATTGCTTTTTCGTTTTTTCGAAAAAAAAATTATAGTTTGACCGGCGGACCGCAGACTGGCGGGTTTTATCCTGTTACCGGCTTACCGCCTCATATACCGGTCGGTTGTCCTTTGCCGGCAATATAATCAGAAAGAACACGCTCACCAGCGATGCCCCGCCGAGCAGCAGCGCTACCGCGCGGTACGGCAGAATTTCTCCGAGCGCACCGGCCAGAAATTGAAACAACACGCCGCCAATCGCAAACAGCGTATTAAAAAATGCATTCACCCGCGCCCGCATCTGCTCCGGCAAATAACTCATCACCGCAGTCTCGCGGACGGTCGCGCTGCTGATACCCAGACCGCCGCACAAAAACGGCTCGCCAGCATCGCAGGATACGGCAGAAACAGCAGCACCATATCTATTATATTGTAAAAATATAGACAAACTTTGTAAAAGCATAGCGCTTTTTCGCCGGAATCTCCTTCGTGTACTGAAAAAAAGCCGCCAAGCACTCTGCCGATCATCTCCGCACTTTTCAGGAATCCCAGCATCGTTACCGTGAGCCAGGGCTGCGACTGATAATACACCTGTGTGATAATGCCAAGCCCCTCCGACGTCCCCTGCGTGATTGCCATATAGGTGTAAATATTCCGGATGCCCTTTTCTTCTTTTTTATGTATGTGAAGCCCTCCGCGATATCGCGGCGGTATTGGCGGAACGTGTAGGATTCCTCTGCCGCACTTTGCTTTTCCGTCACACGGCTTTCCACCATAATAGAAGCAACTGTGATACCGGCTACAATATAAAATATCACATCCATTTTCAGTGTCTCATACAGAAATGTGGCAAACGGCGCCGACACCACCAGGACGATCGGGTAGACCATCGCGCTCACCGCATAGCCCTTCTGCTTCTCCCCGGCCGGGATCAGATCGGGGTACCACGCCTGGTAAGCCAGCCGGTAAAGACAGATATCGTTCCGCAAGCAGCGTAAACGCAACATATACGCCAAAGGAAAAGCTGTTTTTGCTGATCCAGACTCCCATCACGACGTACAGCACCGCAAGCAGCGCGTCCATCCCGACAATCCACTTCTTTTTCCCGCCCTTGTCGATGAGCGGAGCTGCCAAAACCGGCAGCAGCACATCCGGCAGCATCCCGCAGACCATGATCACCGCTGACAGAAAGGCTGACTGCGTCTCGTCAAACACCAGCAGGCTGACAGGAAGATTCATCGCCTCCCCGCCGATCGCCGACAAGACCGTGGCAGCCGTAATGCATGAAAAATCTTTTTGTCCAGAGCTTTGTTTTTTGTTTCATATTCCTCTCACCCTTCCGCGGACAAATCCGCCTCTTATGGGTAAAATTATATTGAAATAATAAACGCCTGTAAACACGATCATTTTGGGAAATTTATGTTCTGATTTGATACTTTAAGCAGCTATTTTACAATTCAGAGGAAATCTCCTGCTCAAACTCCAGCGCCTGCCTGTATCTTCGCTGTCTTTTGCAGGCCTCCACGATCACTTCGCGATAAAAGTACAGATAGCCAAAATGAAGCTCCTCCTTAATCGCACGGATCAGCTTTTCCAGCAATTTCAGATACTCCGGGTTGTTGAGAAAGCCCTCCTCTGCCTCCATTTCGGCTTCCTCGTAAATCAGCCAGTCCACTGCCGACGTGGCAGTTTTCTTTAAAAGCAGATTTTTCATCTCCGCAAGAATTTTTTTGCCCTCGTCCTTTCGTCCCGTGCGCAGAAAACAATTGCTTTTTTTTGTGAAATATCGGTATCTGAAACTGGTGTCCGGTATCCTCCTGTTCCGCCATCTCCAGATACTCCAGCGCCGGATCATATTTCCGTAAGCTGATGTAAAGTGGCGCCGATATTATAGTAAACGCCTGCAAGCTCCCCTTTTCCACGCAGTATTCTGCAGCAGCCGGATACCGCGCTCAAAATACACCATCATCATTTCTTCCATGTTAAGGCAGGCGTAGGCGTTCCCATTCATAAAACAGAAGTCCGCGAGCTGGTAGGTATTCCCCTCCTCCACCGCTGCCGCCACAACACGCTGCTCCATCCGGTGAATTTCCGAATAATTGCCCTGCCGGAAATACGCCACGCAGAGCATAAGCATTGCATAAGAATTGTTCAGAACGTCGCACGCTTCCCTGGAGAGATGCACTGCACGCTCAGCATTTTTTTCCTCCTGCGCACAGAGAAGCTTATAATAAGCGAGCTGACGCGGCTCCATATGCTCCTTCAGCGCATCGAGGCGATCCATAATGTCCCTGGGCGCCGCCTGTTCGAAGGCGCAGATCAGCAGCCAGTCCACCGCATAACGGCTATACATTAGTGTGCGCTCCCTGCTCCTGCAGTTTTTCATAAACGTCTCTGGTATCCAGATAGTATTGCTGACAGTAAAAATATTTTTCAATAAGCTTCCCAAGCTTTTTCCAGCGCCGCCTGGTCTTTTTTCATAAAAAATTCCCAGACGCGCAAATAACTCTGCCAGGATTTTTTCATCGGCGCAGACTGTCCCATGCTCGATCTTGCTTAAATAAGAGGGCACGCAGATGCCGCCGCAAACCTCCTTCTGTCCCTTGTCCTGCCGGAGACGTTCCAGCTTCAGCAGGATTCCTGCAAGTGTGTTTTTTCTATCATAAACCCCTCCGTATAGAAAAAATTTATTCCATAAGACAATAATCGCCGCACAGAAGCCTCTGTGCGGCGATATAAGATACAAGCCTATACAAATTTAGCAGTATTCAGTTTCACACCCGGTCCCATAGTTGAGGTGAGCGTAACGCTTCTCAAATACTGGCCCTTCAATGCTGCCGGTCTTGCAGCGTCTGGAAGTTGTCGCCCAACTGCTCCTCCGTAAAGGAAGCTTTTCCGATTGGCACATGGTACGATATTTGTCTTATCCAATCTGTACTCAATCTTACCGGCTTTGATATCCTGGATAGCCTTTGTTACATCCATGGTAACTGTTCCGGCTTTCGGGTTTGGCATAAGACCTTTTGGTCCAAGTACACGACCAAGACGTCCTACTACACCCATCATGTCTGGTGTAGCAACTACAACGTCGAAATCCAGCCATCCTTCGTTCTGAATCTTCGGAATCAGTTCCTCTGCTCCTACAAATGTACTCAGCGCCCGCTGCCAGAGCCTCGTCAGCCTTTTTTGCGTTCTTCGCGAACACAAGCACGCGGACACTTTTTACCTGTTCCGTGCGGAAGTACAACAGCGCCGCGGATCTGCTGATCTGCATGACGTCCGTCGCAACCGGTTCTGATATGAGCTTCAATTGTCTCATCAAATTTTGCTACTGCATTTTTCTTTACAACGCTGATCGCTTCTGCGGTGTCATAAAGAGTTGCGCGGTCATAATTCTTTGCCGCTTCGATATATCTTTTTCCTCTTTTCATTTACATAACCTCCTGGTGGTATTTATCGGGGAATTTCCCTCCCACTGTGTTCAATCTACAAGAGTCGACACTCGTTTTCGCTAAGTGCGGGATGTCTACTCTTCAACCGTGATACCCATGCTTCTCGCGGTACCTGCGATCATGCTCATAGCCGCTTCAAAGGATGCTGCGTTTGAGATCCGGCATCTTTGTCTCAGCGATCTCTGTAATCTTGTCTTTGCTGATGGTCGCAACCTTTGTCTTGTTCGGAACACCGGAACCAGACTTGATATTGCAGGCCTTCTTCAGCAGAACTGCTGCAGGCGGAGTCTTTGTAATAAAGCTGAAGCTTCTATCTGCATAAACGGTGATAACTACCGGGATGATCACATCACCCTTGTCAGCCGTTCTTGCGTTGAACTCCTTGGTGAACTGTACAATATTAACACCGTGCTGACCCAGTGCCGGACCAACCGGCGGAGCCGGGGTAGCTCTTACCTGCCGGAATCTGTAATTTGATGTATCCTGTTACTTTCTTTGCCATAATAAGGCACCTCCTTGTGGTATTGTCGGGGGATTTCCCTTGTCTGACCGCCTGCGAATTGACGGCGACTTTTACATTTTCTGAATCTTCTGCGAAACTTATTTCTACCGGCGTTTCGCGGCCGAAAAGCTCAACATTGATGGTAACGATCTGCTTGCTCTCGTTGATCGACTGCACAACGCCGACCGTATCCTTCCAGATACCGCCGATGACGTTGACCGTATCGCCAACCTCGAAATCGACCACAACGCTTTGCTCCTGAATTCCCAAAGGTCTCATCTCTGCTTCAGTAAGCGGTACAGGCTTCGATCCCGGACCGACAAACCCGGTGACGCCCCTGGTATTTCTGACAACATACCAGGTGTCGTCGTTCATGACCATGTTGATGAAGCACGTATCCCGGAAACATTTTCTTCTGAACTGATTTTTCGAAACACCGTTTTTCACTTCCACAACATCCTCCAGAGGTACGCGTACCTCTCAGGATCTGATCCTCCAGATGTCTGTTCTCAATGGTTTGTCGATGTTCGCTCTTTACCTTATTCTCATATCCTGAGTAGGTATGAACTACATACCAGTGTGCCTCTGCCATAAATCACCTATGCCTCCATTAAAAATTAAGAAATCAATACCGAAATCAACTGCATAATGAACATCGAGCACCGCAATAATCGCGATCCGAGTATCACAGAAACTACGCAACAACGCCTGTCTGTTTTGTGAGTGATTTGTTATCCGGCCAGACGATTTTTTGAAATTCGGCTTTCAGACCGTCCTGAACCAGTTTTTCATTGGGCTTTTTGTCTTTCTTGGTTTCTCCCATTTTCTAGCCTCTCCTTCAGCCATGCGGCGTGCTATTTTGTTTCCTTTATGCACCGTGTGTTTCTTGCAGAATCTGCAGTATTTACTTGGTTTCCATTCTGTCAGGATGATTCTTTTTGTCTTTGTCGTGTTGTAATTTCGCTGCTTACATTCCGTACATGCCAATGTGATCCTTTGTGCGCACAACTTCCACC
>VOFD01001536.1_pt1 | contig 14062 bp, 12 predicted proteins | sample 5384101 | NCBI WGS metagenome assembly VOFD01 (sample SAMN12384723, study PRJNA508395) | human gut metagenome | isolation source: healthy gut C | host: Homo sapiens
GAATATTGAAATTTTCGGATATACGGACGAAAAGGAAATCAGCGCGTCGATAAACGAAATCAATGTTTCGGCAGAAGTAAAGGGAAACAGATGGAACGCAGTTTTTCCTCCGATGCAAGCCGGAGGACCGTATACACTGACAATAAAGGGAAGCCTTCAAACCATTGTATACAATAACGTTATGATAGGCGAGGTCTGGCTTGCCGGAGGACAATCCAATATGGAATTCGAGCTGCAAAACGAGCTTCACGGCAAAGAAACCCTTGAAAATATAAACGAGGATAACACAAACGTTAGATATTATTATACTCCTAAGCAGAATTTCATTGATGAAGATTTTTATCTTACTGAAGAAAAAAACCTGCTGGCAGACTGCCGGCAGGGATAATTCAAAAAACTGGTCGGCGGTCGGATTCTATTTTGCCGATATGCTTTCAAAGAAGCTTGGAGTAACAGTCGGAATTATCGGGTGCAACTGGGGAGGCTCTTCTGCGTCCGCAAATGATTACAGTGAGGACAAATGCTTTTCAAAGACGTTGACTTGAAGTTTACAGCGGGCAACTGCTATGGAATTATCGGAGCAAACGGAGCGGGAAAATCCACATTCCTCAAGATCCTCTGCGGTGAAATAGAACCGACTACAGGTGATGTTTCAATTGATAAGGGAACAAGAATGTCTGTACTCAGACAGGATCATTTCGCTTTTGACGAATATAATGTACTGGATACGGTAATTATGGGCAACAGACGTCTTTACGATATAATGCAGGAAAAAGACGCTTTATATGCAAAGGAGGACTTTTCAGAAGAGGACGGCGACAAAGCGGGACAGCTTGAAAGCGAATTTGCCGAACTTAACGGCTGGGAAGCAGAGTCTGACGCTTCAAAGCTTATTCAGGGTCTTGGACTTTCAGAGGATATAATGTATTCACAGATGTCCTCGCTTTCCGGAAATGAAAAGGTAAAGGTTCTGCTTGCGCAGGCGCTTTTCGGAAATCCGGATATTATACTTCTGGACGAGCCTACCAACCATCTGGATATTGACGCTATACGCTGGCTTGAGGATTTTCTTGCAGAATATTTCGGAACTGTTCTTGTCGTATCTCATGACAGGCATTTTCTTAACAACGTCTGCACACACATTGTAGACATCGACTATACAAAAATTAAGATGTATGTTGGAAACTACGAATTCTGGTATGAATCATCACAGCTTATGCAGAGAATGATCAAACAGCAGAATAAAAAAGCTGAGGAAAAGATCAAGGAACTTCAGGAATTTATAGCAAGGTTCTCCGCTAACAAATCAAAATCAAAACAGGCAACCTCACGTCGAAAGCTTATTGACAAGCTTACTGTTGAAGAAATGCCTGCTTCGTCAAGAAAATACCCCTATATCGGCTTTAATATGGACAGAGAACCCGGCAAGGAAATTTTAAGAGTAGAAGGAATTTCCAAGACTGTTGACGGTGAAAAGCTGTTAAATAATGTTTCCTTTACGCTTGGCAGAACAGACAAGGTTGCTTTTATCGGTGAATCCGAGCAGGCTATCACTATGCTATTTAAAATTCTTATGGAAGAGGAACAGCCTGACGAGGGCAGCTTTAAATGGGGTTCTACTACCTCCCGCTCATATTTTCCGAAAGACAACAGCGAATTTTTTAACGGCTGCGATATGACAATAGTAGATTGGATAAGACAGTATTCCACTACCGAGGAAACCGACACCTTCCTAAGAGGCTTTTTAGGAAAAATGCTGTTCTCAGGCGATGACATATACAAAAAGGTAAATGTTCTGTCCGGAGGCGAAAAGGTAAGATGTATGTTCTCAAGAATGATGCTGTTCGGTTTCACCGACAGATAAGGCAGAAGCGGTTTATCCTCCCGCAAATTGCCTGAATTTTGCCAAAGCTTTATAAATGCGTCGCTTACAGTTTCCTCTATATCCTCCTCTGTCATTTTACCTGACAAAACGTTGTATACCACGGTATAGATATAAGCGGAATATTTTCTGATTACACTGTCGAGCGCTCCGGCAGTGTTGTTTTTTAGCTTTATGACCAAACGTTTGTCTTTCATGGGGCTTCCTCCGTTTCCGACGGCTTTCACTAATATATACACATTATATTTATAAAAGGTTACAAAAAATATTATATTTTTGCCTAACCGGCTAATTTATTTTATCCGAATAATATTAACTTATTGCATAACAAAACCGAAGCGCGTGTAAGCTGCTCCGGTTTCATTTTTATATATTATTTTTTATTCCGACACATAAATTTCCTTTACAAAACCGTTTTCTATTTTTATATACGCGTTTACAACCCGCCAGCCTTGTCTGTAACTGACAAGATAATCATAGGAATCGTCTTCAAGCTCCTTTATCTTGCCGCCCCTGTCATAGAATTCATAAAAATTTTTTAAGAGCCGACAACTCGCTTTCGGTCATTCCGCATTGCAGATATGGTATTAAAACATCGCTGTCGCCGTCTAATATAAACGATTCGATATAAAATATATCTCCATAAAGCTTTCCATAAAACTCTGTATTTCCAAATTCCTCCCATCCATAGTCCGAAAGAATCAAATATACGCTTTCATCAGAATCCGAGCCGCCGATCATATCTTTTGTCGCTGTCTTTGAATAAATCTTTTTCTGACCAAGGTCTATTCCTCTTCCGATTAGAAAGTCTGCTGAACTGACCGTTTCCTTCCAGTACCCATAAGGAATTTCCGACATGCTTTCCGTTACGTCCTCCGCCAATGTATTAAGGAAAAAAAGTATTCTGATATCCATCCATCAGAAGCCAAATTTACCGCCGCTTCACACTTAAAAATTATATTATCTTTATAATAATCATAATAGTCTGATTCTTTTAGAGGGAACATAAAATATAAACCATAAACGTTAACGGAGCCGTCAATTACATCCTCATCTGAATATCTGCTCAAAAATTCGTTTCCGGTTTTTTCAAGACTGTCGGCAATCAGAAGATCGTCTATTAATTTAGACGCCTTGCTCATGTAAGACGAGTCCGCCTGATTGTTTTCCGTATTCGATTCAGTGACGCTTATTATATTTTCATCATTAAAGCCTTCTCCGTCGTAGCCTACTATATACTCATGGTTAGTATAAGCCTCTGAAAAGCCGTTCGATTCGCTTGTCACTCCACTGTATTCAGATTCGTTATAATTGATAACCTGTACAAAACGTCTGTAAGAAATTCCGGAGGTTTGATAGCTTTCATGATATTCCGAATAAAGGTAAAACGGAATTTCATTCTGCGGATCATAATCCTCCGAGGCGTCCCACTCTTCAGCGATCATATATGTATTAACGTTTAATTCCTCTAAAAATCAGATTTAACCTCCTGAAAATTTTTGACGCCTGATTCATCAGTTTCTTTTCCTTCGCCGTTTTCCGACTTATTGTCAGACGCGTTCTCAGTCGAGTCAGGCAATACTCCGTTCAAGCTTGAACGCGGCTTGAATTCATTCATTATCTGAGACTTATCAAAAATAACCAGCTTAGCGGCAACGCCTATATTGAAAACTATCAGCAAAGCTATCAGAACCGGTATAAAAATCGGCCGCTTAATAACCGTTATCTCGTCCTTTTCCTCCGTCGCCCTTATAATTCTTTCCTTCAGATGTCTGTCCTGCCTGATTCCTTCAATGCTCCGGTACAATTCCTTTTTGTTCATCCTTATCCGCCTCCATTTCCAATTTAAGTTTTTTTTCTTGCCCTTGAAAGCCTAGAGGTAACGCTGTTTACACCGATTTTCAGAATATCTGCAATTTCATTTATACTGTATCCCTCGTAATAATAAAGCTCCAGTACAGTCCTGTTTTTAGCCGAAAGCTCAAACACATCGATAAGTCTTACCGCGTCCTCTATCAGTCCGGAGGTAAGCTCCGCCGTTTCATCCAGCCCTACCGTTTTTTCTCTGCCAGAAGCTTTTCTGAAAATCCTTGCAGCAATTGACCGCAACCCGTATCAGCCATGCCTTTTCGGCATTCTTATCCGCAAAAACCGGCGATTTATAATAGAATTTTATAAAAGCGTTCTGCACGGCGTCCTCCGCGTCCTGCCTGTTCCCAAGCCGCAGGGCGCATATTCTGTAAAGCATGGGCGAATACTCGTCATACTTATCAGAAAATTCCTCCTTTGTTAAATTAGGTTTGCTCTTCATTCCTCTCCTCCTTTCAGGCGAAATAAAACCGCCGTGAAAATGTGTCTATATAAATAAAACGAACAATTCGCAGAAAATACTGCAAAATAAATTTTTGATTTTTTATATTGTGAATAATGACTATATTTTCAATAAACTATTGCTTTTTTTTACATTTTAATAGTAAAATAGAAATGATATGATTTTTATTCCCTGAATATTTTCGGGAAATAAAACTAACCGCATGGTTTTCCGCATGCGTAGAAAATTCGGCGCGCCGCTGGCCGTAAAAGCGGAAATTGAATGGAGTTTGATCATGCCTATAAAATATGTATTTGTTACCGGAGGCGTCGTTTCCGGTCTTGGTAAGGGGTATAACCGCCGCTTCTCTTGGAAGACTGCTCAAAAGCCAGAGGCTATAAGGTTACCATACAGAAATTTGATCCATATATAAACGTTGATCCGGGCACTATGAGTCCATATCAGCACGGAGAAGTTTTCGTAACCGACGACGGGGCTGAAACAGACCTTGACCTCGGACATTACGAAAGGTTTATAGACGAAAATCTTTCAATAAATTCAAATGTAACTACCGGTAAGGTATACTGGACCGTACTAAACAAGGAGCGCCGCGGAGATTATCTCGGAGGAACCGTTCAGGTTATACCGCATATAACAAATGAAATAAAGGAGAGAATCTATAAGGTCGGTAAGCAGACGGATACGGACGTGGTAATTACAGAAATAGGAGGAACTGTCGGAGATATAGAAAGCACGCCGTTTCTTGAATCCATAAGACAGGTTATGACCGAGGTCGGACGTGAAAACGCCATCTCAATCCATGTAACTCTCGTACCATTTATCGCAGGCTCAAACGAGCTGAAATCCAAACCTACCCAGCATTCTGTCAAAGAGCTTCTCTCACTGGGTATCCAGCCGAATATACTCGTATGCAGAAGCGAATCGGAAATCCCCGAAGATATGCTTGAAAAAATCGGCTTGTTCTGCAATGTCCGCAAAAAAGACGTAATTCAGAATTTAACCGCTCCGTCGCTTTACGAGGTTCTATGATGCTTGAAGAGGAAGGTCTCGCCGAATGCGTCTGCGAGCATCTTAAGCTCAACAATCCCAAGCCTGACCTTGCCGACTGGATAGAAATGATAAACAGGCAGAAGGCGGCGTCAAAAACAGTGAATATCGGATTAGTCGGAAAATACGTGGCTTTGCCGGACGCGTATCTTTCCGTTGCCGAGGCTCTCCGTCACGGCGGCATAGTAAACGACGCCGATGTAAATATAGAATGGATAAATTCCGAAGAAATATCGTCTGAAACCGTCGGAAAAATGCTTGACGGCTGCGACGGAATTATAGTGCCCGGCGGCTTCGGCGACAGAGGTATCGAGGGTATGATCGACGCAATAAAATATGCCCGCGAAAACAAGGTACCGTTTTTCGGAATATGTCTCGGAATGCAGATGGCGGTAGTTGAATACGCAAGAAACGTTGCGGGGCTTGATGGAGCAAACTCTACGGAATTCGCGCCGGACGGAAAAAACAGCGTTATCGACATCATGGAGGATCAGAAGGACGTTACTGAAAAGGGCGGAACAATGCGTTTGGGACTTTATCCCTGCAAGCTTGTACCAGGTTCAAGATGCGCCGGTATCTACGGAGACTCTCTTATATACGAGCGTCATCGTCACCGTTGGGAATTCAATAACGCCTACCGCGCCAAACTTACGGACTGCGGTCTTAAAATAGCCGGCGTATCTCCTGACGAAAAGCTGGTTGAAATAGTTGAGCTTGAGGATCATCCTTGGTTCGTAGGAGTCCAGTTCCATCCGGAATTCAAATCCCGTCCTAATAAACCTCAGAAGCTTTTCGCAGATTTTATAAAAGCGTCGGTTATGCAGCATGAAAAAAATAACGGACTTCAACCGCATAAGGAAAAAAAATAGTTCTCTCAAAAATCGACAAAATTATATTTTCTCTCGGCGCTGCCGGATATGCTATAGCTTTTTACTTGAAATAAGGTTTTCTGCGGAAAGCAACTATATTTCGTCCGGAATAGCCGCTTCCGCAACAGGAGTATTTCTTATAGCTAAAGCGATTCAGAATAAAAAAGAAAAATAAGCTTATATTCTTAAAGCAAAAAGCTTGTTTTCGCTTTAACGCTAATAATCGGATTCATACTGACCGCAATGGGTATTTATTGGATTATATCCTTATTTTAAAATAGTAATTTTCAGGGACGCCGTTTAAAAAGCGGCGTCCCTTAAATTTATGTCATTCAATTATTGCTTTTATAAAGCTCCTTAGGCGTTGACGAGTATGTCCAGTCGGTTACTTCCACCTTTTCACCGTTATAATTTCTCCTGTAGACAAAAACTCCGTCGCGGCTGAAGCTTTCCTCGTCAGAAAAATAATACTGACGGAATCCCTTTTCAAAATCCGTATATAGCGTTTCTCCGATTTCTCCGTATGGAACAAGAGGTACAAACTTATAACCGTGATCAGACGCATATGTCTGCGCATAGGTTTCATAATAGCCCGACACGGTCATGCCGGACGACGTAAAAGCATTTATTCCTATGTCGGCGACGCCTGTACCGAGAGTTATATCAACTATATTATTGCAGTCAAAAAACGCGCCGGAGCAAATATATTCCACGCTGTCCGGAAAAGTAACATATTTTATATCAAAATCTCTCTGAGCCTCGAAATATGTAAAAAGATTACCGGAAATAACCCTTATGCCTTCCGGTATCTTAATATCAGATGAAGCGCCGGTATAATCATAGAGTATATCTCCGTTCAATATAACAAAATCGCCCTTCTTTTCAAGACCGTTTTCAAACGGAGAAGCATAAAACGGATAAATTCCCACATCAGTCAGCTTACCTTCTATGCTTACCTTGCTCAGGGAAAGACAGTTTGAAAACGCGGAACCGCCTATTGAAGTAACAGATTCCGGTATAACAAGCTCTGTTATAAGCTTCTGACCTATAAAACCTCTTTCGGATATAGCGGTAACGTTTTGCCCGTCAAGAGAAGCCGGCAAAGAAACGCTTCCTATTAAAGCAGTTCCTTCCGTCGCCCTTATCTTTACGCCGCCTGAGGATAATCCGGTATATTCAAACCGGCTGTCCTGCTGTGAGACAATATAAATCTCACTTTCCTCCGCCTGATAAATGTAATCCTAAAAAAATGAAAACACGAAAAAAGAAACCGTAAAAACAAACGATTTTTTAATTTAATACCGTTCATTTTCTACACAGTCCTCCTTCCGAGATTTTTTTCTGAATACGAAAAGCTTGCTGAAAAAGTAATTAAGAATAAGTATTATCACCTGAGAAAGCATCGTCCATATAAATTCATTCATCTTTTCAGGAGAACCCATAAGCTTATTGACAAAAGCGTTTGACATCAGTCCGCTCGAATAATTTATATTACCGAGGCCTAAAATTCTTATAAATAATCCTGAAAGATTTTCAACGAATATAAAAGTTATAAGCATGTCCAGAAGAAACGTAATCCCCCTGCCCATATAAAACGAAACGGCTTCCTGACAACCTGTCCCGCGTTTTCCGTTTTCTTTTAAATACATACTTCTTATTTGTTATAAAAGCAAAGGTTATCGCGGTTATCTGCGCAATTGCCGTCGCTATCATCGCAGCTCCGCTTATTTCGCCAAGAAGCATTCTTGAGCCGAATCTTGCTATATAATAAACGAGCGTCGTAAGCGCGCCGAAAAATATATAAGTCAGCGCTTCCTCATATTTTATAAAAATTTTCCTAAGCCTTTCCGAAAATCCGGAAGCGGCTCTTTTACTTGATTTTTCAGACATTTTATTCTCCTAAAATTACTTTTACACATAGTTTTTCCGGTATTGATACGCCGTTTTTACTCAGCCCTTTATATAATAACATATTTCTAAGAAAAATCCAAGTATTTATTATAACCACATTTTATAATTTCGCTATTGAAAGTTTTATATAATTATGATATTATATAAAATGAGAGTTTTTACATAAATTCAGGAGGAAAAATGTATAAAATTTTAATTATAATAATTTTGATTATCATGTCGGCAGTCTTTTCAGGAAGTGAAATGGCGTTTTCCAGCGTAAATAAAATCCGTTTAAAAAATTACGCCTCGCAGGGAAACAAACGTGCCGAAAGGCTCTGAAGATAGCAAATAAGTTTGACGACGCCCTAACAACAATACTCATAGGCAACAATATAGTAAACATACTGTCCACATCTATAAGCACGGTGCTTTTCACACAGATTCTGGGTTCCGGAGGAGTAGGCGCGGCAACCGTGGTCATGACGATACTTGTGCTTATTTTCGGTGAAATAACTCCCTAAATCATATGCAAAAAGCCATGCGGAAAGCGTCGCGCTCTTTATGGCAGAGCCGCTTTGGATTCTCATAAAAGCTTATGACTCCGGTAGTCTTTTTTTCTTTAAAATACTTCAAAATTTCATGAAGCCTAAAAATGAACAGCCTACGGTAACCGAAGACGAGCTAAAGTATATGATTGAGGAAATCGAGGAACAGGGCGTTCTTGAAGAGCAGGAAAGCGATCTGGTGAGATCTGCACTTGAGTTTGACGAAATTACAGTCGATGAGATTTTGATACCGAGGGTAAACGTAGTCGCAATAGAACGCAACGAGGATTTCAATAAAATAAAAGAATTATTTCTGACTGAAATGTATTCGCGTCTGCCCGTCTATGAAAAAAACGTTGATAATATTATAGGCGTAATAACAAACAAAAGCTTTTTCAGACTGATGGATGAAAATAAGGAGGATATAACGGAAATTATACAGGATATTATTCATCTTTCCGATCTAAAGCTTATAAGCGAGGCGCTGAAGGAAATGCAGAAAAACAAAACGCATATGGCTGTAGTCCTCGATCAATACGGCGGAACAAAGGGTATAATTACTATGGAGGATATAATAGAAGAGCTTGTAGGCGAAATCTATGACGAAAACGACGAGATAATTAATAATTTCATTCAAACCGGCGAAAACGAATATGAGGTTTCAGGAGAGCTTAATATAAGCGATATGCTGGAGAACTTAAATTTGCCTGATAACGTAATTGAAAGCGCCGGCAATACGATAGGCGGATGGGTAATGGAGCTTCTCGGGCATGTCGCAAAGGAAGGCGAAACGGCTCAGAGCGGAGCATTCAAAATGCACGTTATGTCCGTCAAGGAACAGAAAATCCAGAAAATACGGCTCACTATACTGACAGATCCGGAAAATGACGAAAATAATGAATAAAATCAGCCCGTTCTAAATGAACGGGCTTTTTATCTTCTCAAAGCTCGCCCTTTCTGTATTGAGTGGGCGTCATGCCGGTTTCCTTTTTGAATTGCTGCATGAAATAAATCTCGCTTTCATATCCGCACATCACCGCTATTTCCGCTACGCTGCTTCTGTCAGTGACTAAAAGCCTTCTTGCCAGCGCTATTCTCGCCGTGATAACGTCCTTCATGACGCTTACTCCAAATTCGCGTTTATAGAGCCGCTGAAAATATGCGCGGCTCAACGCCATAGACTGAGCCATATCGTCCACGCTCCACTTTTTTTTCGGATTTTCATATATACGCTTTCTCAGATCGAAAAAAGCCTTTAAGATAAGTCGTTTTTCCTTTTGCCTTCCATACGCTTTCTTTTAACAGTTTCATTCAAATTCCTTATTATATCCGAGAGAGCTAAGCCGTCTCCCACCTCGCCGCAATAATAACCGGCGTCAAGAATTATATTCATTCCGCTTTCTATAAAAGATCGATTCGACGCGCAATATTTTTTTATAACGGCTATATGCTCCTCTGCCGCGCCGTTTTTATAATCCATGCTTCCTATAATATAAAAATTATCGTCTCCGCAGCGGCAGCATATTTCATTGCCGCGGCAGCTACTGTTTACAGCGTTCGCTACCGTTATAATTATATCGTCTCCGAAGCCGCAGCCCAATTCAAGATTTATGTCGCTGAGATTATTTATATCTATCGCAATCATCATGAATTTTTTCCTTGTTTATTATCGCCTGCTCATACATTTCAGAAGACAATTCCTCAAAGCCGCGGCGATTATATATACCGGTAAGAGGATCTCTCACCGCCGTAAGGTGTATGCGTTCACTGAAACGCCTTATATAATTTCTTATTCGGATTGTTTCTATAGCCACGCTGACGTTATCGGTCCACGTCCAAAACTGTTTGTCAAAGGAATACTGACCGTTACAGAATTCAACCGCTGCGAAACCGAACCGCCTGTCTTTAAAGTGCAGCGGAACAAAATAATATGCCGACGGATTTTTTCCCTCCGCATATATCCGAGAACGCCTTGTCAAGCGGCATGATACTATACCCTCCGCTATCGCCGGTAAGGTGAAACATTATTATATTTTCAGAATATCCATTTACGCTGTAGCCTCTCCTTCCGGTATTGTTTATACCGTCCCAGTCGTCGCATATGCAGACGTAAAGCTCCTTCAGTCCTCTTATAAGATATGTAAACCCGCTTAATACTCCGGCAAAATCCTGTAAATTCTCCTGCTCCGAAATCTGCTGCATCATATTGCTTGACTGAAGCAGATCGAAATATTCCATCTGTTTTGCACGATCTTTCCTATACCATTTAAACATACGGCTTTCAGATTCGCCGCATCCGCAGCTTCCCCCGGTCTCTACCGCTTCAATATGAAGCTCATACTTCTCGCATACCTCCCCTGTAATTCTTTTTATGCAGCAAGCATACGGTTTTAATGCCCTGATTATAATTTATATCAGACATAGCCGTTACAGTAGGCGTATTAAGAGCGTTGCCCGTATACGAATCGAAGCCTGCAACCGCAATTTCCTCCGGAACTCTTATGCCTCTTTCAATCAAAGCGTTTGTAAGACTTACGGCCATGCCGCCGTTAGCGCAGACTACCGCCTCCGGCTTTTCTATTTTACCGAAACAAATAGCTTCCGCAAGCTCCTCGGCGGATTTTTTCCCAGAAATCCCCGTAAAATTCCCAATCTCTTTTAGCCGGTATACCGTGCCTTCTCATTGCGTCCCGATAGCCCTCAAGCCTATTTTCCGACTGATGACAGCCCTTATATCCGGTAAGGCAATATATCTTTTTCAGCGAATGAATTTCAATCATATGAGATACGAGCCTGCTGAAAATTTCACGGTCGTTCCATATCCTGAATTCACTGCCGTCATACTTATCCATTTCAACATACGGCAATCCTGATCCGCGGCATACGGACGTTATTTTTTCCTTTACTTCCCCTTTCCTAAACGATTCCGAATATATTATTATTCCGTCAGCCTTATCGGGATCAAAAAGCTCGAATATATTTTCTTCTCCCGTCTGGAAGGGATAGTCAATATCATGATTGGAAAACATAGAATAAGCCATGACGTCATAATTCAAGATATTTGCCTGTCTTATGATCCCCTCCATGATCTTGCGGTTATATTCAGACTGAAGATCCGCCATAAGCACGGCAATACGTTTCCTATTTTCATCACCCAAATCAAGCCCTCCCCGCATTATTCTATAATTATATAATAGCTAATATTTATAGCAATGTCAACAAAAAAAAATCCAAACGCAGAAAAACATTTCATGAAAAAAGTCATAATATATTAGTTAATATCATTTTTTCGATTGTTTCCCCAATAAATTCGTGATAAAATATAAACGATTAAAGTCAATGGCTATTTATATCGGGAGGGAATTATGAAAAAGTTTAAATCCATTTTACTTTCATTAATAATGGTCTTTACGGCTGTTTTCGGATTTTTTCCGCAAGCCTTAAATCATGTAACATCGGCGGACGCGCTTTCTTATCCGGTGCAGGCGGTAAATTTCTCCGCTTTTACAACCGACCGTAACCTTAATTTATCCGGAACCGCACTCGACGCAAAAAAAGCCTCCGGATCCGTTACGGAGAACTGGAGTATAAATTATATTTCAGAAGGCGTATACAATATTTGCAGCATGTCCGACGGTCAATATTTGACCGCGGGACAGAACGGGCTTACAGTATCTCCGGAAGACTCTGTAAGCGCCCGGTGGAATATAACAGGAACCGATAAGGATTTCGAGGGTTATTATCTTTATTATAAAATAACAAATATTTCAACCGGAAAAGCTATTACATATTATCAAAATTCAAACGCCGTTTCTCTTGCAGATTATACAGGCGACGGAGCACAGAAATGGAAGCTCAATTGTTACGGTCTTAACGGATTTGCCGCAAACTGCATGGTAAATGAGGGTGAAAAAGCCTGCGCAATCGGAGGACTGCTGGGCAAAACCGTTTATGTCGGCAATGCTGAAGATCTAAAAAACGCAATGGATTCGGCAGAGCCTCTCACTATTGTAGTAAACGGAAACATTGATTGCAGCAGCATGGGATATCTGAGAGTAAGAGATAACAAAACGGTCGTAGGCTCTTATCAGGCTAACAGAATTCAGGATTGCATGATAAGAACAAATAACGAATACGGCAATGAGGGCGACGAACCCAGCGATAATATCATATTCAGAAATATCGACTTTGAAGCATGGAAAAATGAAGATAAAATACTGATACAGATATGGTCGTCAAGAAATATATGGATAGATCACTGTACATTCAACAGTACCTTGCCGAAAAACAGAGACGAGGTCGGAAAATTCATTTGGATAAATACTCCTTATGAATCCTATATGGACGCAAAGGACAGACTTCGCAGTCCGGATTATATCACCCTTTCATACAACACATTTACAAACAGATACTGGACCGTCGCTTACGGAACACAGAATACCGAAACCGGACGCTGCCGCACATCAGTTATGTATAACGTATGGGATTCATGTATAAGACGATGTCCTCAGGTCGGAAACGGCAGTCTGCACACCTACAATAATTTCCACGTCAGAAATACGACCTCCGAAGAAAACGACGGCAATTGTCAGATTATCTGCGGAGAAGGCTCCACTGTTTATTCTGAATCAAACCGTTTTGAAAAAATGCAAAAGGAATCCAGCGGATACTGGGATCAGGAGGTTTCGATAGATTCAAACGCTTCATTTGCCGACAGCGGATCGTTTACCGATAAAACAGAAAACGGAGACGGGACACCTTATGAACTGACAATCAGCGTATAAAAAAACCGCATGGCGTCCATCGTCCAATTACGGTTATACTCTTCTATCCGCTTACAATCAGAGCGGAGAAAACGACGTTAAGGATTTTTGCATGAATTATGCCGGAACGGCCGCTTCTCTAGCCGAGCTTAAATATATATCCGATGAAGAATTTTCTTCTATTATAATCAAAACTATAGAATCTCCGTTTTTAAAAGAAAGTTTCGATTCAGAATACGCAGCGGAAGAATATACTCCCGCGGTTTTAAGCGAAGGCGCAGTATACATGATAAAAAATATTAACAGCGGACTTTACATGGAGGTTGACGGAGGAAAAACCGAAAACGGCGCCAACGTTCAGCAATGGGGCGCGGATTCCGCCGCTTCTCATAACACCTGGCGCGTATTGTCTGCCGGGGAAGGCTATTATTATATTTACTCGCAGGTCGGAGATAAAATTACTTATCTGCTTGACGTAGCAAACGGCAGCGCGGACAATGGAACAAATATTCAGATTTACAGCGATACCAAGGCGGACGCACAGCAATTCAAATTTATCAGGAATAACGACGGATCATACTGCATACTTACCAAGGCTTCGAACGACAAAAGCTGTATTGCGGTATCCTCCGCTTCGGAAAGCTCCGGGGCAAATATCGTACAATGGTCTGTTAAAAACAGCGACGCCTCACAGAAATGGGAATTAATTCAGGTAGAAGATACAGGCTGTA
>VOFD01001443.1_pt1 | contig 14047 bp, 19 predicted proteins | sample 5384101 | NCBI WGS metagenome assembly VOFD01 (sample SAMN12384723, study PRJNA508395) | human gut metagenome | isolation source: healthy gut C | host: Homo sapiens
AACATCAATATAATCACAATGGAAAAGATAAATTTTGAAACACTCGCAAGCAAATATGGCTTTGACGGTGGATTTTTGTGAAAGAACTTCACGAAAAGGTCATTGACAAAGAGAATTTCGCCCGTGCGGTACGGATGTTTGCGGTCGGATTGCTGCCCTATGATATGGCGACCGGGAAAGACCCAATCAATATCGCCGAATATCGGCACAAAGGTAGCCAAGAATATGTGGGAGTTCCGCAGGAAGAAAGCGGAAAACATCAAAGCTGCAATGGAACAACAACGCAAGATTGTTGGAGTATTACAACGGATGCAAGGCATTTACATTGAAAAATAAAGCCGTCAAAGACGTTGTTTTCGTCAAGGATGGGCATTTGGTTGCCTTTGCCCATTTTGAGCCGAAAACAAGGCGGAATTTATGCGGCAAACAATGAAGTAATGCCCAACTTCCGTTGGCATCCGCACGAATACTTGGCACGGTTGCGCAAGATAAACAAAGCCTTTTATCGCAAAAGTCAAGAAAGCGGCGGTCAATTCGCCGCGTGAATGGTTTGATTTCAATGTTAAGGTAGTTTTTAAGGTTAATATTAACTTCATCCAAGGTTAATATTAAGGTAATGATGATTTGACTTATACAACATAAAAAAGCAATGGACATAAACGATTTGAAAAAAGAAAACAGCTTCTTGAATCTCGGATTGATTCTTTGATAGCGACTTTCCTTGATAAATACAAAGATGTGACAATTAAAGGTCTTGAAATTGAAATTTTAGAAGCAAAGGATGTGTTTAGCCGCAAAACAAGATGTGTGCATACATCAATATCATTAACTTTGTAATCTTCACCATAACTAAAAAGATATGCGATTATCAATCAGTGCAAAGGAGTATGATGCCATAAATTTTGCCATTGACCAAATTGAAATTGAATTGGAAGCATCAACAGATGATGAATGGAATGAATTGGCGCAAGACTCTTTGCGGTGCTTGTATGCAATTTGCGAAACAACAATTTTAGGCGGTATCCGGCGCGACAAGTCACAGGTCATCTCGGAGTACATCGAGGGCAAACAGACCCGGAAACAGCTATCCGCAAAATACGGCGTGTCGGTCAGGACGATAGAACGAGACCTGGAGGGGATGCGGTACGTTCAGAAAGTTTCCAAGGACAGGAGTGTTGTCATTCAGATGGATACGACCTACTGGGGCAGGGACTTCGGTCTGATGGTGGTAAAGGACGCCTATAGGAACAAGATCCTATGGCGCAAGTATGTCAGATACGAGACGATAGCGGGCTATCTGGAAGGCGTGGGCTGGCTCAGGGAGCACGGCTTCAGGATATATGGAGTTGTCATAGACGGCCTGCGCGGCCTCGCGGAAGCACTGAGGGCATATCCGGTCCAGCACTGCCAGTTCCACCAGATGATGACTGTGAGGCACTATCTTACCGGCAATCCCGACATCGAGGCCTCCCGGGACCTCCTCTCGCTTGCCAGCAGTATGACCAGAATGGACAAGGAGAGTTTCATCGGGGCTTACGACGAATGGTACGTCAAGTACAGGGACGTCCTGAACGAAAGGGTGCATGACAGAAGGATGAAGACTCCTCCCTATATGAGGCCAAGGCTCAGGAGCGCATACCTCAGCATAAGAAGGAACATGAAACGCCTGTGGACATTCTACGATTACAAGGACAGGGTCATACCGAACACGAACAACGGGCTGGAGGCGGTGTTCGCTGACATCAAGTCAAAAGTGAGGGTTCACAGCGGCCTTACAAGGGAACACCGGATGAAGCTTATTGACGAATACATATCACGTCATTATTGACATAAGTATCATGAATTTTGTCGACGTTTCCGTTCTCGTGAAGCAGGATGTCATGGGAAAAACCCGTGATAACGATAAGCGAGACCCAGCCTTACGAAGTCGTCCGTCTTGGGCAGCGCCGATCCCATATATGTCAGGTTCAGCGTCGAGAACCTGCGCGACGGGGGAGAATGTCACCGCCGAGCCCGATGTCGACTGGATAGAGATGACGACCGTACAGTCCGGCTATATGGGTTTCACCGTAAAGCCCAACGATGGAGATGAACGCACCGGCAACATACGCCTAAGCTACAGAGACGCCGAGCCTGTCAACTTCAAGATCATTCAAGATGCGGCTCTTGAGGGCGACGGCCTGGTTGTCACGGTTGCCGACGTAACCGCCACCTCCGTCACCGTGAATGTGCAGACCTTCATCGAAGAGACTTATTCAACAGGCGTGATTCCCAAAGCGGAACTCGATGCGTTCGGCAACGACAAGGCTTTCCTGGACGAACTGGTACGTCAGATGAAAAATGAATATGAAAGTTCAGACTTGGCGGACTATGGCGTCAGCTTCGCAAGTTACTTCGGATTGTCGGACAGCGACGAATCAGTATCTTTCGGAACCGACCCTTATGGCCAGAAGCTGCTCAGCGACACCGACTATTACGCGTTCGCGTTCGACCCTCTGCCGACGAGAACAATGTGGTGAGCTATAGCGGAACTCTCTACAAGGTAGAATTCAGCACTTTGCCGGCAGAGGAGCAGGAAGACATGAACTTCACTTTCAGCTTCAACGAGAAGAACAAGCTCGTCTGCACGCCTTCGGATCTTGAAAGGCCCTATTGCCTGATAGTATTCGGCACGAGCATGGACAGATATACCGAAGGAATGACCCCGGAGCAGATCGCCGATACCTACCAGAGCCAGCCCGCATATTGCCAATACTTCACAGGCGTAGGCACCAGCATCGTATATATGAGCTCATACGACTCTCCCTACACCGCCTACGCTTTCGGCTATGACCAGGCTCTCGGCGAAAAGGACTTCATCCATCACGGTCTACGAGTTCGCCTACCCGCCCGAAGAGACCGCGGCTTCATCCGTAATATTGAACAGAAGCCGATAACGAGCCGTCTCGAGGCGTCTCGCTGAAAAACGGCATAGAACAGGTTCCGGCGGATTTCAATATCAGCTGGAACCTGTTTGGTTTTGCTTTCTAAGAGGAAGAAAAATTCGACGGCTCCGCGCATGTCAACATATTGACTTGATTTCGGCCTGCAATGTATTATGCATCGGCCTCAATGTGGCATAACTTGAGACACGACCCTACGGAAAGCTTTTCGTCTGTCGCGCAAAACACCGGTCACAACGACGGTCTTCAGGCATGCATTTAAAGCCCGAGTGCAACCGGTCTCACAGTTTCCGGGCGACCGGTCACGCCGCCATGCATTGGAACCTTATCAGAATACGACGGTCGTGACCGATATTTTGCACGACGGGAACCGGTGAGCAGGAAGCACAGGCCGTTTATAATTAAGCGTTTACACAGCCCGCACACATGATTTCATCCGCAGGAACTGGACGGCTCTACGCTTCCGGCAAACCCGGGCGGTCGTAATACCATCTCCGGGATGAGGGGCCGCATTTCCGGACTGGACTGACGCCGCGCCAGCATACCGCAGGAGCCTATGCGGAAAACGGCTGTCCGTACGAAGCGTCAGAACGTGAACTTGACCATGGCCTGAACGCGGTGGTTCGTGACCCAGTGCAGATTGGCGGTGGCGAGGCCGAACTTCGCGTCGTCGTTGCCGAACTCGCCGTACTGGACTCCGGTGATGTCATACTCCAGGCCGAAGGTCAGCCGGCCGAGGTTGTAGAGCACTGTGGGGGTCACGCCTCCACATGCTGTTCATGTTGGAGAAACTGTTCTTGCTGAAATACAGGTAGTCAGGACTGGCGATTTCCTCGGCGGTTCCGAAATTCTTCACGTATAGCCCGCGAAGAGCACTCCCTGAAGCTCCCTGCCGTACTTGAGGCTGATCCACGAAGACGAGTTGCGGGTCGGGGTGTAGTTCCAGCTCGCATCGGGGTCGGGCACGCCGTTCCCGGTGACGCTGGCAGCGGTCACGGCATATCCGCCGTTCAGGTTCATGCTCACCGCCCTGTGCGAAGACGGTCTTGGCCTTCACCGTGAAGTCGTCGTCGGAGTACTGCAGGTACAGGAAAGGATTGAAGGTGGTGATGCGGTCGCTCAGGCTCTCGCCGGCAGCGTTGATGTGGCGGGGCTTGATGGAGAGCATGTCCACGCCTATGCGCCCGAGGAATCCGTCGTTGGCATAGTTCAGAAGCCGAGGTATATCTCCGGAGTCTTGCCGTACTTGATATAGTCGGCGGAGGCTCCGTCAGGGCCGGCGGAAGTATACTGCATCTGCCAGATCGCGGCGAGGTCGACCGAGAAATCGCCGAATTCATAGCCGACAAGGAACAACGGGGTGCGGCTGAAGGGGTTGAAGGCGCGCCTGCGTTCAGCGAGAGCACGTCGGGCTGGTCTGCGGCGAGAGGGTGCCATGCCTGGCCGACCTTGAAGTAAAGGTCGTCATAGCCAAAGGTCACGTAGCCTGACGCAGGCGGAGCTGCGCGGTTCCGGTGACTCCGCTGACGCCGCATAGAAGTCGGTCTCGATCTTGGCGCCCATGTCCCAGCCACCGAAGCGATAGCCCTTGACATCCACTCCGAGGCGTGAGGTCAGGGCGGCGAAACGGAAGGAGCCGACCGCGTTGAGATCGTTGTCCCCTGCCATGTCGCGGTCGATCCTTGGGCATATAGTAGAAGAGGTCCTCGATGCTCGAGAGACTCTCGCGGGAATCGTAGGCAGCATAGGTGCGGATGAATCCGTAGAGCTGGATCTTCCCGTCGTTCTCGCCCGCCGTCGCGGTGAGGGCGAGAAAGGCCGCTGCGGATACAGCGAACAGTTTCTTGAAATTCATTACGACAATCGTTACACTAATACAGGGAGCCGGCCGCAGGTCATGATGCGGCCGGCTCCGTTGGAATCTAAACTATTTTTTCGAAGGGGAAGAACTCGGTGAGCATGAAGTAGCCCAGTATGAAGCCGAACACTCCGATGATGACGCCCACCTTGGCCATGTCCTTGGTCCTGACGAGACCGGTCGACGAAGCAATGGCATTGGGAGGGGTGGAGATAGGGAGTATCATGGCGAGCGAAGCGCAGACCGCTATGAAGGGGATGAGAGCCTCCATTCCTCCGAACTGCATGAACTGGTCGTGGTTGGCTGCGGAAGGGTCGGCCATCGCCGAGCCTACGACCACCAGGATGGGCACCAGCAGAGCCGCGGTGGCGGAGTTGCTGATGAAGTTGGACAGGGCGTAGCATACGCCGCCGGCAATCAGTATCACGATCACCACGTCCATGGTGCTGAAAGGAATGGCATTGATCAGCGTGGCGGCGAGCCCTGTCTTGTTGAGCCCGGTACCGAGTGCGAAGCCTCCGGCCACGAGCCAGAGCACGCTCCAGTTGATCTCCTTGATGTCATCCTTGCCGAAGACTCCGGTGCAGGTGTAGACCGCCAGGGGAATCAGGGCCACGATGTTGGAGTTGATTCCGGTGATGGCCTCGGTCACCCAGAGCAGCAGGGTCACCGCGAAGGTTCCCCAGGCCACGTAGGTGCGCCAGGTCTTCTTGTCGTTCTTGGTCTCTATATGGAGTTCTATCTTCTTCGACTTGAAGGGGAAGAACAGCATCAGCAGGCCCCATGCGATCAGAATCATCACGATCACGTAGGGAACCATGTGCTCCATCCATTCCACGAAACTTATCTGGTAGCCGGCGCTTTCGAGTGCGCCGAGGGCGATTGCGTTGGGAGGGGTTCCGATGGGGGTTCCCATTCCGCCGAGGTTGGCCGCGATGGGAATCGACAGCGCGAGGGCCACCTTTCCGGTCTCATTGTCGGGCAGCGCCTTGAGCACGGGGGCCAGGAAGGCCAGCATCATGGCGGCGGTGGCCGTGTTGCTCATGAACATCGAGAACAGGCTGATCACCAGAAGGAAGCCGAGCAGCACGAATCTGGGGTTCTTTCCGAAAAGGCCCAGGAGAACCTTTGCGAGCTTGGCGTCCATGCCGTACTTGGAAGCCACGATGGCAAAAACGAAACCTCCGAGGAAGAGCATCACCACGGGGTCGGCGAACGATGCCATGATGCTCTTGTAGTCGATCAGAGTTCCGTACTGAGGGTCGCAGAACGCCCGCATGCCCTTGTCCGAGACGGTGAGCAGCATCACGACGATGACAATGAGGGACGTGGTCCAGTTGGGAATGATCTCGAACATCCACATGAGCGCCGCGAACACGAAGATCGCTATCATGCGCTGCTGGACTACGGTGAGGGCGTCGATGCCGAAGAAACTGACAGGTACCGCCCAGAGGAATATCGTGACTGCCAGCACTATGGGCAGCAGCACACAATATTTGACAGAAAACTTGCTGTGTGACATTATTAGTTTTAATTAGTACAGTGTCCTGATTAGCATTCGCAAATATATCAAAAACTTTTCAAACACGCCACACCGACTCGGACCGGCTTCCCGGGCGGGCATCCGTATGGCAACAGAATGAAATTTTGTTACATTTGTGCAAAAATGCACATTATTGAACATATGAAAACCTGTCTGCACGCGGCCGCAGCCGCCGCGCTGATGCTCACAACCGCATGTAAAATGGAAAATCCGCTGCTTACTGAATCGCCCCTCCCCTACGGGGCCCCGCATTCGACAAAATCAGGACGGAGCACTACCTCCCCGCCTTCAAGGAGGGCATAGCCGAGGCCAAGGCCGACATCGACGCCATCACCTCCAACCCCGACGCCCCCACCTTCGCCAACACCATCGAAGCCCTGGAGTTCGCCGGAGAGAAGCTGGGCGACGTCTCCTCGATATTCTACAACCTGCTCGAAGCCGAGTCGACTCCCGAGATGCAGGCCATAGCCGAGGAAATCTCGCCGATGATGACCGATACTCAATGTATGTCTCGCTCAACGAAAAGCTCTTCGGGCGCATCAAGGACCTCTGGAACCGCAGGGACTCCTCGGCCTCGAACCCGACCAGTACAAGCTGCTCGACGACACCTACAAGTCGTTCGCGCGCAACGGCGCCAACCTCTCGCCCGAAGACAAGCAGACCTACAGCAAGTATCAGGAGGAGCTCTCGCTGCTGAGCCTCAAGTTCAGCAGCAACCTGCGCTGGCATCCACCAACGCCTACAAGCTCAACCTGACCGATGAGGCCGACCTCGAGGGGCTGCCCAGTATGTGCCGCGACATGGCGGCCGCGGCCGAGGGAGAACGGACAGCAGGGCTGGACCTTCGACCTCTCCTACCCCAGCTACTCCGCATTCATAAAGTTCAGCGCCAGACCCGAGCTCAGGAAGCAGATCTACCTGGCCTACAACTCCATAGCCTACGGAGGAGAATTCGACAACTCCGAGATATGCATCCAGCTCGCCGACCTCAGGCTCAAGACCGCCAGGCTGCTCGGCTACGAGACCTACGCCGACTACATGGTGGAGGACAGGATGGCCGGCAGCGTGGAGAACGTCGACAAGCTGCTGGACGCCCTGCTCGAGCCCTCGCTGCCCCGCAGCCAGGAAGGAGGTCGCCAGAATATACGACTACGCCCGCGAGAACGGCTACGCCGAGAGCGAGCTGCAGCCCTGGGACTTCAGCTACTGGTCGGAGAAATACAAGGAGGCCCACTTCTCGCTGAGCGACGAGCAGCTCAAGCCCTACTTCAGGCTCGAGGACTGCATCGACGCCGTGTTCGGCCTGGCCACCCGGCTCTACGGCCTCCAGTTCAACCTCCGCACCGACATCCCCGGATACAACAAGGACGTGAAGGTATACGACGTGTGCGACGCAGACGACAGGCACATCGCCCTGTTCTATGCCGACTTCTTCCCCCGTGCCACCAAGCGCAGCGGAGCATGGATGACCAGTTTCCGCGAGCAGAGCATCAAGGACGGAGTGGAGCGCAGGCCTTTCGTGAGCATAGTCACCAACTTCAGCAAGCCCACGGCCGACGCACCCTCGCTGCTCACCTACGACGAGCTCACCACCTTCCTGCACGAGTTCGGCCATTCGCTGCACGGCATGATGGCCGAAGGACGCTACCCCTCGCAGACCGGCACCAACGTGGCCTGGGATTTCGTCGAGCTGCCGTCGCAGATCATGGAGAACTGGGCTACGAGCCGGAATACCTCAAGCCGTTCGCCAGGCACTATGAGACCGGCGAGGAGATTCCCGACGAGCTCATAGAGAAGATCTCCGAATCCAAGAACTACAACGTAGCCTACTCCCAGGTGCGCCAGCTCCAGTTCGGCCTCCTCGACATGGCATGGCATGACACCGCCTAGCCCCTCGAGGGGAGCGTGGGGACATCGAGCTCAACGCCACCAGGGACGTTCAGGTCCTCCCGACCGCCGAAGGCACCTGCATGTCGCCTTCGTTCTCCCACATCTTCGCGGGCGGCTACTCGGCCGGCTACTACTCCTACAAGTGGGCCGAAGTGCTCGCAGCCGACGCCTGGTCGCTCTTCAAGGAAAAAGGCATCTTCAACACCGAGGTCGCCACATCCTTCCGCGAGAACGTGCTCTCGAAGGGCAGCACCGAGCCCGAGGCCGTGCTCTACCGCAACTTCCGCGGCCATGACCCCCAGCCCGAAGCCCTGCTCGGGCCCAGGGCATAGAATAGCACCAAGACTACCGACGCCATGCAGCCGCTGATAACACACTTCACCGACAACGACCTCTACACCTTCACCTGCCAGTACTACATACTGGAGACCTATCCGCGCGCCGAGGTGGAATACACCTTCTTCGACCGCAGCGGGCAGGCCTACCCCGAAGGGTTCGCCGCACTGCTCAGCGAGCAGATGGAGCACATGCGCGATGTCGTGATAACCGAGGAGGAGATACAGTTCCTCAAGCACCGCTGCTACTTCCTCCCCTCTGGTATTTCACCTTCCTGCGCGGCTACCGCTTCAACCCGCGGGAACTCAGCATCTCCCAGGCCGCCGAAGGGCATCTGGAGATAGTCGTCAGAGGCAAGTGGTTCTCCACCATAATGTGGGAGATGCCCCTGCTCTCCTGCATCTCGGAGCTCATGCACGGGCTGCGCGGCGACTTCGGCCGCTACGACGCCGCGCTTGAGGAGCGGCGGGCGAGGGAGAAGACCGTGCAGATACTCGAGAACGGGCTGATTCTCGGCGACATGGGCACCCGCAGGCGCTTCAGCTTCGCCCACCATGAGATGGTCATCCGCGTGATGAAGGAGGTCTCCGCTTCGCGGGAGTGGCCGGGCAGGTTCACCGGCACCTCAAACGTATGGCTCGCGATGAAATACGACTGTGTGCCGCTGGGCACCATGTCGCACCAGCTCATCAGCTTCGAGGAGAACGTGAGCGGGGTCAACGAATGCAACTTCAACGTGATGAAGAAGTTCAGCGACGTCTACGACGGCGACAACGGACTCTACCTCTACGACTGCTTCGGCGACGAGGTCTTCTTCTCCAACCTCTCCAAGCGCATGGACATGATGTACAAGGGCCTGCGCGTGGACAGCGGCGACGAGTTCGAGCAGCCCGAGAAGATAATCGCGAAATACAGGTCGCTCGGAATCGACCCGCCACCAAGCAGGTGCTCTACAGCAACGGACTCGACATCGACAAGTGCATCAGCATCAGTGCGACTTGATCAGGCTGCTAAAGTTTCGGATCTTTTGCACCGGCAACCGCACAGGTTCACCTTCAACGGCTTCGAACGGATCTGAAGGACTCCTATGGATGGTGGGCACCGGTTTCCATGCGCCGTCCAGGAGCGACACTGGCGACTGCGTGAGGTATGATGATGGAAGGTGAATTTCCAGTGGCGGGTGGAGAAATGCGTGGAATGATGTGGATTGTCGTTCTCAAGTCGCCACAAAAACACCGACTTAAGGACATGCACGAATTGCAAGCAGCTTATAAGTGTCTAAAGGTATCTTAGGGCATGTCAATGTAGACGGTGGAAGGAAACTGTGTCCACCTTCAACACCGATCGGCCTTCCTCGCGCCTGCAAGCGTTCAGGTGGATGCAGAACATGTGCATTACCCCTCGGGGCAGTTATTCCCCTTCCACCATGAAGGTGATGATCACATTGCCGGCGCTGAACGGATTCATCCTCTCCTCCGATCAGTTTCTCCCACTTGCTTTCATTGCTGCGGTGCAAATAAAAACCAAGTTCCGGCTCTGTCCCAGACCTGGCGATGGAAAGTATTCGTATTCACCGAGAAAATGTTCGGTCACGGCCTTGCCACCGAGAACATCCCCGTCTCCGCCGCCCGCGTTCTTCTCTCCAGACACCGCACATCGTCAATGCGGCGGCAAGAACAAAAATGAATTTCTTCATTGCAACAAGTCTTTAAGTCTCCCTGTAAAAAAACACCCTGCATCCGTCCGATGCAGACGCAGCAAGATACAAACAATTTTCCGGGGGGGCAAGTTCCGGCTGTGTGTTTTGGATATTGTTCCAAAAAAAGATTAATTTAGCAGAGATTATAATCAACCGCCATGGCATAAGACTCACACCAGGCCACCGGAACGCAGCTCTTCTGCTGCAGCAAATGGTGGGGGCAACCCCGACCTCCCTCCGGGAATGGAATTCCCCGTGATGCGGGTGGAGGAGGACGGCGAAAGCTACGACTACCCCCTGACCTTCATCTGCCAGATCGACTGCGAGGACATAGCCCCCTTCGACAAGGAGGGACAGGTTCGCCGCACAGCGGCATGCTCTACTTCTTCGCCGCCGTCGAGTACCTGGGCTACGACTCTCCGGAGCACTTCGGAATAGGCCGCTGGCCCAAGAAGGCGGTGCTCGTGAAATACACCCCGAGCATCAACATGGAGACCTTCAGCTCCTGCATCCTCGTGGATGACGACGACAAGGAGCTCGCCACTCCGGAAATGGCGATCGAGTTCAGCGAATGCGACGACGCCGACGACGGCATCAAGCTCTTCGGAGTGCCGTTCTTCGAAGGACGTGAGGAGCGAGAACCCCGACTGCGTGAGCCTGCTGCAGCTCGACGAGGACGACGGGCTCGGAATGCGCTTCTACGACTCCGGGATGTTCAACTTCCTGATCAAGGCCTCCGACTTCGGCTTCGGCAACTGGAAGCGCGCCTTCGGATATATGCACTCGCTATGATCTGGGAACACTTCAACCTGCTGCTGCTCATCATGTCCGCGCTGGCGGCCGTGGTGTTCGTCTGCCTGTTCTTCGTGGACGCCGGCTACGGAAAGTTCTATACCCGCAAATGGGGGCCCCGCGATCAGCAACCGCACGGGCTGGGTGCTCATGGAGTCGCCGGTGTTCATCGCTATGCTGGTGTTGTGCCTGTGCTCGGAGAGGAAAGACGACCCGATAAGTCTGCTGTTCCTGATAATCTTCGAGATACACTACTTCCACCGCGCCTTCATCTTCCCGAGCCGCATCAAGAGCGAGAGCAAGATGCCGTTCAGCATCATCGCGATGGGAATGATGTTCAACACGCTGAACGCAATCATGCAGGGAGGGTGGCTGTTCTACGTGTCGCCCGCCGGATACTACGACGGCGGCTGGCTGCTCAGTCCGCAGTTCATCGCAGGGCTGCTGGTCTTCGCGGCCGGAATGGCGATAAACATCCAGTCGGACAACATAATCCGCAACCTGCGCAAGCCCGGGGACACAAGGCACTACCTGCCGAAGGGCGGAATGTTCAGATATGTAACCTCCGCCAACTACTTCGGAGAGTTCATGGAATGGGTCGGCTTTGCAGTGCTCACCTGGTCCTGGGCCGGGGCGGTGTTCGCGCTCTGGACCTTCGCCAACCTCTCTGCCCGAGAGCGGCGAGAATCTACGACAGATACCGCACCGAGTTCGCCGACGAATTCGACGAAAAGAGACTGAAACGCATAATACCTTTCATATACTAGCCGCACGATAGAATCCAAGATATTCACGCCCTGCAAGATAGGGCCGGTGACTCTGCGCAACCGCGTGATACGCTCGGCCGCCTTCGAGAACATGGCATACCACAACAGTCCTTCGCAGGACCTGTTCGACTACCACACCGCAGTCGCACACGGCGGCGTGGGGATGACCACCGTGGCCTACGCCTCGGTGTCGCGTTCGGGACTTTCCTTCGACGCCCAGCTCTGGATGCGCGAGGAAATAGTTCCCGAGCTCAGGAAACTCACCGACGCCATCCACGCCGAGGGCGCCAGGGCCTCCATACAATTGGGACACTGCGGCAACATGACCCACCGCTCCACCTGCGGCTGCACCCCGTCGGGGCCTCGACGGGTTTCAACCTCTACTCCCCCACCTTCGTGCGCGGACTGCGCAAGGACGAGATGCTCAGCATCGCCGACGACTTCGGCCATGCCGTGAACCTCGCCCGCGAGGCCGGATTCGACTGCGTGGAGATCCATGCCGGCCACGGCTATCTGATCAGCCAGTTCCTCTCACCCTACACCAACCACCGCCGCGACGAGTTCGGAGGCAGCCTCGAGAACCGCATGCGCTTCATGAAGCTCGTGATGGAGAAGGTCATGAAAGCTGCCGGCGACGACATGGGCGTGATAGTCAAGGTGAACATGCACGACGGCTTCAGGAAAGGCATGCAGACCGAAGAATGCATCGAGGTCGCGAGGGAGCTCGAGAAGACCGGAGCCCACGCATTGGTGCTCTCGGCCGGCTTCGTGAGCCGCGCCCCGATGGAGGTCATGCGCGGGGCGATGCCGCTCAAGACCCTCAGGTACTATATGGACATGAAGAAGTTCTGGTGGCTCAAGGCCGGAATCGCACTGGCCGGGCGCCTGATGATCCCGACCGTGCCCTACACCGAGGGCTACTTCCTCGAGGAGGCCAAAAAGTTCCGCGCGGCGCTCAAGATGCCGCTGATCTACGTGGGCGGCCTCGTGTCACGCAGCAAGATGGAGGAGGTTCTGGACGCCGGGTTCACCGGTCTCCAGGTCGCCAGGGCGCTGGTGCGCGACACCGACTTCGTCAACAAGCTGCGCAGCGGGGAGATGGAATGCAGCGCCTGCGGCCACTCCAACTACTGCATAGGCAGGATGTACACCCTTGAGATGAAATGTCACAGCTGCACGAAGGACCTCCCGGCCAGCCTCGAAAAGGAAGTCGAAAAAGCGGAGAAGCAATGGAAGGACTACAACGCAGGAGCATAGTCATCACAGGTGCCAGCGGCGGAATGGGAAGCGCGGCGACCGAGGAGATGGCCCGACGGGGCTACAGGGTCATCATGGCCTGCCGCAACCCCGAGAAGGCAGCCGCAGTACGTAGCCGCATACTCGCCACCGTCCCGGACGCGCAGCTCGACATAGAGGAGCTGCACCTCGACTCCTTCGCCTCAATCAGGGACTTCGCCGGAAGGATGCGGGAAGAAGCCCCGCTAGACGGGCTGTTCAACAACGCCGGAGTGCTTCCGAGACACTATTCCCTGACAGCCGAAGGCTACGAGCAGACCCTCGGGGTTAACTACCTCGGCCCCTGGCTGCTCAGCAACCTGATGCTGCCCTGCTCGCACAGGACGCGGGCATAGTCAACATGGTGTCTGTCTCCGCCAAGGCCATATCGCTCGACAGAGACCTCTTCGAGAAGGGGGAGAAGGATTTCCACCAGCTGAGGACCTACGCCCGCACCAAGCTGGCGCTGATATATTTCTCCATCGCCCTGGCGCAGAAAAGCGGCAGACGGGTGAACATGGCCGACCCCGGCATCGTCGACACCGACATGATACGCCTGGACCGCTGGTTTGACCCGCTGACCGACATCTTCTTCCGTCCATTCTGCAACAGCCCGGCACGCGGCGCCAGGCCGGCGGTCAACGCCCTCTGCTCCGACGCCTGCATGCAGATCTTCTCCGGAGCCGGTCACCACGACGTCCCTCGGAAGCTGCTCGAGCGCCGCGACGACATCGAATGGCTGTGGGACGAGACGGAGAGGCGGCTCAAAAAATAATTTTGAAAAAATTCCAGAGCGCGTATAAATTTGCAGACTGAGATTCAACCGATAAACAGAGACTTATGATTAAATCGATGACAGGCTACGGCAAGGCCGAAGCAGAACTCGCCCACGGAACGCTCACCATAGAGATACGCACTCTCAACGGCAAGAACGCCGACATCAAC
>VOFD01002220.1_pt1 | contig 14041 bp, 27 predicted proteins | sample 5384101 | NCBI WGS metagenome assembly VOFD01 (sample SAMN12384723, study PRJNA508395) | human gut metagenome | isolation source: healthy gut C | host: Homo sapiens
GTGCTTCGTTCAGGTTGCGTATTGCTCATTTAGCTGACGATCGTGCCCGTCCGGCAGATCCTTCGTAAGCGTGATCAGATCCAGATCGCGGTCATCTTCCGATGCGGCGCACGGGATCATGCCCTGGCTCTCCACCCCCGCAGCTTGGCCGGCTTGAGGTTGGTGACGACGATGACGCGTCTGCCGACCATGTCTTCCGGCGCGAAATGCGCAGCGATGCCGCTGACGATCTGACGGGTCTCATCCCCCAGAGAGATCTGTTCCACGAGCAGCCGGTCCGCCTTAGATGCTTCTCACAGGAGACGACGGTCCCCACCTTCAGCTCGAGCTTGCTGAAGTCATCATACGTGATCTGCGGCTTAGCAGGCTTCTTCTCCTCGGCAGGCTGTTCCTCCTGCTTGCGGTCTGCCTCCAGCTGCTTTTGGAATTCCTCCGCATCGATGCGGGCAAACAGGATCTCCGCCTTCTTGACGACGCACTGGCCGCACTCCAGATTGCCGAACTGCGTCAAGCTGTCCAGCGAAGCGCTGCGTGTTGAGCATATCGAGGATCTTCTCCGCGGTCTGCGGCATGAAGCTGGACAGCAGCACAGCGGAGAAGCGGATGCTCTCCAGCAGGTTATACAGCACCGTGGCCAGGCGATCCTTCTTCTGCTCATCCTTGCCCAGCACCCCGGCGTCGTCTCATCGATGTATTTATTGGAACGGCGCAGCAACGTAAAAGATCTCGCTGATGGCGTCGCCGACACGCTCGTCCATCTTCTTTTCCACCTTTTTCGGCGTCTCCAGCGCCAGCGCGATCAGTTCATCATCCACCGGCTCGCTGACCTTCGGATCGGATACGAGACCGCCGAAATACTTGTTGGACATAGAGATGGTCCGGCTGACCAGATTGCCCAGGATATTGGCCAGATCAGCGTTCACGCGCTCCACCATCGAATCCCAGGTGATCGTTCCATCCTGGGCAAACGGCATCTCATGCAGGACGAAATGGCGCACGGCGTCGACGCCGAAAATAATGCACAGCTCATCGGCATAGATGGCGTTGCCCTTGGACTTGGACATCTTGCCATCGCCGACCAGCAGCCAAGGATGTCCGAACACCTGCTTAGGCAGCGGCAGATCCAGCGCCATGAGCATGATCATGTAGATCATGGCCTGCAGGATGCCGATGATGTTGCACATCGGCCGGCCAATACTTCCGGAAGTTTTCCGCGCTTTTTCTCCATCCGCGTCATAGCCCCAGCGACGTGATATAGTTGCTCAGCGCATCGATCCAGACATAGATGACATGCTTCGGGTCAAAGTCGACCGGGATGCCCCATTTGAATGAGGTCGGGATACGCAGAGATCCTGCAGGCCCGGCTTCAGGAAATTGTTGATCATCTCATTGCGGCGGGATTCCGGCTGAATGAATTCGGATGCTCCTCGATATGCTTCATCAGACGGTCCGCATATTTCTGCATCCGGAAGAAGTACGCTTCTTCCTTGGCTTTCTTCACCGGTCTGCCGCAGTCGGGCAGCAGCCGTCGACCAGCTGGCTCTCGGTCCAGAACGATTCGCAAGGCGTGCAGTACATGCCTTCATACGTTCCCTTGTAGATATCCCCCTGCTCATACAGCCGGCGGAAGATCTTCTGCACCTGCTTCTCATGCCCCTCATCCGTGGTGCGGATGAAGTAGTCATAGCTGGTGTTCATCATGTCGAACGTTTCCTTGACGGTATTGGCTACGCCGTCGACGAATTCTTTCGGGAAATGCCCTTTTCCTTTGCCTTTTCTTCGATCTTCTGCCCATGTTCATCCGTGCCGGTCTGAAAGAACACATCATAGCCCTGTGCGCGGCGGTAACGGGCGATCGCATCCGTCAGCACGATCTCGTAAGTGTTTCCGATGTGCGGCTTGCCGGAAGTATAGGCGATCGCCGTGGTGATATAGTACGGTTTTTGTCCATGAAAATTCCTCCTGTCCTCTTGCAGAGCGCGTTCAGCTGAAAAGAAAAAAAGCTTGCGCCAAAAGGGCGAAAGCTTCGCGGTACCACCTTTTTTTCATGCATGTCATGCACCTCTGAACGTTAACGCCGTTTCCGCGGCCTTTCCTCATGATTCGGAAAAGCGGCTCCGGAGCCATGTTCCCGGATGCTTCCTGTCAGATTTCCACCAACCATCTGCTCTCTATGCATTCCGCACCGGTATTCTTTCCTTCTCTGCCATTGCAAACAGTATATCATAATTCATCAGCCTCGGCCATCGTTTTTCTGAATCCGGCGTGAACGTGTCTGATCGGCTCTCATTTGTGGTGATCGATGATCCAATTCAGCACCTCGTCATCGTCAAACACGACATTGGCTGCCGCGTGCGCATAGCCGCCGGCTCCCTGCTGGGCAAAGTATGCGTCATCGGGCATCTGGATCTGCAGCAGCGAGGCGATCTGTTCATCGCTTCGCCCATCCGCCTGATACGCCGCATACAGCGCGTCATACGTATCCTGTGCCTGCTGTGATCCATAGTATTCGTCATTTGATCCGATGTAGATGTAGACGCCGACATCATGCGCTGTGACCGAAACAAGATCCCCGTCCCACTGTGATGCGGCATGCAGATAAGCCGCATACAGATCAGGGGCGCATGGACACCGCTCTGGACATCGTCTCTCCGCCAGCCGAATAGCCGGCCGCATAGACTCGCTTTGCATCCACGGCAAAATCATCCAGGAAATGCTCGGTCAGCTCGATGGCCTGACGTGCCGAGGTCTCGCCCCAATCCGTCAGCTGTGCCGAGACGACGATCATCTCTTCGTCCAGATCGCTCCAGCAGCGAAACCCCTGCCAATCAGATTCGCCCCGGAAGAATCTTCACCAAACCACATCATATCGTAACCCGGCATGACGACCATCATCGGATAGCTGCCTGTTTCATGATAGCCCTCTGGCAGCTGATAACTGTAATGAATGGTCCCGCTCTCTCCTTCCAGGACCTGCTCTGCCACCAGCTGCGCCGGTGCATCTTCTTTGCGATACGCGCAGTGTATCCTCCTGTACGCTCTGGCATCCGCACAGCAAAAGGCACAGCGCCGCGATCATCATTCGTTTCATCCATATCCTCCCGGCAGTCTCTGCCTGCAGGCACGCAATGAGAAGGGGACGAAATCATCGATCCCTGTCCCCGCCGCATGCATGTCCTGCATCCTTTATTTCAGCCTGCCTCCGTCGCTGAACGCATTGCCCACGCGCTCCTTGAGCACATGATACCCATTATGCGCCGGCTCAAAAGCGATCGGACGGAATTTCGCAAAATCGATCTCGCCCTTCTCATCAGGACCGATTCATCGATGCTCACGTTTTCAATCTTGCCGATGATGTTGCCGTCCTCGTTGACCTTCATCAAGGTGCATTCCAGCGTGACGGGAAGCTCTTCGATCAGCGGCGCGTCGACCTTATCGCTCTTGACCGCATGGAAACCGGATTTTCCAGCTTATCCGGCTCATCGTTGGCGCTGACCATACCCACATAATCCGCAGGGATCACATGCGCCGCATCGGCAAAGCTTACGGTGAAGGCCTTGCGGGCCATGATGTTCTTGGTCGTCTTTGTGCCCTGCGCTCAGGCAGAGCACGACCTTGTCCGCGTCATAGAGGCCGCCCCAGGCGGCGTTCATGGCGTCTGCCTTGCCTTGCTCATCATACGTAGCGATGACCAATACCGGCAGCGGATAAAACCATGACTTTGTCCCGAAATCTTTTCTCATCTCGATCACTCCTTATTTCTGCTCATCCACCGGCGGAACCATCTGGAGATAACGATCCAGCATTTCCGGCGTGCTCGTTAATAGCGCTTCTTCTGATCCATGGCCGCGATCTTTGCCATTTCTTCATCGCTCAGGCTGAAATCAAACAGATCGAAGTTATCGCGGATATGCTCAGCGTTCTTCGATCCCAGGATGACGACGTTGCCGTCCTGGATGTGCCAGCGCAGGATGATCTGCACATTGCTCTTGCCATATTTCTGCGCCAGTTCGGTGAAAGGCGGCTCGTTGATCAAAAGCCTTATCGCCATGACCCAGCGGATACCATGCCTGGATGACCATGCCTTCCTGCGCCAAAAACTGCTTGGCGCCTTTTCCTGGGAGTAGGGATGGACCTCGGTCTGCAGCACAGACGGCCTCACTTCGCAGATCTCAAGATCTCCGGATCTGCGATTCATTGAAGTTGGACAGTCCGATCGCTCTGACTTTTCGCCCGCTTTATGCCTTTTCCATCTGACGGTATCCGGCAATATAGTTTCCGGCCGGCTGATGGATCAGCAGCACAGATCGATATAGTCGGTATCCAGGCGTGCCAGCGTCTTATCTACCGCATCATCTTGTTCATAGAACTCGGCCACGCTTTTGTCTCCAAAAGATCTCCTCGCGCTTCAGCCCGGATCTCTTCATGGCCCGTCCTACCGCTTTCTCATTCACATACGCGTTCGCGGTATCGATCAGGCGATAGCCGCATTGAGCCTTTTGTGGCCTTTTGTGATATAATATTCCTGTACTTGTTTTTGATTGGACTGATTGCCTATGTATCTTAAAATTAGCCGTAACGCCAAAGGTCGCGCTTCTCTCTCGATCTGTGAAAAATACCGCGATCCCATCACTCGTAAGCCTAAGGACCGTATCATTCGTTCCCGGGCTTCGCCGATACCTATGACCACCTCTATGATGATCCTATCGCTCATTTCAGGGATGTCGTCAAACAGATGAACGAAGAACAGAAACATGTTTCTTCACTTTCTGTCCTCATCGACATGGATGAAGCCCTCGTTCCTGATTCCTCTGATCTCAAAAATGTTGGATACGGCTTCATCAAACGTATCTATAAGGCTCTTGAGATCGATAAATTCTGGAAAGGTGTCGCAAAGAAAGAAAATACCAATATTGACCTGGAAAAATCTTTTCCTTGCTCGTCTTCATGCATCATCCGCCCTGGTTCCAAAAAAAGACACTTATGAGCACAAAGATATGTTGTTCGAATCTTTTGAGGATATCAAACTGGATGATATCTACAGGGCGCTGGATTATTACACGAAGTACGGTGCCGAATTCCAGGTATGGCTGTATGATCATTCAGCTCCCCTCTATAAGCGCAATATCCGTACGACCTATTTTGACTGTACCAACTATTATTATGATATTTCAAAACCTGATATCGACGAGCTCGATGAAGATGGGAACATCCTGAAAAAAAGAGATACCGAAAGTATGGTCCGGAAAAGAATCACAGAAAGGACCCGATCATCGAGATGGGACTGTTGATCGATGCAGACGCGATCCCCTTATCTTATGGATTGTTTCCTGGCAATGAATCCGAAAAAGTGAACATGCTTCCGATCATCAAAAAGGCAAAGAGCAGATTTGGCCTTGAAAGGACGATCGTCGTGGCTGACCGAGGTCTGAATACTTCCGACAACATCTTCTACCTCAACGGAAACAATAAAAAAGAGAATAATCAAGAGACGGTTATGTATATGGCCAATCCATACGGGGCGCTGACAAAGAATTCAAGAAATGGTGTATCGACCCTGAAGGTTATCAGAACGATAAGATCACGGATGGATGTGATACGATCATCTTCAGGCATAAATCACGGATCTATCCGAAGACCATCCATGTCAATGTAAATAAGGACACGGATCGTCCAAAGAAAAAAGGAGATCACGGTGGATCAGAAACAGATGGTCTACTATTCACAAAAGTATGCCGAAAAACAGGCATTGGAGAGACAGCGCGCCATACAGCAGGCTGAGGATCTGATCCGGCATCCGAAGAAATATGATAAAGTATCCGCAAAAGGCGCAAGCGGATACGTGAAGAATATTGCATTTAACAAAGAAACCGGCGAAGTGATCGATCTGAACCTGGAGCTGGATGTAGAAAAAATAGAAGAAGAGTCAAAATACGATGGGTATTATTCATCGTCACAAGTGAGCTGAACATGTCAGACATCGAGATCCGGAAAATCTACAAAGGGCTGTCCAGGATCGAAGAGACCTTCCGGATCACAAAATCCGAACTGGATACAAGACCGATCCACGTGACGACAAACGAGCACATCGAATCTCATTTTACGACATGTTTTGCGGCGATCACATTATTACGATTGCTGGAGATCTCGTTAGGGGAACAAATATCCAGCGCCGCAGATCATCGAATCGCTCAGACAATTCAATTGCGTCAACATACTGCATCAAAGCGTTCCAGCGGGTCACCCAGATATACCGCCTGATAGTATTTGTAGCCCTTCAGGTGGTCGTTCATCGGGATTTTGACCGTCATGGGGTTGTCCTTGATTTCCAGAGCTTTACCGTCTTTTCTAACGCTGATGTCGTAAATGGACAGCAGGCCCGGCAGTTCCTCTTTCAGTTCCGGACGGCTTCCCAGCACGCTTTCCTGCGCAATGGTGTCGGCATAAAGCTCTGCACCCTCTGGCACGCCGTCGGTCAGGGAGATGGAAACACCGGTTTCGGAAGCAGTCAGATCTTTGGCGCCAGTATCCTCACCAGGTTTTGTTCCAGGATCAGTGCCCGGATCGGTAGAAGTCCCGGACGGGGATACTTTGATCACATCATTGGTGCAGTAGTAGCTATACATGCCGGTCTTTACCACGTTGGTGGTATAGCCTGCCGGAATATCTTCTTCGGTCGCACCGCTGACGCCTTCTCCAGCCACAGGCACTACAATTTTTGTCAGGGTTGTCTGACCCCAATCCTCCGCAGTTACGTCATCAACGGCGGTCTGATAGACCAACCACTGGGAATGATTCGGGTCTACTCCCCAATAAAACCTCTGCCCGTCCTTGATCAGCACTGTCATAGAGCTGATATCGCCTTTTTGGCGGTGATGGCTTTTCCCCCTGAGTCGGTATATCCCTCAGGCAGACGTCCTTTTCAAGTCCGTCAACGGTAGCAATATGAACGGCAAGATATTCTTTTTGGCTAGGAAGTCCTTCCACCTTCACCAGCTCGTGGATATAGCCCACAGGCTTGCCGTTTGTTAAATCGCTGTCGGTGTAGATTGTTCCGTAACTAACGCCGTATTTTTTCCGTCCTCACCCTTGGTGAGAACCTTCCAGTCTTGAGCAACATAGTTACTTTCATAATATGACAGTTTTTCCCATTCGGTGGTCTCCCCCTCGATGCCGGAATTGGCGGTCAGGGCAAGCTCTGTTTCCAGATTACCTGTGAAGGGAAGGGTTGAGGATGTAGTAGATACAAAGGCCGCAGAATAAGTGTTTTTCACCTGCGCTCTTATACGCTGTCACAGAAGCGTTTGAGCCGACCTTGAGCAGACCCTGTGTTCCCTCAGCCATAAAGCGGATCGCCGCAGTCTGAGACGTTTTGTTTTCATTGATGGTCAGGGGAGCCGTCTCCGGTAATTTCAGATTGCCGCCCCATCCGAAGCCCCATACAACCAGTTCGGCGATATGATTGTCACCCACCAGATGAAGCTTCAAATCGTCGCCCATCTCGTTGGTGGCAAGGGTCATTTCGGGTGGTTGTAGTTTGTCAGGGTAATGGTGTTGGTAGCCTTGTCATAGACAGCGCCCTCCACCGTGTCAGCCTCGCCGCCGTTGCTATAAAGTACATAACCAAAATAGCTGCCATCGGGTTCTTCTACACTGCTATCATACAGCTGCACCCATGCGGCGCTCATGTCCCCGGACGAGGGGCCGTTCGCCGCAAACCGGCACAGCCATTCCAACAGCCATACAAAGCGTCAGCAGTCCTGCAAGAAGTTTGCGCTTTAGTTTCCTGATTGATTTTTCTCCTTTCAAGATCACATTTATGTGAATACACGGTTTGATAATTCTCTTTGACCGTCATAGCCCCGTGGGAATAAACCGCGGAGTGAGGGAAGTCCCCTTCTCCGGTAATCTGATTCTCACCTTTCAGCACAAGGGTAAAGTTCTCTTCCTGCGCCCATACAGCGCCGAAGCCGCTGGATGTCAGCTGGGCGTTATCCAGTGTCAAGGTGTTGGCCGCCGGATCATAGTACGCCGTGGCGCCGTCACCGTCGGCATCACCCAGAATGTCGCTGGCGTTGGCGCTGGTGACGGTGATGCCGTTCACCTTTACCGCATACGTCTGTACCCCGGATGTTTCTACTTCAGCCTTGCACACCGTACAAACCCCGTTTGCTATCTGATGCACTCCGTACTGGTCTTTTCGGCGCAGCCCTCTGCCGTGCAGGCTTTCCAGTGATGTGTGCCGTCGCTGGTCCAGTCTTCCGCCCAGACATGCTCGTGTTGCTCTTTGTATACCAGCCTGAGATCGTAATATTTATCCACCGCCTCATGTACCACTGCCACAGGTCTCCCTCAGTGTTTATAGACCCTACTGTTCTCGACGATTCGATCCTGGTCAAAACCATTTCCGTCGTCAGGTCTGCTTTTGCGACATTCGCCAGCTCAGGAACCGTTGCCTTATTCCCCTCGAAATAGGCATAGAGCAGATCCATTATGGCTTCTATATCAGCATCATCTGCAGCTTCTATGCCCTCCTTATATAGCTTCTGGTCGCTGCCGGGCAAAGCCACATCTACAACTCCCGTATAATGCTTAATGATCTCCGTGTTGACTTTAATTGAGTCGTCTTCAACGAATGTCTCTTTGCTCGCGCTGCTCCACTCAGTCCATTCCGTCACATCAAAGCTCGCCGGATTGCCCCGATCGCCGGTGCCGGAAATAGCCTCCCGCGCTTTCACCTCCACGCGAAAGTTTGTGGGTTCTGTTAAATCCCCAAACGTTTTAAAAGGTATAGTCAGTAGCCTGGCGAACCGTTTCTTTCTCCTTTAGATTCTCATCGACGAGACACTTCATACTCAAAGATCTCCAGCTCTCCGATGGGTTCCGGCTGGCTCCAGCTGACTTTCAAACCGCTGTTTGTCCACTCCCGCTTTTAAATCTCCCGGGCAGCCGGCGCACCCGCCGCAAAAGCGGTCATGGGCAGCATCCCCAGCACCATACACAGGGGAAAGCAGCAGCGCCGTCAGTTTCCTTTTTTGCTTGCATTTGGTTTCTCCTCCTTGTCAAACAAGATTGCTTATCCTTTGGTGGATATCAAAGGATAGAAGGGATATCCCTTCTTGAAAAGGATACCGGCTGCGCCGGGGCGGGCTGTGGTTTTTGCACGAAGCCCGCCCGCAGGCGCTTTTTGCCGGTTTTATTTTATCTCTCAGCCTTATTTCTCGGCCGCCGCCTTTTTTTCCGCCTGTAAAGCAGCATTCCCAGCACGCCGCCGCAGGAGGCCAGCATCAGGCTGATCCACAGCGCTGCTCTCGGCCGGAGGGGATCCTGATCTGTTCCCGAATCGGATGAATCGGTCGGATCTCGGTGGAATCTTTGGTTCCGGTTCCAATCGCCGTAGATATGGTTTGCCACATTCAGCTTTTGGTTTGGTTTTCAGTCATCTCGGAACCGCACGTTTTGCAGACCGTGCAGCCGCGCTCTCTGGCTTCGGTTTCGGTTCCTTTGCCGTAGATATGGTTTGCCACATTGCTTTTTTCACCGCAGGAGCATTCCTGCCAGTGCTCGGTTTCGTCATATTTCCATGCTTCATCATGGATGCTGTGTTCATGAACCGGAATCGTCTCTTCCTGCGTATATTTGCAGATGGAGCAGGTGCGCTCTCTGGAACCTGTTTCGGTTGTGGTGGGCTCCTTTGTTATCGTCCAATCATCGAAAGTATGGTTGCCCACTTCAGTTTTCTCGCCGCAGCGGCATTCCTTCCAGTGCTGGATTTCATCCTTCTGCCAGTCGTCGTAGCTGTGCTCATGTTCAAGCTTTGGAATGGTTTCGGTCTGCACATAGTCGCAGACCGTGCAGTCACGCTCTCTGGAACCAGCCTCGGTTTCGGTGGCCGGCTTCGTCACTCTCCATTCGCCGTAGGCATGGTTTGCCACATTCAGCTTTTTCACCGCAGGAACATTCCTGCCAGTGCTCGGTTTCGTCATATTTCCATGCTTCATCGTGAACATCGTGTATGTTCGGCAGAACCGAATCGTCTGTCTGCTTATATTTGCAGATGGAGCAGGTACGTTCTCTGGAACCTGTTTCGGTTGTGGTAGGCTCCTTTGTTATCGTCCAATCATCGAAAGTATGGTTGCCCACTTCAGTTTTATCGCCGCAGTGGCATTCCTTCCAGTGCTGGGTTTTATCTTTTCTGCCAATCGCCGTAGCTGTGCTCATGTTCAAGCATTGGAATGATTTCGGTCTGAACATGGTCGCAGACCGTGCAGTCACGTGCTTTGGAGCCTTCTTCGGTTTCGGTGGCCGGCTTCGTCACTCTCCATTCGCCGTAGGCATGGTTTGCCACATTCAGCTTTTCACCACAGGAACACTCCTGCCAGTGCTCGGTTTCGTCATATTTCCATGCTTCATCGTGAACATCGTGCGTATGAACCGGCAGCGTCTCTGTCTGCTTATATTTGCAGACGGAGCAGGTACGTTCTCTGGAACCTGTTTCGGTTGTGGTAGGCTCCTTTGTTATCGTCCAATCACCGAAAGTATGGTCGGCTACAGTATCTTGATTAACTTCTTTGCAGTAGTAGCATACCTTCCAGTGTGTAGTCGAACCGCTTCTCCAGTCGTCGGTATAGTAATGTTGGTGTTCCCTGTATTGATCAATCTCCTCATAGCCGCAGGTAAGGCACCGCCTTTCACATACGTCATACTTCGTATTTACATCATAATAGATCAGCTCCCATTCGCCGAAGTTATGGGGGCTCTCTTCAGATTTCTCTCCGCAGCTGCACTTTCTTTCCAATGCTGGGTTCCATTATTTTTCCAGCCATCGAAGCTGTGTTCATGGGGGAGTAGGCCCCTCTCCGCCGCCGGAGCCTTCAAGTGTACGCCCAGTCACCCCCATTCTCCTGGGCTGGTAACGTATTCGTTGGGAAACTCTCCGACAATGATGCAGCTTCTCGCCCTTATTTCAACTGTGTAATTTTCGCGAGCCTCCGTCATCAGGCTGCCATTAAACAGATGATATCTCTGTACTGTCAAATCGGGACCGTCAATTATTGTCTCGCCGAGCTTCAACCGAAGCTCGTATTGATACTGGCCGCCGCCCGAGGGCGCGTCCCACTGTACCATGCTTTTAGGGCTCTCTGCCCATCGTATGTTTTTTGGGGCATACCTGCGCCTGCCGCAAACACTGTCGCCGGCAGTATTCCTACCACCATGCATAAGGACAGCAGCAGCGCCAGCAAACTCTTTTTCGAAGCATCTTCATTCTCTCCTTTACAAGTAGAATCAGTTTTTGGTGTTTCCGCCGTCCGGTTCGGACGGATCCTTTTTCCTCCGGCTGGCGGGTTATCCTGTGCCTTCCGCTTTTTCCTGTATAAGAATACAAGCAGCAGCGCCATGCAGGACAGCCACCGGTATCGCGGCCAACAGAACGATGTAGACGGCGTTTCCATCCTGTTTTTTGCTGTTCTTACTGTAGCGCCTTTTTCGGGATTTGTGCAGGTCGCTTTAGCGCCAATTTCCCAAAATTATGTGGCGCACCTGCGCCAATCCGCATTTTTCGCGGAAATCATGGGGAAATACCGCTTATCTCATTAGATCCTGATAGTCTGGGTCTGTCGCCCGAATCCCCCCACACCAGTTCCCCAAAGCTTTTCATCTCTGGAAAGGACATAGCACCTGCCATCCACCCCTTCGAACCGGCGTTTATCAAACCAGAAACTGTAGGTATCCCCTTGCGCCGTCACAAATGTAAGCCCCCGGGTATCTGTAGAGACGATGGGTGACTCGGATTCCACCGACATCCGCAGTGCCTGCAAGACCCCGGCGATCACCGTTTCGTCCCTTGTCTCGTAGTCCGCCGCCGTCTCTGTCCAATGGTGAAAGATCAGTTCCGCAGCTCAAAAGCTCCCGCTGCTTTTCGGTGCAGTAAGCAAAAAGGAGTCCTTGGTATGCCGGGGACGAAGTCTCTGTCGGGTCGGGTCTCTGCCGGAAGCGCAGGATGCGATCTTTGCACACCCCGCCAGCAAACAGATGGCTGCCAGTGCCAGCGCCCCTCTTTTTCATTCGTGCCTCCTTTCTTCTGTCCTGGTCTCATGAATCGCTTTGCTGCTCGGCCTGTAACGCCAAAAGGCGATCCAAACTCTTTTTGTCCTTTTATGGTTTTACTGTATCGTTTTTAAGGATGCGTGCAGGCCGCTTTCGCGCCAATTTAAAAACGCATGGCGCACCTGCGCCAATCTATTTTGTGTGAAAATTCCAAAACACCTTGATTGTGCAAAGGGATTGCCGATCATGACAGGCGGCCTGCTACGTCCTGTAAACTTAAGAGGTATTACACTCTGTACAGGGTGGATGGCCTCAATTTTCCGCTCAAAGCTTCGTTTCTCAAAATAAAGAAATAGTCAGTTGATAAAAAATAAATGAAAAGAGTATTGGCTCCTTTGAGGTATAATGATTTCGACGAAAAAAACAAAAACCGAAAGGAGTACCAATACTCATGGATATTATAACATTAATTCAAGGCCTTGTCAGCGGATTGCTCAATGCGGAGGAGGAATTTTTAAAACATTTAGACCGGTTTTCTATGTTTGAGGAAACAGTGAACAGACTGACAGACCAGGCTGCAGCAGATTTTATCGGCCTGGCCTAACGAATGCAGACCGGATTGATCCGGGAAAGCGGGAAGCGTAAAGCCAGTTATACTGTGCAGCGGAGGCAGACAAACCGAACTCTAATCTGGAGTAGAGATATTACATTTACCCATACCCTGTATAAAGATCCAGAGGGAAAGAGCCGGTGTCTGCTGGATGAACTGATGCATCTGCCAAACAGGGAACGGTTTACTCCTGCGGCAGAAGCAAAAGTTTTGAACGAAGCGGAAGTGCATTCCTTATCAGCATGCCGCGGAATCTATCAAGACAAATGGGCAAACGGTTACCAAAACAACGGTGATGAACAAAGTCCATCCATCGAAAAGAGATCCCGGAGATGGACGAAACCGCCAAAGGAAAAGAAAGCCTGTGAATATCTTTATATTGAAGCGGATGAAGATCATATCCACCGGCAGAAAGAGGGAAAAGAGCAGGGATGTTTTATCGGTAAGCTGGTCTATCTCTTTGAAGGGAAAGAGGAGATCTGTCATGGAAGGGAGAAACCGATCTCGCCATTTTATTTTGGAGGGCTTTATACAGGATCCGAGCAGAATGCAGCCCTATGGGAAGAGGTAGATGCCTATATCCGTCAGCATTATGATCCGGATGTGTTGAAGTGTGTCTATATCAACAGCGATGGAGGAGCTGGATCCGCGCGGCTGCCAACTATGTAGGGAAAAAGCAGACTTGTGGCAGACCGGTTTCACCTGATGAAATATATCAATCGAGCTGCGCGGTATACACAGGAAGAGGAAAACCGTACAAAAGGGCGGTTTTATAAATATATATACAAGAACAAACTTCTGGCAGCAAAGGAACTCCTGACCCGGATCAAAAACCAATGCGAAGGAAGTGAACACGCGGCAGTGGAAGCCGAAAATATCTGTCAGGGGAACTGGGAATATATTCAACGGGCGTTCCATGACAAACACGTCCTTGGGTGCAGTGCGGAAGGGCATGTAAGCAGCGTGTATTCCGGAACGGATGAGTTCCAGGCCGATGGGATGGAGCGAGACAGGCACAGACCGGATGTGCAGGCTGAGATGTTTTATCCGAAACTATGGACGGGAAAGGGTAATCGATCTCGTAAATTATCGGAGAGAACGGGAACTGTCTGTAACAGCAGCAACCGGAACGACTGGGATTATTGAAGAACCTCAACGGAAGCGGTATACAGCGAAACAAAAGAAGTTCAGAGATATGCGGAAGCATTGCATGTAACTCTTTCAGAGAATTCTACTGTACGAAAGATCCTTGCGATTAGAGAACAGCTTGGAAATCTATAAGATTGAAAAAACGAAAAGCCAGTTGTATGATTGAAGAAAACAGGTCTGAAGATCATTTTCTTCTTCAGGAATCAGTCTTTTTCATTTCAACTGACAATTCGT
>VOFD01000182.1_pt1 | contig 14001 bp, 28 predicted proteins | sample 5384101 | NCBI WGS metagenome assembly VOFD01 (sample SAMN12384723, study PRJNA508395) | human gut metagenome | isolation source: healthy gut C | host: Homo sapiens
TGTTCTGCATCGGAGCAGAGTATGCAGACGTTGGGATGGTCAGCATACTGGCATTGAATATCAGCAGGATCATGGTCTGTATTCTGGTATTGAGGATCTGTGAATGGCAGAAAAGCCATGAGATCGAAGTCAACTGGATGCTCGTTTCGTCGCTGTTTCTGATCGGATCTTCTGCCGTATTCTATTTCCAGAATGTTCTGCTCGGTAGCAAAGCAGTAAGATCGTGTTCAAGAGCAGTATCTGGGCAATGGTTGTATTTCTGGGGATTCTGTGCATGATTTATCTGATCTACCACGATATGAAACAAAAAGAAGAGATTTTGCAGATGCGGGTGGATATGGCAGAGCATCAGTATGAAGAGCTGGCGATGGAATACGAAAAAAAACCGTCGTTTATATCATGATATGAACAATCACAACCTGGTGATGTGGAAGCTGGCAGAAAAAGGAGAGTATGAGCGTCTCCATAAAATATATCGGAAAACTGCGGCCGCTGGAAAAAGACCGGCACAGGCAGTGGACGCAGAATTTGATCCTTGACATGATCCTGGAATATAAGCCGCTTGCCATGGAAAAAAAGAAAATTTTATATGAAATTAAGACAGATATGATCGGAGAGATCGCTCTTGCAGATAAAGAACTGTGCATTCTGCTTGAAATCTTCTGGACAATGCAATAGAGGCATGTGAAAAGCTGGAAGAAGAAAAACGCATGGTAAAGATTGAAGTCCGAAAACATCATTCGATGTTTATGCTGATCGTGGAGAACAGCTGCGAAGCACATGCACAGGTAAGAAAGGGAATCTTCCGGACGACCAAAAAGACGACAGAATGCATGGATATGGGATTCACAATGTAAGAAAAACAGTCAAAAACCGTGGCGGTCAGTTTCAATACGGCTCAAGAGGGGAGAATTTCTATGTGAAAATCCTGATACCTCTTGTAATTTGAGCGAAAGTAGTGTAAAATTGCAATATTATTCGGCGTGAGAAACGTGGTTTTACAATGGAGGAATCAAAATGAGCAACAGAGTAGAAAAAGCGCTGGAGAATCATGGGAAGGGTTACAACTGCTGTCAGGCAGTGGCATGTGCCTATGCAGATCTGGTGGGAGTGGATGAAAATCTTATTTTTTGCGGCAGGAGAAGGATTCGGAGCCGGTATGGGCGGTATGCAGTGTACCTGCGGAGCCGTTTCGGGAGCCTGTATGGTGGCAGGACTTTTTAAAGACCGCAATACAAAAAAGAACCGGTCACAAAAGGTGCGACATATCGTGTCAGCAGAGAGATCGTTCAGAAATTTGGAGAGAAGAACGGTTCCGTGGTCTGCAAGGATCTGAAAGGGATCGGGACAGGCAAGGTTCTGCGGTCCTGTGACGGATGTATCAAAGACGCAAAGCACAGATCTTGGAACAGGTTATGGATATAAAAACAACAGAAGAATAAAGGGAATTTCCGACGGAAGATGCGGCCATAGAGCAGATACAAAGCTCAGTGGCCGTTTTCGGCTTACCTGTATTTGGACAGAGAAAGGAAATCGAAAAACAGAAAATTCAAGGTGAGGAAAAAGAAATGAAGATCATTATCGTGGGCCGCGGAAAAGTAGGAGCAACCTTGGCAGAACAGTTGAGTAATGAAGGAAACGATATTGTTATTGTAGATAAAGATGCCGAAAAAGTGCAGGATATATCAAACGCGTGTGATATTATGGGCGTGGTAGGAAGCGGAAGCAGCCATAATGTCCAGCTGGAGGCAGGCATCCGGGAGGCAAATCTGCTGATCGCCGTGACTGGTTCAGATGAGCTGAACCTGCTGTGCTGTATGTTCGCCAAAAAAGCCGGAAACGGCTGTCAGACGATCGCCCGCGTGCGGAATCCGGAGTACAGTCAGGAAGTCCGCTTTATCCGGGAAGAGCTTGGTATGGCGATGGTCATCAATCCGGAACAGGCGGCGACTTCCGAGATGGCAAGGATCTTACGTTTCCCATCTGCCATCAAGATCGAGACTTTTTGCAAACGGACACATTGAGCTTTTTGCAGTTCCGTATCGGGGCAAACTCTGTTTTGAATAATATGCGGATCGCAGATATGGGGGCAAAAGCTTCACTGCGAAGTGCTGGTATGCACCGTTGTCCGCGGAGATCAGGTTATCATTCCGGATGGAAATGTCGTCTTTGCAGGAGCGTGATATCGTGTCGATCGTGGCACCGCCGAAAATGGCGAGTCAGTTCTTTAAAAAGATCAAAGTCCAGACGGATCAGGTTCGTGATACCCTGATTATAGGCGGTAGTACAACAGCCTATTATCTGGCAAAACAGCTTCTGACCATGGGCATTGATGTCAAGATCATCGACAAAAACCGTGAGCGATGCGAAGAATTAAGCGACCTTCTGCCGAAGGCGACGATCATCTGCGGTGAGGGAACGGATCAGGATGTCCTCATGGAAGAAGGCGTGAACTGGATGGACTCCTTTGTGACGCTGACGGATGTGGACGAAGAAAATATCCTGCTCTCACTCTTTGCAAAAGAGCATGCACCGAAGATCAAGAGTATCACAAAAGTAAACAATACCACGTTCGATGAAGTCATCAACAAACTAGATCTTGACAGTATTATTTATCCGAAGTATGTGACGGCAGAATACATCGTGCGTTATGTACGTGCCATGAAAAATACCATCGGCAGTAATGTAGAGACACTTTACCGCCTGGTAAACAACCGTGTGGAAGCACTGGAATTTGTGATCCGGCAGTCGTCTCCGATCCTTGAGATTCCGCTTGAGAAACTGTCTCTGAAAAAAAAATCTGCTGATCGCATCGATTTACCGTGACGGTGTGCTGATCATGCCGAACGGTCAGGACGTGATGAGCATCGGGGATAAGGTGATCGTTGTCACGACCAATCAGGGACTGGATGATATATCCGATATTGTGAAAAAGAACGGTAAGGGTGAAAACATGAATTATGGAATGATTTTTTTACATACTTGGCATGGCGAGCGGGTTCGAAGCACTCTTTCTCTTTGCTTCCGATCCTGGTTTCGCTGATCTACGGGGAAAGTGTTCTCTCTTCTTATCTGATCTCCTGCGGGATCTGTGCATTATTCTGCGGGGTCAGCACACTTCGCAAGCCGAAAAAAAGATTACTCTGTATACCAAAGAAGGTCTGGTAGCAGTTGCACTTGTATGGATCTGGTTTTCAGTATTTGGGGCAGTCCCGTTTATGCTGACAGAAGAAATCCCGAATTTTTTCGATGCATTTTTTTGAGGTGAGCTCCGGTTTTACAACTACAGGAGCCAGTATTCTGACCAATGTAGAGGCACTTTCACGTGCCAGTCTGTTCTGGAGAAGTTTTACCCACTGGGTAGGAGGTATGGGAATTCTGGTCTTTATCCTTGCTTTTATTCCAAATAAAGGAAATGGAACAATCGTACACCTGATGAAAGCAGAAAGTCCGGGACCGAACGTGAGCAAACTCGTGCCGAAGATCCGCTATACGGCAAAGCAATTCTTTATGCTATTTATTTTGGTATGACGTTGATTCAGATCATTTTGCTGTTGATCAGCAAAATGCCGCTGTTTGATACCCTCTGCATTACATTCGGTACGGCCGGTACCGGTGGATTTTCGATAAAAAGTGATGGGTGTGCAGGCTATACGATCTTTGCAAAGCAGGGCATCATCACTACGTTTATGATCCTGTTTGGTGTCAACTTTACCTTCTACTTCTGCATTTTGAAGAAAAAGATCAGGCAGGTTTCCAGTATGACGGAAGTCTTGGCATATCTGGCGATCATAGCGGCTTCCATCCTGGCGATCACCTTCAATATTTCCGGGGATTTTCGAGTCTGTTTCAGGCATTTCACCATGCAAAGCATTTCAGGTTGGATCGATCATCACGACCACCGGATTCAGTACGGTGGATTTCAACCAGTGGCCGGGTTTTTCCAGAACGATCCTGGTGACACTGATGTTTGTCGGAGCCTGTGCGGGAAGTACCGGAGGCGGTATCAAAGTGTCACGTATCCTGCTTTTGTTAAAAGGCATCGGACGTGAGATTTCACTGGCACTGCATCCAAGAAGCGTCAAGCGTGTGCGTATGGAAGGAAGAACGGTGGAGACCGAAGTTATCCGTTCCGTAAATGCATATCTTGCATTATACATGATTATTTTTGTGGCATCGGTTCTGATCGTTTCACTGGATGAGAAAGACCTGGTTACCAACTTTACGGCCGTGGCGGCGACTTTGAACAACGTCGGACCGGGACTTGGACTGGTCGGACCGGCCGGCAATTTCTCAGGATTTTCCAATTTGTCCAAACTGGTTTTAAGCTTTGATATGCTGGCCGGAAGACTGGAGCTGATCCCGATGCTGATGATTTTTGTACCGTCCGTATGGAGTGTGAAGAGAAAGAAAAAAAATAAGATGCATGTAATGAGGTGAACCGAATGTTTGGAGAATGTCATGCTCACATCTTTCTAAATGGCAGAAATTATAAAGAAGCAGTGGCACTGCATAAAAAATCATGTCAGCGAAGAGGCGATCCGGCAGGCATTTGCAGAGTATCGGAAACGTGGGATTACATTTGTAAGAGATGGCGGAGATGCCCTGCATGTGTCCGAATATGCGTCAAAGATCGCACCACAGTATGGGATCGATTACCGCGCCCGATGTTTGCCATTCATCGCAAAGGGCATTACGGCAGGATCGTCGGATGTGCCTGGGAAGATCTGGAAGAATACCGAGATCTGGTAAAGAAAGTAAAAGATCTCGGCGGAGATTTTATCAAGATCATGATCTCCGGGATCATGGTTTATGAACAGTTCGGGCAGATGTCAGAAGAGCCGCTTGCACCGGAAGAAATCCGAGAACTGATCCACATTGCCCACGAAGAGGGGATGGCGGTCATGGCTCATGTCAATGGGGCGGATGCCGTACGTGCCGCGCTCTTGCGGGGGCTGACAGCATAGAACATGGCAATTATATCGACCGGGACTGCATCGATGCCATGAAAGAGAAGGGGACGGTCTGGGTACCGACGCTTGTGACGACCGGCAACCTGCTTGGCTGTGGAAGATATCCTCAGGAAGAACTGGAAAAGATTTTTGATTCTGCCAGGGCGAATGTAAGCTGTGCCTGGGAAAAGGGGCGTCCGCTTGCGCCCGGAAGCGATGCCGGAGCCTACAGGGTCCGCACGGTCAGGGGGCTGGTGGATGAATATCAGATATTTTGCGATTTATTTGGTGAGACAGAGGAACTGAAAAACCGTCTTAAAGAAGGCGAATCTGTGATCCGCCGGAAATTTCAGGCGGAAAAAGTTTGGAAGTTAACTTCCAAATCTACCATTATTGACGCGACAAGTGCGTCATGAAGGAGGAAAATATGATAGCACAGAAATTGATCACAGTTGGAGAGAATGAAAATACCGTGTTCAGAAGTCGCAAGGATGGAATCCATACAAATGTGTTTGAGACAATCTGTGCATTTCTGAATACCAGAGGCGGAACACTTCTGCTGGGAGTAGATGAAAGCGGTGAAGTATATGGATTTAAAGAACGGGCAATCCCGGATATCATCCAGGCACTGAAGATGGCAACTCAGAATGCAGACACCTTCCAGCCGCCGTTTGAGATGGAACCGGTGCGTGAGATCGTGGACGGCAAATATATCCTGGTGTTGAATGTTCCGGAAAGTGCGAATGTCCATGCTCTTCGCGGAAAGATTTTTGTAAGAAGAGGAACAGAAAATATCCGTGTGGAACGAAAAAGAAGAGCTGACAAGACTTTATGTGCAGAAACAGGAGATTTACACAGAACGCAAAAATCTATCCGTTTATGCGGGAAAACGATCTTTCAGACAGTCTGATCGAGAGGGCAAAAAGCACTGCCGCTGATGAAAAACGAAGAGCATCCGTTTGGCAGGCTGGAAAATCATGCCCTTTAAAAGAAATGAATCTTTCCGGTATCAATTATGAGACGGGAGAACGTGGTCTTCGCCTTCTGGCAGGCCTTCTGTTCGAAAAGATATGACGCTTCGCAATCTTTTCGCCAATACGGCAGTTACCTGTGAGCGGCAGGTGGACGGAGAAACGCAGCGTCTGAATATGGAGACGAATCTTCTGGATGAGGCAGAAAAACTGATCCGTTTTCTGCAGCCGGCGCCGGAGAAGAGACGGCGAAAGCATTTGTCAGTGAATTTCTTTTGTCCAGAGAATATACGAGTGCGTATCCGGCAAAAAAATCACGGCATCATCGCAGAAGCTTACCGCAGAGTTTGCAGTCAGCATGGGACGTTTCGGAAATCCGATGCTGAAGAAATATTTCTGTGAGTTTGGTATTGCATCAGAAGAGGACAGCTATGGACTGACAAAAGAAGAACACGACGGCATCTGCCGGATGACCTGGCAGAAAGAAAAAATCCGGCAAAACAAGACAGGAACTGGTAAAAGAAGCTGTGGTAAAGACACCTTTGGCGCTGGAAAACAGAGCATTTTCAAAAACGGATGTAAATGATCCGCAGGAAAAAGAAAGTGCTGACGGTGAACGTTTCACGCCGCAGGAGCGTCAGATGCAGATCCTGAAAATGATGGCAGAGAACGAACGCATCACGATCAGTGCTATGGTGCAGGAACTTCAGGTCACAAAGCGTACCATTCTGCGTGATATCGACAAAATGAAAAAGCAGGGCTGGATAAAAAGAGAAGGATCAGAGAAGAACGGAAGATGGATTCTTCTTGGGAAGCGAAAGAACAGGTAAAGCAGGATTAACTGGCTTGAAGATAGAAAAAGCCAGATCAGCTTTCCGGCGATGTGCGTGCAGTAAAAAGCAAGAGAATGCGGAAAATCACCACAGAAGCGGGGCAGATTGAAAAATCCGACATTCAGATCGCAGGCAAGAAGCATGACAAGGCAGATTCGCAAAGAGAGTGGGCGTATTTTGTCGTTTCACCGTAAAAGAACTGCACAGATTCCAGGTCAGCAGTGCGATCTAGAAAAAGGCGGCCGCCGTAAGGAGGCTGCTTTTTTATATGCCAGAAATAAGAGAGCAAAAGCAGGAAGAACATGCCAGAAAAGCCGCCGGCGGTAAAAGAGAGCAAAGAACCGTTTTGCAGACGGCGATGGCAGTACTGCACTGCGATAAAAAAACAAGATTGCCGTAAGTTCAAAGGGAGTCTTCAGAAAAAGAACATCGGCTGTGAAGGAAAAAATCAGGGATAATAAAAAGAAATTCTGTTTTCACGGGCTTGCTCCTTTCAAAAACAGGTTATGCGATGCATGATGTACACCTCGCAAAAGAAGAATGCCAGAGACATTTCTGAATTCAGTATGTACAGAAAAAAATGACAGATATACTTGCGGGATGAAAAGTTTTGAGCTATACTCTCAACTTAGAAACCGATGAGGAGGCGAAAGAAATGCAGAAGGCAAAGATTGATCCTTGAGGGAGGAGCAAAAGAGGGGTTTTCACATCCGGCGTGCTGGATTATCTGATGGAGCAGGAGTACTATATTCCGCATGTGATCGGAGTTTCTGCCGGTTCCTGCAATGCAGTGGACTATGTTTCAAGACAGCCCGGGAGGACAAAGGCATGTATGATCCGTTCCGGCGAGGACGGGAAAATAATCAATTTTCACAACTTTTTTTCCAGACGAAAAGTCTGCTGGACATGGATCTGATCTTTGAGCGAGATCCGAAAGAACTGCATCCTTTTGATTTTGATACTTACTTTGCATCCGATATGACCTGTGAGATCGTGGTGACAAACTGCGAGAGCGGTCAGGCAGAATATTACAGCGAAAAAGAAGACGGAGACCGGCTGATGCAGCTTTGCAGAGCCTCAAGCAGTATGCCGCTTGTAACACCGATGGTAGAGATCGACGGGGTGCCGTACCTGGATGGAGGCATTGCAGATTCTATTCCGCTGATCCACAGCATGCGAAGCGGTTACCGCAAAAACGTTCTGATCCTGACCAGAAACAAAGGATACCGCAAGACCATATCCAAACGGGATATTCTGATGTATCAGACGGTTTTTAAGGATTATCCGAATCTGGCAAGGGCACTTTGCCGCCGGGCACATCAGTACAATGAAGTCATGGAACTGGTGGAACGCTGGGAGGAAGAAGGAAGGATTTTTGTGATCCGGCCGCAGGGCAAGACCGTCTCAAGACTGGAATCCAAACCGGAAGTTCTGGAAGATTTCTATCAGCACGGTATAGAGCAGATGAAAGAACATTTCGGGGCAATGCAGGATTTCCTGGAAAATAACAGAGAAAATGGAACGATTCTTACAGGTTCAGGCATGTATTGCAAAGACTGTAAGAACATGGGAGAATTTATGTTAGTGGAACGTTTTTATCCGGATGAATATCTGGACTCAACATACAGCATTGATTTTGCCGAACTGGCAAAGAAAGGCTATCGGGGAGTACTCTTTGATATCGACAATACACTGGTTCCGCACGGAGCACCGGCAGATCAGAAAGCAAAAGCCCTGTTTGCACATTTGAGGGAGCTTGGCATGGATTACTGTCTGATTTCCAACAATCAGCTTCCGCGTGTGAAACCGTTTGCGGATGCCATCGGAAATACATCGAAGATGCCCACAAACCATCCACGAAAAAATTATCGGAAGGCAATGCAGATGATGGGTCGCACCGAAAAAAAGACAGCCTGTTTGTGGGGGATCAGCTCTTTACCGATGTCTGGGGTGCCAAAAGAGCAGGGATGCATACCATTCTGGTTAAGCCGATCCATCCAAAAGAAGAGATTCAGATCGTGCTCAAACGTTATCTGGAGAAGATTGTTCTGTATTTTTATAAGAAAGACAGGGAAAAAGAATGACAGAAAAAGTGACAGAGCTGTTAAAAAAGAAAAATCTGGATGCGATTCTGATATCCGATGGATATAATATGCGATATTTAAGTGGTTTTGGCGGTGCGACCGGTTATCTTTATATATCTGCCGATCAGAAAGTGCTGATGACCGATTCGCGTTATACCACGCAGGCAAAACAGGAGGCACCGAAGTTTGCCGTTGTGGAAGTTAGCACTGAGAAGGGTTACCGGGAGCTGATCACAGAATGTATCCGAAAAGATCAGGCAAAAACGATCGGTTTTTGAAGATCAGCAGATGATCTGTGCAGACTTTAAAAAGATCAGCAGTCCGACAAAAGACGAAGCAACGTGGATGGAGCTTGGCGAAGAAGTCAATCTTCTTCGCCGCATCAAGACAGAAGAAGAGCTTGAAAAAGTCGCAAAAGCAGAGGCGATCGGAGATCAGGCATTTCAGAAAATCTTAGGAGACATCAAACCGGGTGTGACCGAACTTACGATCGCGGCAAAGCTGGATTATTATATGCGGGAACTTGGGGCTGAAGGCAACAGTTTCGATACGATCGTGGCATCCGGACTTCATTCTGCCATGCCGCATGCCGTACCGACCGCAAAAAACTGGAAAAGGGTGATTTTATCACCATGGATTTCGGATGCCGATATGACGGCTATTGTTCGGATATGACACGTACCGTAGTGCTTGGAGAAGCCTCTTCAAAACAGAAGGAAATTTACGGGATCGTTCTGAAAGCCCAGATGGCGGCACTGGAGCAGATCTGTGCCGGAAAGACGGGATCGGAAGTCGATCAGGTGGCAAGAGGGCTCATTGCAGAAGCAGGTTATGGCGAGTATTTCGGACATGGACTTGGGCACAGCGTCGGACTTTTTATCCATGAAGAAACCGAGACTGTCACCAAAATGCCACAGTGTATTGCAGAAAAATATGACGATGACAGTAGAACCGGGCATCTATATCCCGGAATTTGGCGGTGTCAGGATCGAAGATCTGGTCGTGATCACAGAAAAGGGGTGCCGAAATCTTGCACATTCACCAAAAGAACTGATAGAACTGTAAAAAACAGTTGAAAAAGTGCAGGTTTTATTATAAAATAAGATGAGACTATGCGGACAGCCGATAACAGAAGTGCTATAAGCGGATTGCGATGTCCGTTTCGAAAATAAGGAGGAAGATCAGATGGTATCAGCAGGAGATTTTAAAAATGGTATTACACTGGAAATTGATGGAACCGTATATCAGATTCTGGAGTTCCAGCATGTTAAACCAGGTAAAGGGAGCGACTTTTGTCCGCACAAAGCTGAAAAACATTGTCAACGGAGGTGTAGTAGAAAAAAACATTCCGTCCGACAGAAAAATTCCCACAGGCACGTATCGACAGAGTAGATATGCAGTATCTGTACAATGACGGAGATCTGTTCTATTTCATGAACGTTGAGACATATGACCAGGTTGCACTGAACGAAGACACGATCGGTGATGCACTGAAATTTGTTAAAGACAACGAAATGGTAAAAGTATGTTCCATCAACGGTGATGTATTTGCAGTAGAACCGCCACTGTTTGTAGAACTGGAAATCACAGAGACAGAACCTGGATTCAAGGGTGATACAGCTCAGGGAGCAACAAAACCGGCAACGGTTGAGACAGGTGCTAACGTAAACGTACCGCTGTTCGTAGAACGTGGCGACAAGATCAAAATTGACACAAGAACAGGCGAATATCTGTCCAGAGTATAAGGCTGTTTTAGCTGAAGTGTGTTTGGATTGAACCGGCTGGCCGCGGTGTATCGAAAGATATCTTTGCGGCGCTTTTTTTTTATTGTGCGGGGCTTTGAAATATGGTATGATGAAAACACCCAAATTGCCTTGCGATGAAGTGTTTCGCAGGCAAAAAAGGGAAAAGAGAAAAAACAGGCGGAAAGGAGAAAAAGGAATGAAAGAGCGTAAAAAGGAGAACATGCAATGGTGCGTAAGCTGTTTATGCTGATGGCGCTTTTGTATTGATCCTGTGTATGAAAACAACGACGTATGCAAAGCATCAACAAAAACCGTCAATATGGAAAGTGTCGGCTCCGGTATGTATATCCATATCGGCACTATGAAACGTGGAAAAGGAACTGTTTACCACAGGGTAAAAAGTAAAGAAAAAAAGGCATCCTGATCGTTGCAGGGGCGGCGATCGCAGAAGACGGAACGCCGTATGGTATGGCAGTTCGCCTGTGTGACAGTAAGAAACGGTCTCTCGAGCCATATAAAAGAAGCTATGTCAGCACGGAAGAGTTTATCGTTTACGGTGGATCCGGGCACTTATTATATTGAGGTAAAGAATCAGAGTTATTATTCTCTTTCGGCAGGAGTAAAGAAAGTAAAAGACCTTGGAGGAGACAGTAAAAAAGACAGCGTATCAGATTGCTCATAAGAAAAGAATATCCGGACTTGTGACAGCAGGCGAAAAAGCAGGAAGTGCAGACTGGTTCAAGTTCAAGCTTGCGAAAAACAGAAAAGTCAAGATCGAGCTGGCAAAGCAATCGGTACCGATGCATTTCGATTCTATCTTTACGGACCGGGTTGCAGAAATGGAATATGCATGGCTTCCCTGAAAAATGACGCAAAAGATTTTCAGAAAAAGGTTGCTTTGAAGAAAGGGACTTACTATATCAAAGTGGTGCGTGCGTCAAAGAAAAGCAATGCATCCGGATTTTATGATGTGCGATGGGTATGCAGTAGCAAGTTGCATAGAAAAATATGAATGTGCAAATGAACGAATTCCCCGAAGGCACGCTCTCGCTACCTCACATTGGCGCGGTACGTAAGCGACCACAATACGGTCGCAAAGTACCGGCCATGTTCGAGTACCTTCTTGGGAATTGTTCATTTTGCACATTGCCCAAAGTTTCTGACTGGCCAGGGGTGTCTACGCAGAAAGATATTTCCGGCCAGAATATAAAAAGGCAGAAGTACTGTGGTGGAAACTTGCTACCGTCACGGTGCCTCTGCCTTTTGCTGTCCAGCACCTTTACATTTCGCATCCGGTTGTTTTGTTTTTATATGAAAATGTTCGAATGTGACGTTCATTTTGCACATTGCCCAAAGTTCTTGGCTGGCCAGGGGCATTTACGCAGAAAGATATTTCCGGCCAGAATCCGATGAACAGAGCATGTGAAACAGCACAGCCATAACCGAACAGGAAACGCAGCGTGTCAGCAGATTGTTTTCGTATTGTTATGGCGTTCTGTTTTCTATGTACTGCTTTTTCTGTTTTGCACGGTATTTTTTATTTTACATAGTGCGTTCTGATTAGTCATATTTTTTTATGTATCAAAAAATATTTAAAACTAACTTGCAATATGATAAAATTATGCTAATATGTAACGGTAAATTTACAAAGAAAAATCCATTCAACCGGGCTTTTCTGCATGGCAGGAAAGGACTGTGTATGAGTTACAAAGAATTTATCGAAAATCTTCAAAAGGAAATAGAAAGCCGCATTGGGGAAGCGACGATTCTGTTTCATAAAGTTACGAAAAATAATGGAGTTACCAAAGACTGTTTTCTGATCCGGGAGAACGGTTATGATGTATCCCCTTCTGTTTATCTTGAAGATTACTATCATGCGTTCAGAGATGGTGCGACGATTCCGGAGCTTGCGGAGAAAGTTCAGCATATCTATCAGGAGTGCAGAAACAATACATCGCTGGATGCAGGACATTTTCTGGAATTTGATAATATAAAGAACGAGATCTTCTGCAAAATTATCGGCAGAGGGCGAAACGAAAAACTGCTTGCGGAAGTACCGTATATTCCTTATCTGGATCTCGCGGTTGTCTTTTATTACGTGCTTGAGAATGAGATGTTTGGCGGCGGAAGTATCCTGATCCGTCAGAGCATCTGGATTTCTGGGAGGTCACAAAAGAAGAACTGTGGGAATATGCCAGGGAAAAACACCAGAGAAAAAGCGACCGATGCATGTATATAAAATGTCAGAGCTGATCAGGGAGATGCTTCCGGAAGGGGAAAAACTGGATTTTCTGAAGGAAGAGATTCCGATGTACGTGATGACGAATGAGAAACGCTGTCTTGGGGCATGCGGCATTTTGTATGACCATATTCTTCAGGAAGCAGCCAGACTGTTAGAGGGATCGTTTTATGTCTGCCAGCAGCAGCGTTCACGAGTGCATTCTGGTTCCGGAAGAAGCAAGCACCGGAGGCCGCAGAGTTGCTTTCCATGGTGCGTGAGATCAATCTCACACAGGTGCCTTTGGAAGAGGTTTTATCAGATCAGGTCTACCACTACGATGCCAAAACGCATCATTTAACGATGGCTTTCCCCACTGATTACTGAAAAATCTCCATTTTGCTTTACTTTTTGAAAAAAACATGTTATAGTAAAAAAGAATTTTTCCAAAAGAAAGATTTTACATGAGTATGTGCGGAAGCATTCATGTATAAAATGTGCACCTGTAGCTCAGGGGATAGAGCAATGGTTTCCGGTACCATGTGGGGGGTTCGAATCCCTCCAGGTGCGTTTTTTATATTTGAAAAAACCGCAACAGCAAATGGAGGTAGAAATTTGGATGGTTTAAAAGAATGGCTGTCAGATAACCTCAGATATATCCTGATCGGACTGGCAATCGTACTGGTCGGTATCGTCATTGTGTTTGCAGTGAAGCTGACCGGTGGTTCCGGAAAGAAAACATCAGATTCTGAGACAGGAAGCCAGACGATTGAGACCGGCACAGAGACACAGGCTCAGACAGAGACGGAAGAGGCTTTGACAGAAAATGATCTGACCGTTCTTGAGACTGTGCAGAAATATTATACAGCAATGGGCAACAAAGACCTGGATACGCTGTCAGGCATGACAGAGTCCTTAAGTGACAGCGATAAGCAGAAAATTGAGAGTTCTATCATACAGAGCTATAATAATATTGCTGTGTATTCCAAGAAAGGTCCGGTGGACAATTCCTATGTTGTATTTGCTTATTATGAAGCAAAAAGTAGGCGATGTCGAGGAACTGGTTCCGAGTGTGGTCTGTCTGTATCTGAAACCAGATGAGAACGGCGGATTGTGTGTTGCTGACTGGAAGTCTGATCAGGACACCAACGATTATATCGAGAAAGTAATCCAGAATTCCGATGTACAGGCTCTTATC
>VOFD01000187.1_pt1 | contig 14001 bp, 20 predicted proteins | sample 5384101 | NCBI WGS metagenome assembly VOFD01 (sample SAMN12384723, study PRJNA508395) | human gut metagenome | isolation source: healthy gut C | host: Homo sapiens
AAACGTCCGGATCGTGGCATAGGCAGCGTTGCGGAAGTCTTTTTCCAGCTGCTTGGTGGTGAACTCCTCCGTGCCGTAGGCAGACAGAACATATTCCCAGAGCAACCGTTCTTTTTCGGTGATTTTTCTATTGGCAAGAGCGGTCTGGTACACCTGAAGATGCTTGCGGCGGTATTACATCCACTTGCAGACGGTTATAAACCTCGTTGCAGAAATAGGACAGGAACGGCGTTACGTCCGTGTAGCCAGAGATGAGTGCGTTCTTTTCGACACGGTCATAGGCTTTGTAGTAGGCTGCCTTGCTCTCAGCAATATAGCGGGAAAACGGCGTGAACAGTGCCGCAGGATAGCCCTGCTGGACAAGGTACCAAAGGTGGAGCAGCCGAGCCGTGCGGCCATTGCCATCAAAATAGGGATGATAGTGGGCGAAAGCAAGATGCAGGATAGCGGCTTTATGCAGTTCGTTGATGCCATCTTTAGCGTTGGCGAAATCAACCAATCGTTTCATGGCATCTGGGAGCTGTTGCGCCGGAAGTCCCTCCCGGCTTTCTTCGCCGCCCACAACATAGACAACATCGTGGCGGTAGAAATGGTCAGGCAACAGACGATCTTCATCCGGCAGGTAGTCGCCGGTGCTGATCTGGTAAAGCTGGTGCAGATTGATAGGCCATTTTATCACCCCATGGCAGCTTTCAGATAGTGCAGGCGGTATTTTAGATATTGGCGGATTGCCGTTACTCGTTTTTCACTTAACAGTGCGAGAATCGGCGAGATGGCCTGAATGATTTCACTATACAACTCGTCCAAGTCACGCGTTGGCAGCACAGGCTCGTCGACCAGTTTGATCTGCTGGGCGTGATGGCTGCGGAATGGCTTCGATTTATCGAACTGATAACGGAGTTTTGTGTCGGTCAATTCTTCGTCCGTTGTCCACGCAAGCAGACTGCCGCCATTGTCGTAAATAGGCGGAGCATTTTTTTCCATCTCGGACGATCACATCAAAATTATTCTCGTGGCGGTCTTCATTGCCGATAAAGGCATCGAACGCCAACATCTGATAAAGCCACTTCTTACCGTACAACTCTGCCGCATACTGGAACAATGCTTCCGGTGAGGATGCCTGACCGTTGGCGAGGAAATGGGCATCAGCCAAGTCGGCAAAATGATACAGCTGTTCATCGTCCGTTGTGAACTTGGGGCAGACGCTGACCACATCGCAGGAATAGGTCTGAATGTCGGGAAAGAGTTTGGCAGGCATCAGGACGTATTCCATGAGGCAGACCCAGCACCTGTGCAATCAGCGATGCCATCACCTCAGAATACGGCTCATACCCGGCTGTCCCGGCCTCTGTGATGGAGTTGCCCTTGACCATAACAAGCTGATCATCTTCGGCCAGTGATAGAGATATTCGGTCAAAACTTTGGACTTGTCAAACGAGAACCCATAGGCATACTTGATGCCGCCATAAAAATAGATGGTTTCAAAGCTGGTCGGCTGTGTAGGCTGGTCGGTGAAAGCAAACGGCTCTTGCGGAAGGGACTCGCCTTTCAGCAACTTGGCATACCGCCCGCAGACCATCTCGCGCATGAGCAGGAGTGCATGGAGGACATTGCTCTTTCCGGCTGCATTGGCGCCGTACAGCACAAGGACAGGCACGAGCTGTTTTTTGTCGTTCGGCGAAATCAGGCAGTCGGACAGACTTTTTATCTGTGGATGCCTTCATGCTGATGATGGCGGTATCCCTGATGGAACGGTGGTTCGTGACAGAAAATTGAAGCAGCATCGCGATTCCTCCCAGATGATTTTCTGAATCTAGTGTACTCTATTCTGGGCAGAAAGTCAAATTTTGATTTTGAAATTTGCAAATATTCCGCAAAAAATCAAGAATAAATCTAAAATATCGGCTTTTGATACCGTTTGGGTGCTATCAGGGATCATTCTGTATATACGACTTCCCTCACCACTACCTCCTCCGCCTGTGCTTTCAGTCCATTCATATGGGCCGCCCAGAAAAGCTGTGATCGCTCTTTGTCCGGCGCAGTGAACTTGTCTGCCAAGGCCGCAATCGTGCGCTCCAGCTGTTCTGAGGCGGCTCTCTGGACATCCTGCAAATGCGGCCAGAGCGTACCGTTCAGCAGCATCTTGTTGTACAGCACGGGACGATGATTCTTGAGATAGGCTAGCCGCATCCGGCCATATTTGCCCAGCGGTTCGGTATCATCGGTCTGCGGCAGGGTGAGCAGGGGCAGCTGATACTCCCCGACCTGTGCGTAATGGATCTCGGTGCGGACGGCATTCGTGCTCTTCATGGGAATTCTCCTTTGCATTTTCAACGTGTGTTGTGGTCTTTGTGGAAAACGGTGTTCACTTCTTCCGGCTCTGCGCGGTCAGCCAGTTGCCCTGCGCCTGATAGTAGTGCTCCATCGTGGTGGGGGCGTTCAGGATGGTGGTGCGCAAGTAGGCCAGGATGTTCTTGATGGGCTGGGTGGTGTTGGACATCACATCGAAGATGTACTCAACGTGCTGGCTGGTCAGCTTGTCCAGCCGCAGCCGGATGGCTTTAGTGGTCTGCGGCTGCTTGCCGACGTACTGGGTCTGTCGTGGACAGCAGTACATCTCCACAATGTTGTCCAGCAGTTCCTCCAGCTTGTCGGGGTCGTACCGCTGGGCAAGGGTGTCGATCTCCAAACGTTCCCGGAACTCCTCCCGTACCTGTGCTTCCATCTGGTCAAAATCTGCGGATTCACCTGTCGGCCCTGATAGATTAGTACTTTGTCTTTTTAGTATTTTGTTTATTAGTATTTTGTTGTGTTGGATTTCTCCAACGTTGGAAAACCCGACATTGGATTTTCCGATGATGGTGAATTTGGCACTGGAGCAGGGCGTTTTCAATCTGTTCTTTCTGCGGCAGTTCAAAGACTTCATAGTTGTAGTCAATAATGCGGCCACGGGCATCACGGACTTTGCTCCGACACAGATACCCGCCATCTTCCAGTTCGTGAACCGCACTTCTCACACTGTCAATGCCATCCCTGCACCCGGTTGTCAGCCCTTTCAGGCTGTAATCCCAATCGTCCGGCAGGGAGAGCATATAGGACAGCAGTCCCTTGGCCTTCAGGGACAGCCTCTTATCCTGCAGGTGGTGGTTGCTCATAACGGTGTAGTTGACGTTTTTATTGACGCGGAATGTTGACATGGCGGCTTCCCTTTCAGCCCAATGCGGGCAAGAGAAAACGCAGCATCTCCCGGCTTTCGGGAAACGCTGCGTTCAGACAGGGAAGCCTGCTGTGAGCTGGCACAGCAACGGCAGCACTGTAATATTCTAACGGACATCTAACGCAACTACACCTGAAATGCAGCCGTTGACGGCCCGTGTGAAAAAGGCTTTTAACGTCATTTCGCAAAAAAGCGGCTGATTTTCGCCTGCAAATTGCGGTGTGACGTGCCTTTTTGAGGTCACAAGAATGCCCTCAGCTGCCAATGACAGCCGCGAGGGACCAGCTTCATCCAACAATTTCAAAGACTCGAAATCGTTTTGTCCTTAATCGGGCACGTGGGTTCGAATCCCACCATCTCCGCCAACAAAAGGCATCAGCTCAGGCTGGTGCCTTTTTTGCGGCTAGATGGTGCGGATGAGAACTAGGGCGGCGGCCCGCAGGCCGCAAGCAATCAGCCCTGCGGGCTGTTGCCTAGCCCGCGGGAGAATATCCACCATCTCCGCCAACAAAAGGCATCAGCTCAGGCTGGTGCCTTTTTGCGGCTAGATGGTGCGGATGAGACTGGGGCGGCGGCCTGCAGGCCGCAAGCAATCAGCCCTGCGGGCTGTTGCCTAGCCCGCGGGAGAATATCCACCATCTCCGCCAGAAGTCGCAGATTGCATTTTGAGACAGGGGGGAATATACTTATATTGGATAGATTCCAATACTATAGCAATTCAACTTTTTAATGCAACAGCGGTGAATTGCATATCGCAAAGATGCCGTTTGAATGTTGCACGAATTTCTTAACTTGCGATAAAATTTGCGATAAACGATTTTTGGAAGGAATATAATCATGTCGAAAGATGAATATTTGATCACAGATCCACCCCTTAAAGCGCTGACTGTTTTTGCGATGCCGATGATCCTTGGCAGCTTTTTTTCAACAAGTATACAATATGGCCGATTCCATAATAGTTGGTCAATTTGTTGGCTCCTCGGCACTTGCGGCTGTTGGTGCTTGTGCAGCCCTGACGAATGTTTTCATTTGTGTGGCACTGGGTGCCGGTGTCGGTGCCGGTGTGCTTGTGAGTCGCTATTTCGGCGCCAAAGAGTATGGCAAAATGAAAACCATTGTGTCTACGTCACTGATCAGCTTTTTGATCTTAAGCGTTGTCCTTGGTATCTTTGGCTTTTGCTTTTCCCATGCGATGATGAGCGGGTTACAGACCCCTGCCGATATTCTGGACGAAGCGGTACTGTACTTGCGGGTCTATTTTGTGGGCTTTCCGTTTTTGTTCATGTACAATATTCTCTCCACCATGTTCACTTCCATCGGTGAATCCAAAATTCCGTTGGGACTGCTGATATTCTCATCTATCCTGAATATTTTTATGGATCTCTGGATGGTGGCCGGTCTTGGTCTGGGGGTGTTTGGTGCAGCCCTTGCGACCTTGATCGCACAAGGAATTTCTGCCGTGTTTTCGTTTTTGATCTTTCTGTCTCGGATGCGGCAATACAAGAGCTCCTTTAGCAGGTTCGACCGGCAGGAGCTGTATTCCATGCTTCGCATTGCGGTACCATCGGTTTTGCAGCAGTCCACAGTGTCTATCGGTATGATGATCGTGCAGGCGGTGGTAAATCCCTTCGGCACACAGGCACTCGCGGGATACGCGGCGACGATGCGGGTGGAAAATGTTTTTTCCCTGATTTTTGTGTCCATCGGCAATGCAGTTTCGCCGTATGTATCCCAGAATTTTGGCGCAAAGAAAATTGAGCGTATCAAAAAAGGGTATCATGCTGCACTGGTGTTGGATCTATGCTTTGCAGTTCTTGCTTTCGTGGTCATTGAAACACTGCACACACAGATCTCCTCGTTGTTCCTTGGAAAAGACGGAACCGCGCTGGCCTATCAGGTGTCCGGTGATTATATGAGATGGCTTGGTTACTTTTTCATCTTCATGGGCATCAAGATGGCGACCGATGGCGTTCTTCGCGGACTTGGAATCATGCGGCCGTTTCTCATTGCCAATATGGTAAACCTTTCGATTCGCCTGTCTGTGGCGTTGATCTGTGCTCCGCGCTTTGGTATTGCATTTGTCTGGCTTGCCGTGCCGGCAGGCTGGCTTGCCAATTTCCTGGTTTCCTATGCGGCGCTCAGAAGATCGTGGCCAGAGGATAAAGCGCTAAAATATTTGTCAGTGTGGCGACAAATGCTTCATCCTGCTCCTTCGTCCGCTTTGGGCTCCCCTTGGGGTGCTTTCCGGCACGGAGGAGTTTTTTTTTTCATAACGCCGCAGCATGAGAGCTTCCATGTTGTCGGCGGTGTATTCCAGCCCGTTCTGGATTCAGCACTCGTGCGCGCGCTTGGCAAGGCACATACTCGCCAGCCCGTAGTCCTGTGTTACGACAATATCCCCCGGCTTTACCCGGTTGACGAGAGCAAAATCTACGCTGTCTGCCCCTTTATCGAACACCAGCGTCTGCGCACCTTCCCGCTCGATTTGGTGGGCGGTGTCGCACAGGATGATGATAGGAACGCCGAACTGTTTTGCAATCTGCAATGTCAGGTCCACCACCGGGCAGCCGTCGGCATCGATCAAAATATTCATCGGCTTTCCTCCATCGCCCACCGAAATGCCTTTGCCGTGCGCAGGTCAGCGTCCTTAAAGTGCCCGCCGCTGTTCCACTCAAGGGTGCAGTCTGCGCCACGCTCTATAAGCCGGCTGTGCAGGGTGCGGATGTTATCCCCCACCGCAGCCATGACAGCGTTTTTCGTGCGCTCTTCCTTGTCGCCAAGGCTCAGATAAATGTGCTGTGCCTGTATCAAATGCTGCTGTTCAAACTTCCATCCATCCGGAAACCACACCGAGGGGGATGCGGCGGCGACACCATAGAACAGATCAGTCTGGGTGGATGCCCACAACGCAAACAGCCCGGCCAGTGAATAGCCGCCCAGAATGATTTTGACGTTTTCCGGGAGATGAAACTGCCGCTTCAGCGTGGGGATGACCTGTTCTATCAGAAAGCGCAGGGTGTCCATAGCATTGCCGCCAAACCCTTGCGTTCCCCACACAGCAGGGGCTTCCCACGGAGAAAGTGCATCGTTCCAGCTTGCCACGGGCACGGCCGCAAACAAAAAGTTCTGGCCGCTCTGCGCAGTCACTGTCACTTCATGGTCTATGCTCTGCAGCTCATGTTCGCCGGTCATTTGGAGCATAGGTATTCTGCATGGGCTTTGCCGTAAATGCGGCAAGGTCTGTTCCCGATTTGCATTGTCTGTGCGGTCACTGCGACATCCTCCCGAAAAACTTTGATAAGCCCAGTATAGCAACTGAAAAATCATTTTGCAATTCAAAAGGCGTTCGCAAAGCAGTGTCTTCGTAAAAAGCTGGCACCTGATTTGAAGTTGTGCGGCTTCCAGAGTGATGTATCAGCAGTTTTTTTGGTAGCCCATAAGCGGCAGACGAACCGGGCACCTGAACAGGGCAGCGTTATTTACCGCTAATCGCGGTGCCGGGCAAATCTGTCATGGCTGATATAGAAGCCTTTTTGCCGGTTCGGTAATCCCTTGTAATTGCCGGAGAAAATGGCGAGAAGGTCGGCCTTGGAAGGTGCCCCGTCGGTGCAGTATGCAGAGTCATAGTACAGCACGGCGGGAACAAAATGATCCAGCAGAAAATCGAGAATGACCTGTCCGGACAGCTCCAGTTTGGCGAATTTCCGCATGGCCCCTTTCAGGATGTCAATGGTGATGGCGTGATTGGTTCCTTCAAACAGATCACCGCAGTAGGTTCCGGCCATGATCTCTTTATATTTGCAGGAAAAACGGTAGATGGCTACATACATCAGCCACTGACGCGTTTGGGTGAGCCATTTTTTAAATGCAGCGCTGTCGTTTTCTGGGGTGTGGTCTGCACCGCGCAGCGCGGAAAGTTCTTGGATCCGCTCATCGGAGAAGTACTCAGGGCTTCTGTGGGGAACGATCTTTGAATGGTCATAAGAATTTGTGTAATATTCAATGAACTGGTCAAGGGTGAACAGGCCCTTTTTAAAGGCATCTTCCAGATCGGCAGTAGAGTATGCAATGTCGTCGGCTGCTTCCAGCAGGTAGGTCAGCGGATGGCGCACGATGCCTTTGTCGGGAGTGGTGGTCCCAACCGCTTCCGAGATCTGCTCAAAAGTCTTCTGTTCTGCAGCGAAGAAGCCGAGTTTGTGCTTTCGGATATCCGCACTGCCTTTATCAACGGAGCAGGAGTCGGTGGGGTATTTTACCAGCGTGCTGATGATCGCTTTGGACAGATTGAGGCTGGAACCGTGTTTTGCTTTCAGCAGGATCCGCAGCGCCTGTGCATTGCCCTCAAAATTTTCCAGATCAGCGATCATCTGCGCGGATAACCAGCTGCGAAGGGGCTGTCCTTTGTATTTTACATGGTCGAGGTTCTCTTTGAACCAGTCACCGATCACGGTCTCGCCGAAATGCCCGAAGGGCGGATTGCCGAGGTCGTGCAAAAGGCCGGCGCAGAGCAGGACCGATGCGATGGCTTCGGCATCCTCCGGCACAGCAATAGCTTTTCAGTTGACAGCAATTTTGCCCATTCCATAATCAGTACACCTCGCTTTTGAAACGTCGTGATTAAAAATCTGCAAAAGGCATCGGCCTTCCATCACTGCCATTATACAAAAGAAACGCTGCTCCGGCAACAAAAAACGGATTCTCTGAAAAAAAAACACAAAAACTGCAGCTTGAACATGTGCAGAGTTCCAATTTATTTCGGGATCCGAAAAAAGGAAAGTGGAGTGTTATGCTGCGGTGTACTACTTCCGTCAGATGCACCCGAAATTGAATCAGACAAAAGCTTCCCTTTCCGTGGGCTGCGTGCCTGCGGCGGGGAAGTTTTTTTGTATGCTGCGGGGCAGGAACGGCGGGATATCAGCCAGATTGCACAAAACGCATTGCACAAAATTGAACAGCTTTTTCAGGAAAAAAATCTTGCTATTCCGCTTGCGCTCATGTATAATGGACTTGGCTTGAAAGGTAGGATGTTTAAAAACACTCTGCCGTATGCTGCTGCAGATGACTTGAAAGGTGGAACATGGGATGTTGTATAAGAAAGCTTCTGAGATGAAACCCACTCCGATCCCCCATTGCATGGGCGGCGAGGGCACCGTGATGATGGAACGCCTGCTGGATGCGCCTGCCGAAATGCTGGGCAAGGGCCGCGCCTACGTGCGCCACACGCTGGCACCGGGCGTGACCATTGGCAGGCACACGCATGAGCACGAGATGGAAAGCATGGTCATCGTCTCCGGCCGCGCTGTCCACATCATCAACGGCGAGGAGCAGATCTTGGAGAAGGGCGACATCATTGCCGCCATGCCCGGCGACACCCACCAGATCGCCTGCCTGGGCGACGAGCCGCTGGTGCTGATCGCACAGGTGCTGTACGAATAAAGGAGGAGCTTCAGATGGAACAGATCCGCAGTGCCGATGTTCTGGCCAGTTTTCCACAGGTGGATGAGGAAAAACTGAACGCCGCCCTTGCCGCCGAAGCTGCCGCCAGCAACCGCAAGATCATTGTGCTGGACGACGACCCTACCGGCGTACAGACGGTACATGATATTTATGTTTATACAGATTGGACGGTAGAAAGCCTGCGCAAGGGCTTTGCTGCGCCGGAAAAGCTCTTCTTTATTCTGACCAACAGCCGTGGCTTTACCGTGGCCGAGACCACCAAGGCCCACCGCGAGATCGCGGAGAACACCGCCAAGGTGGCCCGCGAGTTCGGCATGGATTACCTTATCATCAGCCGCGGCGACTCCACCCTGCGCGGCCACTACCCGCTGGAGACCGACCTGCTGTGCGAGGTGACGGAGGCTGAGAACGGTTACAAAATGGATGGCGACATTCTGTGCCCCTACTTCCGCGAGGGCGGACGCTTTACACTGGACAACGTGCATTATGTGCGCTACGGCGCAGAGCTTGTGCCCTGCGGCCAGACCGAATTTGCCAAGGACGAGACCTTTGGCTACCACGCTAGCAACCTGTGCGAATACATTGAGGAAAAAACCGGCGGCAAAGTCCGTGCAGGAGACGTGACCTGCATCTCTCTGGAAAGCCTGCGCGCCATGGACTTTGACGGCATCGAGGCCCAGCTGCTGGCGGTGCACGATTACGGCCATGTGATCGTCAACGCAGTGGCGGACTGCGATGTGAAGGTGTTTGCAGTGGCACTGTACCGCGCCATGGCAAAGGGCCGTCACTTCACCATCCGCAGTGCGGCCGCACTGGTCAAGGCCATCGGCAATATTTCCGACCAGCCGCTGCTCACCCGGGAAAAGATGGTCACGCAGGAAAGCAAGGCAGGCGGCATCATCGTGGTGGGCAGCCACACCAAAAGACCACTGCCCAGCTGGAAGAACTGAAAAAGTACAGGGCATCGAGTTTATTGAGATGGACAGCGACAAGGTGCTGGTGCCGGGCGAGCTGGAAAAGGAAGCAGCCGCCATCGTGGCTCACTGCTCACAGCAGATCGCAAAGGGCATCACCTGCTGCGTGTCCACAAAGCGCGTGGTGCTCACCCTGCCGGACGACACCCCGGAAGCAGCCCTCGTGCGCAGCGTTGCCATCAGCGATGCACTGCAAAGCTGCGTGGGCAGGCTGACCGCTTCCCCGGCTTTGTGGTGGCAAAGGGCGGCATCACCAGCAGCGACGTGGGCGTGAAGGCCCTGCGCGTGAAATGCGCCAAGGTGCTGGGCCAGATCCGGCCGGGCATCCCGGTATGGCAGACCGGTGCCGAAAGCCTGTTCCCCGGCACGCCGTACATTATCTTCCCGGGCAATGTGGGCGAAGTGCCCACCCTGCGGGAAGCGGTGGAAATTTTGCTGGGCTGACACTCTGATGATTTAGAATGCCCTCCGCTTCGCTCTGGGCATATTCAGCGGAAAAATTATTTTTAATGATTGCAAAACAGCCAGACCGCGGTTGCGCAGCAATGAAAGCCCCAGTGGGGCTTTCAAGCGGCAGAACGTTCTTGCGGGAGCAAAATGGAGGGGCCTTGCCCCGACAAGTTCCGCGGGTCTGGCTGTTTTGCTTTTTCACGGGGAAAGGCCGTGGCGGTAAACGGCATCTGCTCTTGCTCGTTTCCTGCGGAAACAGTCGCAAAGCAATAAAACTATGCTATTGCCCTTACGTTTCGTCGCGTAAGCGACTTCAAATCGGCGCAACACAAAAAATCCTCTAGCGAAGCGACTTGGATTTTTTGTATGGAGCCCATCTTCTTTGGGATTATTAAGGGCGAGTAGCCCTTAATTCGTGCCTCCCGCGCCTCGAAAGTAGCGGGTGCTTTTCTGGTTCTCTTTTGGCACGCAAAAGAGAACGTACCCGGCGGAGAAAAATTTATAAAAAAGCTATATAAATCTGCCCTACGCGAAAACGCTCTGCGCCATTTTAAAAAAAATCACTCTTTTTGGGCTTTCTTTTTTCTTCTTTTTGCTGCCTTTTCTCCGGCTTGTTCTTCATCAGCCTGCCGAGGGATGCGGTGGCAGTGTATACGCAGAAGCAGCCCACCACCACGATCAGCACGACGGCGCTTGCGTCCAGCGCCACGGTGCCGGCGCGGACAGCGGCCAGATACAGTGCCAGCAGCACCACGCCGCCGCCCAGCCACAGGCTGCTGCTGTTCATGCTTTTGCCACTCCTGCCGCGGCGTGAGCGGATGCTGCTGCGCCTTGCCCTGCCGGGCCTTCTTTTTCCAGATGTTATCACTTTGAAACGGATTCATGTTCCGGTGGCTCCTTCCCTGTCTTTTTCTTTTAAGGGTATTATACGCCGCAAGATGGGATGATGTCCAGAAAGAAGTGGATTTTTCACCACTTGCATCCCACATTTGTGCAGAACGACCAAAACCGGCCCGAAATATCGGCTATTCGCCAATTTACTTTTTGCGGACCGAAGAGTAATCTAATGGTAGGATGTAAAGACGGACAAGCTGTTGAGATTGAACTAAAGGTAGGATGTAGCAAAGAGCCTTTGCTGCGGGCTTGTCCGGCACGAGAACACGAAAAACAAAAAGGAGGCTTTTCCGTTATGAAGGTAGGTCTGATCTATACCAGCACCACCCCGGAACTGATCGAACTGGTGGAGCAGGAGGTCAAAAAAAGCAGCTGGGCGATGATGTGGAGCTGTACAGCCTGCAGGACCCCAGCATTCTGGCAGATGTCCGCGCGGCAGGCTATGTGACCACTGCACCGGCAGCACGCCTGATCGGCATGTACATGAAAGCCGCTGAGGAAGGCGTGGATGCCATGCTGAACCCAATGCAGCAGCGTGGGCGAAGTTGCCGAAAAGAAAGGCACCATTTAAAAAAGGAACAAGAGCCGGAGCACGAGACCGGCTCAGGAGAAGATATTTTTGAAGGAGAATTCTTATGAAAAAGATGATTTCCCGTCGTGACTTCCTGAAGGTGGCTGGCATTTCCGCTGCTGCTCTGGTCTGGCTGCCTGCGGCGGCTCCGGCACCAGCACTGCTGCTTCCACTGCCTCTACTGCAGCTTCCACCGGTTCTTCCGCTGCCGCTTCCGGCTCGGCTGTCACCCTGAAGCTGGGCTTCTCCACCAACGAAGAAGACCCCCGTGCAAAGGGCGCAAAGCAGTTTGCAGAAGAAGTTGCCGAAAAAGACCGGCGGCGCTGTGGAAGTTCAGCTGTACCCCCTCCGGCCAGCTGGGCGGCGATGCTGACCTGATCAACTCTATCGCTCTGGATTCCGGCACGGTGGATATCATCATCACCGACGCTTCCAACTTTGCCACCTACGATGCAAAGATGGGCATTTCCGCACTGCCGTTCCAGTTCGAGACCTTCGACGATGCATGGGCATTCATGGACAGCGACATCGAGGCTGCCGCTGAGGAAGGCCTGCTGAGCCAGAATATGCGTGTGCTGGCCCACTACTGCAACGGCTTCCCGCTGCGTGACCAACTCCAAGGGCCCCATCAACAGCCCTGCCGACATGAACGGTCTGCTGATCCGCACCCCCGAGAACCCCGTCATCATGGCTACCATGACCGCTCTGGGTGCCAACCCCCAGCCGCTGAGCTTCTCTGAGCTGTATCAGGCTCTGCAGCAGAAGACCTACGATGCACAGGAGAACCCCATCCCCGTTATCTACAACAACAACCTGTTCGAGGTTCAGGAGTACCTGAGCATCACCAACCACATCTACTCCGGCATGTGCTTTACCATTGCCGAGAGCAGCTGGAACAAGCTGAGCGCTGACCAGCAGCAGATCGTTTCCGACGCTGCAAAGGCATCTGCCGATTACGACCGTGAGCTGAACGAGCAGCAGACCAACGACCTGGTCTCCGCTCTGGAAGAGAAGGGCATGAAGATCAACAGCCCGGAACTGGCTCCGTTTGCAGCTGCGACCGAAAAGGTCCTGACCGACAACGCTGATACCTACGGCGACCTGCTGGATCAGCTGAAGGCATGGAAAGAAGCCCGCTGAGCATGAAGCCCGCTGAGATCACTGACCAGAAAACCTTGAAATAAAACCGAAGCAAAGGGACGAGGGGCGTGCCCTTCGTCCCTTTGCATTTTATCTGAATCGCACTTGGAAAGGAGTTTGTACTGTGAAAAACTGCAAACCACTCTGGACAAGATCACCACCCTCATTTCCGCCATTCTGTGCGCGGCTATGATGGTAATTCTGTTCGCAAACGTTGTGCTGCGCCTGATCCCCGGCATCGGCGGCTTCAAGTGGTACATGGAGAGCAGCCAGTATCTGAACGTCTGGTCCATGCTCATTGCCTGCATTGGCATCAACGCCATGGGCACCAACCTCCGCGTGGAGGTGGTGGATTCCATCCTCGGTAAGACTCCGCTGGGCAAAAAATCGTTGTCATCATCCGTGATGTGTTCATCATCCTGTTCTACGTCATGGTCACCTACGGCGGCTACCAGCTGTGCACCCGCGCAAAGCAGGCCGTTTCCACCATGCCGCAGTTCACCATGGGTCAGGTGTACACCATCTTCCCCATTGCCGGTGTGCTGTGCATCCTGTCCGCCGTTCTCAACCTGATCGTTGAACTGACCGCAAAACCGGAAGGAGGGCAAATCCAAATGATCGCATGGCTGCTGATCTCATTCTTCGTTCTGCTGTTTCTGGGCGTGCCCATCGGCATCTCCCTGGGCCTGGCCTCTATGGGCGGCATCCTCTTCCTGGACGGCGGCAGCATCGTCACCGTGGCCCAGCGCACCTTTGAGGGCATGAACAGCTTTGCACTGCTGGCCATCCTCTGTACACCTTTGCCGGCTTCACCATGTCCAAGGGCGGTATTTCCAAGCGCCTGATGGACTTCTGTTACTCCATCGTCGGCCACATCTACGGCGGTCTGGCTCACGTGAACGTGCTTTCCAGCATGATCTTCGCCGGCATCTCCGGCTCGGCTGTGGCCGATACCGCCGGCGTCTCCGGCATGTTCATGCCGGAAATGGTGCGCAAGGGCTACTCAAGAACTTTACCGTTGCCGTTACCGCCATTTCCTCCACCATCGGCATCATCATTCCTCCGTCCATCCCCATGGTGGTTATTGCTGGTATCTGCGGCATTTCCACCGGTAAGCTGTTCCTCGGCGGCATTATCCCCCGGCGTCCTGTGCGGTTTGGCACAGATGATCGTCAGCTATTTCATGGCCAAGGAAGGAAGGCCGTCCGCTTCGCAGCAGGCGACCGCGGCGTGTTCGAGAACGTAGACGACGCAGTGGAGGCTGCATGGAAAGCCCAGCGCGACTGGGCGGCCAACTA
>VOFD01000217.1_pt1 | contig 14001 bp, 22 predicted proteins | sample 5384101 | NCBI WGS metagenome assembly VOFD01 (sample SAMN12384723, study PRJNA508395) | human gut metagenome | isolation source: healthy gut C | host: Homo sapiens
TGGCCGAGCTGGGGACACATAAAGAATTGATGGAAAACATGCGGTTAATATTTTGTGCAACGGTGGCTTTCTTACAAGGGACGATAAGCATTTTATTTTTTTAACAGAGGAAGGACGAAAAGTCGCGGAGAAAATTTATGAGCGACATAAATTTTTAAGGAACAACTTAAATCTGCGGGAATAAGCCCTAACATAGCGGAAACGGAGGCCTGCCGTATTGAACACTGTATCAGTGACGAATCGTTTCTTAAACTAAAGGAACATCGAGAAAAAGGCAAGGGATGATGGCGAGAACTTACCTATAATAATATAGAAGGTCTTTTTTATGATTTTCTACTTATTATTTTACGTTTCACGTACAGAAAACGTATGTAATAAGTAGAAAAGAAAAAAAGGAGAGATTCTATATGATAAAACGAATCAGAATTGCAATCGACCATGGAAACAGAAATATCAAAACGGTTCATACAGTATTTACGACTGGAATCAGTGAAAGCGATATTAGCCCAGGCAGGGGAATTGATTATCTGGAGTATAACGGAAAGTTTTATGTGCCGAGTAACAGGAGAATCCCATATCAGAGAGATAAGACTGCCGATCAAAGATTTTTCTTATTGACACTTTTAGGAATAGCAAAGGAACTGGAATTAAACCCAAATATCGAAAAAGGTGATTTAATCCAAGTTCAAATGCCAATAGGACTGCCGCCGAAGCATTTTGCGGAACTCTATGATAAATATGAGTCGTTTTTCCGGGGAACTGGAGAAATGCTTCAATTTAATTATAAGCAAAAAGAATATCATGTAATTATCACAGATGTTATGGCATTTCCCCAGGATTATGCGGCGATTATGCTGCAGCACCGGGAGATACGTTCTTACCCTAAAGTAGTAGGTGTGGACATTGGTGGATTTACAACAGATTATCTGATGTTCCGTTCCGGAATTGAGGATATGGAGATCTGCGACTCTATGGAAACGGGAATCATTAGTCTTTACAACCGGATTACAGCTCGGATGCGTGCGGATTATGATGTGTTGCTGGAAGAAGCGGATATTGACAGTATTATACAAGGGAAAAAAAAGGATTCTATGAGGAGAAAGTAGTTCGCGCAGTACTACAAGAAGCGAATCAATGTAGTTTATGATCAGGTTTACGAAAAAGAAGAAAATAATAATATCATGATCCGGATTATGAGTAATATATTGGGATCCCGTAACAGCGAGAGCAGAGAACACATCCTGCATATTAAAACAGCAACGGAGATGATGCTAGACAACTGGTAAAAGTAACAGATGCTTATCCTTTGACAGAGGCAGATATTGCTTTGATTACAACTGCTTCTTCCCTTCATGATATTGGTAAGATTCGTATTCCGGAAGAAATATTGAATAAACCAGGCAGACTTACCGTTGAAGAATTTAAGATTATGAAAACCCATAGTGAACTTGGCGCGGATATAATTAAGGACATGGACTTTCCACAAGATCATCTACTGGTACATACCGCATGGGAAATCTGCAGGTGGAATCATGAAAGATGGGATGGAAAGGGCTATCCGGATGGATTGAAAGGTGAAGAAATACCAATCTCTGCACAGGTGGTATCAATTGTCGATGTTTATGACGCACTTACAAGTGAAAGATGTTATAAGAAAGCATTTGATCATGATACAGCGATTCAAATGATTCTGGACGGACAATGTGGACAATTCAAGGTCATGCAGGAAAAAATCGATTTCTTCAAATCGAACAGTGGAATGAATTCGATTGATTACAATGCGGTTTCAGGTCAGCTCACTATATTAAATGGAAAACGGCAGATATTATGTCAGAGAAATAATTCGAAAATTGATCTGTTCAAATTCGGAGTAAATGAAGAAGATGTTCAATATATTCGGGTTTTGTTACACCAGACATCTGTACAAAATAAAGAAATCTCTGTGCAGTTAAAAGCGACAGTGGAAAATAATAGTCAGAAGTATAAAATGAAATTGCATACGCTGTGGTCGCCAATGAAGAAAGACGTATGCATAGGAATTATCGGGTATTTTGACACTGTAAAATAAATATGAAGATTACAATCATAATATCGTTTATACTTTTTTACAGATGAGTATTGGATCAATTACCAGAAAGGCAAAGGAAGTGAAGAGTTCCAAAAATATATGGAAGATCTGACAGACATGCAGAATCATGTGCTTCCGTATCTGCAGAGCTTTTGCAATCTGGAAGAAAAAAGGTGTGAAAGAGAGACGAGAACAGCAGATAACGGAAAGATATGAAGGAAGAGCAGATGAGAGGGTAACAAGTACCGAAGCGAATGCAGTTGTTAAGGATGTAGGAAAAACAGATAGAAAACCGGCACAGCAGAAGCAGGCGGTAGATGGAAAAGATAAGAAATTATCCATTCATGAACGGCTTGAGATTAATAAGAGGATTATTCAAGAAAAACAGGGAAAAGATAAGCCGGAGAGAGAGGCTGATCGGGATGTAAGACAGGTGTAACATTATAATTCTAATGAAGGATGTAGGGAGTCAATCCCTGCATCCTTTTTTATGCGTAAATATGGATTGAACGTTATAATGAACAGCAGGCGGAAGAGGTATTGGATATCTCGATAATTGGTGAATTGGAAAATTAAATTCCAGTCCATTCAAAAACTGGCACTTAGTATTGCAAAATATATCATAGAAGTTAGTGTTGCAAACCTCTTGATATCTAGTTATAGTTGTGGCTCAGCAATAGAGTCCGGATGGCGTTATCCAAGGAGAATACCATGGCTAAGAATGTACATCTGGTTCTTGATGAAAGAGTCACAATAGAAGTTCGCTTAAGAGAACGAGCTTCATTTACTGAGATGTGCTGAAGGAAGAAGGCCGTAAGCTTACAGCAAAAAAAACAGTTCTATGGAGAATATCAAAAGGCACGATGGGATATGCAGGAGATCGTCACGATCAAGGCGAACATTGACACTTTGATGGGCTACACTGAACCGGGAAGAAAGCAGAAAAAGGAGCGTTGAGATTATGAAAACAAGGAGCAAAGCGACGCTGACACTTCGGACCATGTTGGCCTGAAGATACGGGTTTGGGGCGAGCCCCAACAAGCCGCCTTTGTGCCACTTGTGGCCACAGAGGCATTGCTTGCCACTTAGCAGCAGCCCCGAAAATGGCGCAAAAAAACAGAGGCCCTTATTCTGGAACCTCCGTTTCTCTGGCTTTCTTGAGCCCCTCGGCTGTGGCCTCCATGACAACAAGCTCTTTCTCGTTCATGGAGTTTAGGAGTACATCAATGTGCTTTCTGCAAGAACTTGATCTTGCGCCTCCGTCCGCATGAATAAACTGGTCAACTGAAACGTCAAACATGGTAATGAGTTTAACAAAAAGGTTGAATCTGGGATATTGACCTGTGTTCTCAATATTCATAATGGTATGGGAGTCACGGTCTACTAATTCCGCAACATAGGCTTGTGTCCAATATTCTGATTTTGCAAATTTAAAATGTGCAATCTCATTGTAGATTGCGTTTATTAAATAAATAACTTCCTAGGAGATATAAAAATATCCCTCCTAATATATCAGTTATTAGAAATTCCAGGTGATAAGGACTGTTCTTTAGAATCAATGAATTATCAAACTTTTCTTGTTTTTCTTCATGCAGCAAATAAGGCACATAATTTGCTTGTGCATATGGAGAAGAAAATAGATGTATATTGTGTATGGTTCTTTCTGCGCCCTCAGCATAAAGCGGATTATCTCGTAATTCCCCATCGATACTAAATAGAGTGGTTTGTACTGGCTGATTTAGAGTATGCACTGTTTCTTTTCCACCATATAAAAGCAGAAGGGTTAAACCGATTACAATAAATATAGAAAAAAATTCTATTATTTATTAGAACGGAGAGTATTGTTGAAATTATTGCCACAGTTGAGATGATTATAAGGACTATTATAAAATTAATAAATAAATCAATGTAAGATATATTTAACTCATAATTCTGGAATATTCCAAGTAATATTACTGATATTGTATCAGCTAAGAGCAAAAGTGTTCCTTCTATGATTCCAACGAGGAGTTCTGTTTTGTAAAATGTCGATTTATTATAACCACAAAATAATTTGTTGTTAATAGTTCTATTGTCTAACTCTTGACTAAGTTTTAGAGACACATTTATTGAAATAAATATACATATTAATGTAGTTTTATTAAAAAGGAAATATGGTATATTAACTTCAAAACCATACGTTGATCCAGATATCTCTAAAAATTATAAACTAATAATAGTATAATTTCACCAATGTATATTATAGAAGTTAGTCTTCGTGATAATTCGACACGTAATAATTTATTCATGAACCATTCCTCCTTACTGTTCAAATTCATCGAAATAGAATTCTTCTAATGATTCTTCTGTTATTTCACTATTTTTACATTCATGAATTAAAATTCCGTCTTTCAGAAATCCTATATGAGTGACAATTTTTGTAATTCATCAAGAATATGACTTGAAATTACTATAGTTACTCCGTGGTCTTCACTCAAGGATTTAATTAAATCTCTAATTTGACGTATCCCGGAAGGATCTAAGCCATTTAATGGTTCATCAAGGAATAATAAATCCGGTTGATTAGCAAGAGCTAATGCAAGCCCTAAACGTTGTTTCATACCAAGGGAATACTGTATAAGTGGTTTACGTGTATCTTTTAATCCTACTATTTTAAGTAATTCAGAAACACTGTACTTTGGATTTTTTATCAAGGATAGCTGATATTTCAAGTTTCGTTTGGCAGACCAATACGGATATACTGCAGGAGTTTCTAATATAGCTCCCTGTTTTTATGTTGTCAGCGATTTTTATCTGACCAGAGGTAGGGTTTTGTAATCCTAATAATAGTCTCATAAGAGTTGTTTTTCCAGCACCATTATTCCCGACTAATCCGTAAATAGAACCTCTAGGAATATGAATAGATACGTTATTCAATGCAGTTGTATCCTTGTATTGTTTTGTAATATTGGTTGTTGTTACAATGTAATTCATAAGGCTCCTCCTTTAAATATTTTGCTTTTTAAATATATTTACACTTACTAAAATGATGAACAGTGAAAGAATGACATCAGCAATCACAAAGTCTATATGATAGTCACGATTTTTAAATAGAAATGATTGTTTTGGCTTATCCTCTGGCCGTTCTGTGGTTATATATGAAGAAAAGTTACATTGAGCATATGGGGATAAGGTAATCTTCATATTTAATTGTGTCCGATAAGTAGCGTTTAGTTCTTCTGTAAAACTTTCTATTAAATCTTTTGACGCGGGATCGTTTTCCTCATTTATTTCTACAAATACACTTTCGTAGTCTGTTAATGTAGCAAGGGTTTTCCGACCACTATTTATAAGAAATATGGCAAAGAATACAAGTAAGAACTGCGTTATCAAACGTTTCTTCGCAAGTAAACTAAAACTACAAATAATAACAGAAACAGAACCAATTGTAATCATAAAAATCAGAGTATTAGTCATAATATATGAGAATGAATGAGTAAGTTCCTGTTTCCTAAGAAAGCAACCTAATAGATAAAATAAAGAATCAAGTAATACAAGGCTGCTTCCACATACGCTGCAAGCAATTACTTCCGCTATATAAATTTGGCTTTTTTTGTACCCTAAATAAAGTTTATTTTGTACTGTACCATAAGAAAACTCATCACAAATATAGACTGACATTAAAAGGGAAAGAACTATACAGATAAAATTTACATTCTCTAAAAAAAATCATCTCCCCAAAATAAAAATGGCACACCTCCTTTTAGGCCAAGCATGTGAATCAAAAATAGAATAAATAGTACGACCAGATAATATAAAGATCTTAGATACCGTTTGATTTCTACAATCATAAGTTTTAATATCATATAACTCCCTCCTTTGACTATATTATGATGGCGAAAAGCATAAAAAAGTAAAGCAAAGAAGTATTTACATTGTAGATAATAAGGATAAAAGAGTGATTTTACATAATGTAAAGAAGGTTTTTCTTTCTCTATTTTAGTGCAGGGGTTATATTTAAATTAATAAAAATATTTTTAAGGGAGGTAATCATATGAAAGTTATAAGCGCAGAGAAAGCAAGAGAACTTCGAGCAGGTAATGCTCATTTTCATTGGGTATGTTTTGACAAACTTAACTTTATCAGTAAGCCATATTACTGCAGCCTATCAGAAGTAGGTAAAGTTGCGGATAGGCATAGAGATAAATATAGGAATCATAAAAAGAAAGTATTTATCTTTACTTGTCATAGAAAATGTGGGGAATAAGCGGATGTAAAGCCTATTTGACATGGATGTAAGGGGTTATTTGCTTGAGTAATTATGGAAAATAGTTTATCTTGAAGATGTAATAGTTGTACGTATCAAACTTCGAAGAAAGGAGACAAAGGTATGAAAGCATTAACAGTTGAGAAAGCACAGGAAATTAGAGCGGGCAAGGGACACTATCATTGGATCTGTAGAGATTGGGCTAATTTTACAAGTAAAGCATATAGTTCTTATGCAGCAGCCGGAGCAGCAGCTGATGCTCATGTAGCGAAATATCCAGCTCATGCAGATAAGGTTAGTGTGTTCTACTGTGAAAAGAGTAGTTGTCAGTAACCGCAATAAGCAAATACAGAGAGGGTTGGATATCCAACCCTCTCTGTATTTAGAAAGAAGGAAAGTAATATGAGAGGTTGTTTACAACATGATGAAAATGATTGTGGATTAGCATGTATACTAACTATATGCAAGTTTTTAAAAATTTGTGTCGATGAAACAGCACTCAGAAAAAATATATTTCTTGGTAATGATGGATTAAGCCTATACGGAATAACAGAAGTGTTTCGTACTATCGGGATGAAATCGTTGGCGGTTGAAGGCACTAATATAGAGTTGTATTCTTTATTATCTGAAGAGAAAAAGCCTATTATTATTATGATAAATGAAGATGATGAATATCACTATGTCGTACTGTATAAGACAAATAATAGTAAGGTTTTTTTATGGGATCCGAATAAAGGAAAACGTATTATTACAAAAAGAATATTTTGATTTAATATGGTCAAGTTATGCTATAATTATTACGGAGATTTTAGAAATAGATAGAGTGGTGCTACCTAAAAAGTCAGTATGTTGGACAGCTCTATTTCAACAGAAAAAGCTCCTTGCTTTATTAGTGATATTTTCGGTTATACTTATGGCAATTAGTGTAATTACAACCTTTTTATATAAGAATATAATTGATCAAATTGAAATAGGCATTCCGACATTTACACCACAATTAAAATCTTTTTTTTATAGTGATGGGGGGATGCTATTTACTTGTAAGTATCTTGTCTATAGTAAAAAAGGAAAACTTATTGCTTACTTAAAAATGGAGCTGGAAATTACACTTCAAAATCAATTTGTGGAATCATTATTAAATATTTCTATTCAAAAAAGGACGATTATACAAGTGGAGGTGTTCTGGATAGATATTATAGATTATCTGTAGTTGTTGAAACTATGTCCTCCGTATTTTCTTCTGTAGTTTTGGAATGTATTTCTTTGATTGCCGGAGCAATTATTTTAATAGGTATTAGTCCTATTATGTTCTATTTGGTCTTGGTTATAGTTGCTGCTTATATAATTTCATTTGTTATTTCTAAACAAAAACTCTTTAAATTAAGTAAAACTATTATGGACAAAGAATCTTTGTTAATAACACACATAAAAGAAACAATCGAGAATTTAATGTCTTTAAAGAGTTTTGAAAACAGCAATTATATGAAGAAAATGAGAAAGGAAATTAAATTTGTAAAAAATCAAGAGTATATTTTAAGCAAATTATCCATAATTTTAGGGGAAACTTTAAGGGCAATAGAACATATGGTTATGTTGATAATCTTAGCATATGGAATTTATTCAGTTATTGCAGGTAATATGTCGTTAGGTACGCTACTTGCATTTGAAAGTTTTATAGGCTTTTTCCTATCTCCGGTTAAAAATTTACTTGGCATTCTACCATCTTTGCAAGAAACAATACTTACGTTCCTTAGAATAGAAGATATATTTGCATATAATAAATCTACAGAAATTTCAGAAAGCAATAATGAAATTAGTGGAAAAATATGTGTAGATAACTTGGATATTGCATATGGCTATGATGTTCCTATATTAAAAAATATTTCTTTTTACCATAGAACCAGGTGAAAAAGTTTTTTTGATGGGCTCTAGTGGGTGCGGAAAATCAACATTAGCAAAAACAATCGCTGGATTGGTAAAATATAATAAAGGGGAAATCATATGGGGGAATGACAGAAATTTAAACATTTCTGATTTATCAAAACAAGTCCTATATTTATCTCAGGAATCCGAAATATTTTCAGGTTCAATTCAAGAAAATATTTTAATGTGGGAAAAGGATTGTAACCAACTATTATTCGATGAAGTTATTGAGGCAATGGGAATTAGTCAAATGATGAGTTCCAGATCTCTTAGTTTAGATAGCTATTTATCGGAGAATGGCACTAATTTGTCCGGTGGTGAAAAACAGCGGGTTGCTCTTGCTAGAGCTATGATGCGAAATGTTCCAATATATATATTTGACGAGGCAACCTGTCATTTGGATTTTGAAAGTGAGAATCTTATAATAGATTATATAAGAAAAAAACTCCTGGAACAAACATGTATAATTATTTCGCATAACGCAAATCTGCTAAATGATAATGATATAGTTTTATTTATTGATAGTACTGGAAAGCTACATAAAAATAAGCATTCACATTTATTAGAAAATAACTTAGAATATAATCAGATAATAATCTCTCGGAATCCTGAGTGATTATTATCGGTACAGCTTTCGAAATGTGTACTTTGAAAAGTAAATATGATTCGAAACAGAAAAAAGAACATGGAAAATAGACATAACTGTCGCCATGCCTGAAAAATAGTGTATAATGATCAAAGGATTATGCCACATTTAAAATCAACTTTGCTAGGGTGGATTCAAAGGGCAAATCCCAGACATCCAAATGTTGAAGCATGAGGATGTGATACAGGCGGCAGTACCACATCTTAGTTGAGCGGTGTCTGCCGCTTTCTAATTGAAAGTCTATTTTTTCACGTTTATTCGAACGTTCAGCCGAAGTCCTGGCATTGTATTCCAGTTTCCATTCTTCACTGTCACGAGGCGGAAAATTGATCAGTCTTGGATTATCTTTCATTGCAAAATGAACGGTTCTCCCATATTTGGAGTCTGAGCAGGGAGTGCTACAAGAACATCCGTATTTACGGCTGGCAAGCGGACAACGGAATTTTAACCATGTCTTTGAAGGCTCAGAACCGTCATGATTCATTTTTCGTCCTGCTTTGCAGATAGGGACACCATCTTTTCCAATGGTAAAATCATCTTTGTATTTCTTGCTGATTCCCCGCTTTTCGTTTAAATCAATGAAAGGCTGAATATCATTCTTGCGACAGTATAAGTAATAAGACATGGCATCATGAGCGGAATCTAAAAGCCATTTTCTGACATGAAAATCAGGAAGAAAAAGCTTTGAAACGAAAGTAAGCTTCAAAAACCCATGAGAATCATGCTTTGATGCAGGAGTGAATAAAGGAAATAAAGGCAGGTCGCTTTCTGAGTTCGCTGCAACCAATATATATAAGTGGTAGCCATGGTAAAAGCATTCTCTGGAAGAATCATAACCGATGTCACAGTCAGGCTGGGAAAAGTAACGGTCACAATGACAGGAAGTAATTCCATTTTTGGAACATTCGCAAATACGGTGCTTCCGTTCGCGTGCAGATGTTGTAACAGGCATTCCATCGCCGGCAATGGAAAGATTGGAGATATCAATCAATCCTTTGGATATGGAGACCGATAAAAAATTCATGATCATAAATCTTGAAAAGAGAAGTATAAGGCTGTTCATCTATGGAAAAAAAGAAGAATATTCCATAGATTGGAAAAGTTGTTCAACTGTGACTTTTTCAATGGGTTCTGCCTTATCGCCTTTTTGTTTTGGTTTTTTGACCTTCTTTCTTTTTTATAGGATGGATATGAGGAGAAAGATTATCAGAATCAGAATCCCAAAGCCTGTCAAGGAAGTCATAGAAAGTGCCGACACCGGGAGTATCACCAAACTGGAATCCGCTGAGGATTGCATAGAGTGGATTTATCTTCAATTGAGCAGCCCAATCGGTAAGGGAATGGACTTTAAAATCAATGGAAAGAAGATAAGAACGTTGCATACAGGAAGGAGTCCTTGGTTTTGGACCAAAGACAGAGTATTTGCTGCGGAGCAGTTCATCGGTATAAGAAAGATCGAGATTCCAGAAACGTTCGATGATGTCCCATGTTGATTTAGCAAAAACAGTGGGATCCGGATAATATTTACGAAGGTTTTCGAGTACAAAAGTTTGATAGGCGGTATGACCGCCGGAATTAACAGGTGACATAAAAATCGCCCTCCAGTCGATGAAAATAAAATATATTCAATCGGCTTCGCTGCAAATTTTGAGCGATTTGTCAAGACTTTTTTTGGGCAAAAAAGTGGGGGATTTTAATAAAAAAGGAATCTGCAAGCCTTGATTTTACTGAGCTAAAGATTCCGAGAGATTATGATAATTAACGGGAGGTAAAAAAACAAGTTCAATGACCATAGCAGAAATGATTAAGAAAACAAGGCAAGATAATAATATGACGCAAGAGGAGTATGCTAATAAATTTGGTGTTACAAGGCAGACTGTTTCAAGTTGGGAAAATGAAAAAAGTATGCCTGATTTACAGCTGCTCATAACTATTTGTAATACATATAATTTCTCGCTGGATTCATTATTAAATGAGGATCATAAATTTGTAAGCAAAATAGATATGACAAAAAAATTTGAATCGTGGAGTTGGTATTCTGCCTGATGTTTGGTCCGGTATGCTTTTGGATTTTTAGCAGATTTGCAATCTTCAATCACTTTACGACAGAGCCGGTAAGAATCACAGTGTTTTTGAATGACTTTCTGCGTGCTCAGATCATTGTTGATTTGCGTTATTCTCTGCTCAGCCGCTTTAACAGAAGCATTAACATCAGAAAGATGCTGCTGGAAATCTTCATAATTCAGCAGGTTATTTTCGGAAAGATAGTTGAAGGTGCGGGCTGCCTCTTTTCAGATTATTGAGTTTTGCCCATCGTTCAAATCCTTTTGCCAGTCGTAACATACGTGGAAATATTGACATACAGGCGAGCTTCTCTGGACAGATGCTTTGGAATTTTCACTTTGCTACGATTTTTAGCCAGGCGAATGCGGACATTTTCTTCTGAATAATAGCTTCCGAGAGATTTCATATAAGTGAAGTTTTTCTGCTCCGGTGCACGGAAGGATAGATGCTTTCCCTGCCGGACTTCATATCCAGCTAACTGCATTTTTTGTAGAAATTCCTCATAGTTGATGGAAGTCCAGATTGCTTTATCAACTGCAACACGTAGCTTGGCTTTCCAACTAGTCCCACGATGGTATTCCATGTTTTCTTTATAGCTTTTACCTTTTTCTCCGGTTGGCATACTGGTGGCGAGTCCATTTTCATGGCAGATACGATTGCTGATTCTGCAGAGCTTATGGTAGCTCCGCTTATTGGAAACATACTTGTGATGGTCAACGAAGCTGGCAGCATTAAAGATGATGTGGTTGTGAATGTGGTTTTTATCAACATGGGTACTGATCACGTATTCATATTTTTCTTTCAGTACTTCGTCTGCAAATTGTTGGCCTAAGCGATGGGCAGTTTCAGCATCAACTTCTCCAGGTTTGAAGGACTGGATCAGATGAAATGCCAGGTTATCACCTTTGTCCATTCCATTCTTTTTTGCCATTTCTCTTGTCATAGAAAACTCAAGATCTGCAGTTTCCGGAGAACAGCCAAAACTGAAACTAACAGTTTTTCATCTGTTTTATCTGGATTTGTGATGTAGTCCAGTGCTTTCTTGTCTGTTACTTTAACGGGGAAGATCTTAAGATACGCCATAATTCTTTCACCATCTCTTTCAATTCTTGCATTTCTTCCGGATATAGATCTCCGGTGGTATTTACCTTTTTTGCAATCTGGTTGATATTTATGCCAATCTTGTGCATTTCCTCATACTGTTTCTTCAGTGGAGTGGTATCGGTGTTGACGATGTAACCGTCGATTGCCATTTTACGAAGATAAGCTCCCATGTTTTTTGTCTTTGATTCTATCATTTTTCTGCGGATTAGCTTTCGTTCTTCTTCTGTGACATAAAAATGAATTTCTTTGTTTCTTTTTCTTTCAGCCATTAGCAGTTTCTCCTTTCTGAGAGGGCAGTAGTATCGTTGCTTTCAGCGTTTTTCAATTTAGGGTAGGGTACCCTAAATTGGGATTTTCCGGAAGTGTATCCTCACTTCCTGTCCTTGCTGTTTTACCCTTCTATTAGTTAAAGTCACGAGAACCTGGAAAATGCAAAAGAATTTGGTAGGTAGAACGGGATACGAAAATGTGGTATGATTATGGGCAAGATATCAGAAAAATCAGGAGTTGAATAGATTGTGAAGAAAGAAGAAATTTTTGAATATGTGCAGAAACAGTATGGTACAGTTCCAGAATATTTATGGAGTAAATCTCCAGACAGTGTTGTACTTCGTCATAAAAATGGAAAATGGTATGCAATATTCATGACAGTTGAGAAATCTAAGTTGGGATTAGAGGGGAATGATCTGGTTGACATCATGGACGTAAAGTGCGATCCGGACATGACGAATATGATTATTCAGACTTATGGATTTTTACCTAGGTATCATATGAATAAGCAGCACTGGATCACTATTTTACTGGATGGTTCGGTCAGCGAAGCAAAGGTACTGGACTTTTTAGATATGAGTTATGACCTGATTGACGGAGCAGGCGGAAAAGAAGAAAATGTAAGTGGTTTACAGTGATTTTTTGAGCAAAAGGAAAACCGGGGATTTTGCTCCTCGGTTTTTCGGCTGTTATGCTTCAGTCTTCAACTTGAAAAATATCTTCTACAGGCACTTTCAGGTAATGGGCCAGCCGGATTGCAATCTCAAGAGAGGGATTACGTTCTCCACGTTCGATGCGGCCTATAGTCTGGCTGCAGGAACCTATGGCTTCAGCCAAATCTGCTTGAATGAGATTCCGTTCTTCACGAATATCTTTTAATGTATTATTGATTGCCATTCAATCACTTCCTTTGCTTATTGTTATCAGCAGGATCATGAACCTGCTGTTGAAATCTAATGAAATCCCGGAATTTCTGCACCTTTGCATTTCCCGATTACTTTTCCAAAAATTTTAAAAGAGTCAGATTCCAAAACCTGGATAGGACGATATTTTTGATTTAAAGAGATCAGATAAACACCATCTGGCTCATCGTGTAATTCCTTGATGTAAGTATTGCCGTTGAGATAGAAGATTCCAATTTCACCATTAGCAAGAGAATCTTTTTTCTGAATCCATGCAACATCGCCTGTATGATAAAGTGGCTCCATACTATCACCAGAGATCCGCACACCAAAGTCAGTCTGCTCAGGAGCAAGATGTCCTACGTCATAGGTTTCTTTTACAGAATCTTCCAGGTAATTTCCAGTACCAGCAGAAACTGGTTCCCAGGTAATTTCTACAGGATGATGGAATGGGATAATCTTTGCAGACAGTGGAGAAAACTTTTAGAAGCTTTCAAAATATCAGCAAATTCAATCAATTTATTTCTGCCTTCTTCATTCAATCCACTCATAATGTTATATGGATTTTCTCCAAAGAAGGATTCATATATATCTTCGATATCAAGTAACTGGCAAAGTGTCAGGAAAACATGTAAAGCTGGCATGGAATTGTATTGACAGCAAATTATATTGCAAAGCAAAAAGGTGTAAAGACCGGAATGGCATTATGGCAGGCGAAAAACAGGTTTGTCCGGAAATTATTTTTGTACCACCAAGGATGGATTTGTATTTGCGATTT
>VOFD01000406.1_pt1 | contig 14001 bp, 15 predicted proteins | sample 5384101 | NCBI WGS metagenome assembly VOFD01 (sample SAMN12384723, study PRJNA508395) | human gut metagenome | isolation source: healthy gut C | host: Homo sapiens
GCGCTTTTTCCGTTCCTCCGATGTATTGAATCCAAAATAGAATCTGTTGTCCATCCACATTCCTCCCGGAATAGAAACCAAGGCTATCCGCGTTTCAGTTCAATGCTGACGTTTCCGTTCTCGTCGATATTTTACAAAAGCCCCTACCAATACGGTCATCACTGTCATCTATGAACGTAGATATTGTTTTTTACAAAAGCCCCTGCATCGGAGACTTTCTGTATTCCGTGAAAGCGTCGCAATGCCATTGATAAAGCAGCGTTGCAAACTTCTTGTCGTTATAGAGGACATTACCCTCGTCCATCGGTACCCAGTTGATATACATTTGATAGGGGTAGTAGGAGAGACTTGCGTAATAGATGTCCGCAGCATCTTTCGTTCCGTCCTCTGTCAAGCCGTTTGGCATAATGAACAGCTCTTTTATGTACGCCCAGTTAATCCAGATTGGAAAGAGGCTTTTGCAGTTGTTAATGCGGTCTGAAATCAGCCGGTTGATCTCGATAATGTGGTGGCAGAGCTTTGTACTCGACTTTTTAATAAAGCTGATTCCGTCATTTGAAAGCTGCTGCATACTGGATATTGGAAGGATCTCAGGCATCGAAAGAAGCCCACGGTATTCCATCCGCATGATGTCATTTATTTTCCGGTAATTGCGCTCAATGGCGGTGCGGATAATACATAGATTACGAATGATGCGGGCATTTTTATCCTGCTCAAGCCGGTTGTATATCTCTATCTTCGGCGGCTCGTGTTCATTTTGAAAAATACGGAGTGGGACGCCGATCAGATATGCTACCTTTGACACAAGCTCATAGGTGCTGTCTTTATAAGCAATCTGCTCTCCGGCATATTCGACGCCATTCAACATGACTGAATTGCCCATGATCTACTCCTTTCGGTGGAACGCGAGTTATTGAGCGTACTTTTTGAAGTTTTCAGCTTGTTCCAGAACCTCCTTGTAGACATCATCAATGGTTACGGGGGGATAGTCAAATTCATCCAGTAGCAAAATGAGGTCAACTTGAAGATTTGCCTTAATGTCATCACGGGTAGACCAGTCGGTGTATTTAGCTTTGTCATCGACAATGATCTTAATCCGCTTTGACAATTCAATCATCTTATCGTCCGGGTACTCGAACTCGTACTTCTTGGCAACCGCTTTGAGGATGTCATAGAAGGCTTTTTCTTCATAGTCAATCCCCATACCCTTGAAGGAGTCTTTTTCCTTTTTGAGTTCTTCAAGGAGCTTCGCAAGTTGTTCCGCTACATCGTCAAGAACTTCGTTAGCGAAAGCCTCATCACGACGGCGATTGTTGTACTCATCAACAACCCGCTTGAGGCGGTCTGAGAACTCCATGCCCATAATGCGGTTGACTTTTTTATACTCATCAATCGCTTGAGAAAGAAGCCTCTGCAACACCTTTATCTTTGTGTTTGGAAGTTGGATTGCATTGATCTTATCCAGATACTCGTCACTGAAAATATCAACAGAGATGTGCTTTCCCGTCTCAAACAGTTCCTCTATACCATCAGATTGAATTGCACCTTCAAGAAGTTCACGGACACGGGCATTCATTTGTGAAATGTCAGGGGCATCACCCTTTGTGAGTTTGAAAAGAATAGAGCGCACAGCACAGTAGAAGTGCAGATAGTCCTTTTCTTTATCAGAGATAGCCTCACTTGAACTGCATAGGTTGAACGCTTGTTTCATGCGTTTGACTGCCGCCATAAAGCGAGTTTCCAAATCTTCCGTGAGCTGTACATACTCAACAGCCCGATTGAGGCAAGCAAGCTGCTCTTTCGGTGAGCCGTTGAAGTAATCCGTGCTATTGAAGTTGTGGAACATCTGCGCCAAGACATCGAGCTGGTCTTTAACAATCGTGATAGACTGCTCGACGCCTTCAAACTCATCGCTCTCAAAGTTGGTGTATTTCTTGAGGGCGAGATTCATGTTTTTCTTAATGCCGATGTAGTCCACGATCAAGCCCTTGTCCTTGCCGGTATAGACGCGGTTGACGCGGGAAATCGTCTGGATAAGGCTGTGCTGCTGGATGGGCTTGTCGATGTAGATTGTGTCGAGTGCCGGTACGTCGAAGCCGGTAAGCCACATATCAACAACGATGGCAATTTTGAAGTTTGATTTAACGTTCTTAAACTGACGGTCAAACTCCTTGCGATCATCTTTCGTTCCCAGCATTTCATAAAGCTCAGGCTCATCATCTTTATTTCGCGTCATGATGAGCTTGATCTTCTCGATGGGTTTGAGTTCCTTTTTCTCTTTTTCCGTCAGTTGAACCCCGTCAGGGCAAACCTTTTTCTCTGCCCATTCCGGTCTCATTCCAACTATAATCTGATAAAAAGCGTATGCAATCTTGCGATTAGAGCAGACAAACATTGCTTTTCCTGCAACGGTAGCTCCTTCGGCAACGCGGGTCTCATAGTGGTTAATGAAGTCCTCCGCAACTGCGTGAAGTCGGTCAGGATCACCGATGATCGCATCAATATGAGCAACCGCCTTCTGGCTTTCCTCAATCTGATGCTCATTTGCACCTTCAACAGCACAGCGGTCATAATAATCTTCAATTTCCCGAACCTTTGCCTGATCAAGAGTGACCCGTGCAGCGCGTCCGTCGTAGACAAGGTTGACTGTGATACCGTCTTTAACCGCCTCTGTCATTGTGTAGGCATCGACAACCGGACCGAAGACTTCAATCGTGCCATCTACGGGCGTGCCGGTGAAACCGACATAGGTAGCATTGGGGAGAGAATCGTGTAGGTACTTTGCGAATCCATAGCTTCGCTCTACACCTTCGGCAGTGACCTTGACTTTCTGATCGAGGTTTATCTGACTACGGTGTGCTTCATCGGATATGCAGATCACATTCGCTCTATCCGTCAGAAGCTCCAAGTCCTCGGTGAACTTTTGGATGGTGGTCATGTACACCCCACCGCTTGTCCTGCCTTGAAGTTCCTGACGCAGCTTTTCGCGGGAATCAATGCTCACAACGGTTTCGTCACCAATGTACTTCTTGGATGCTACAAACTGCTTTGAGAGCTGGTCATCCAAATCCGTTCGGTCGGTAATAATCAGGATTGTAGGGCTATGGAAGAAGGTACTCTTCATAAGCATTCTTGTGAGGAAGAGCATAGTATAGCTTTTTTTCCGCAGCCTGTCGCGCCGAAGTATGTGCCGCCCTTGCCGTCCCCCTCCGGTCTGAGATGTGCCTTGATATTCTCAAACAGCTTGACCGCAGCAAAATACTGAGGATAGCGGCAGACGATTTTGAGGTCCTTGTCCGAGCTATCAGGGAAATAGACAAAATCCTTGATGACTGCCAAAAGCCGTTCTTGCGGAACAGTCCGCTCACCATAGTTACAAGGGAATTGATGCCGTCCAATTCCTTATCGTCAGCTTCAATCTTTCTCCACGCATAGAAGAAGTCATACGGGGGGAGAAGAAGGAACCGTATTTATTATTTGCACCATCGCTTATGACGATGAAGGCGTTATACTTGAAGAGTTCAGGAATATCACGGCGATAACGCACGGTAAGCTGAGTATAGGCGTCCATGATCGTTGTGTTTTCTTTGACTGCGCTCTTGAACTCAAGCACAACAACAGGAATGCCGTTGATGAAGACGATCCCGTCCGGTATGCGTAGCTGGTTGTTGATGCCTTCAATTTCAAATTGATTGACGATCTTGAACACGTTTTTCTCTGGCTCATCAAAGTCAATCAGCTCAATGTAAATGTCTTTCTTTGTGTGATCCTCACGGTTGAAGATGAAGCCGTCACAAATCATTTTGCAGACTGCTTTGTTTGCTTCGTAGATCGTACCGGAAATAGACCTCAGGCGAAGGATGATGCTATCAACTTCGCTTGGGGTAAGTCCCTCTGAGGCATACCTGTTCAGGAGGTATTTCCGCAGATCGTCGATAAGCAGAACCTCAGAGCGTTCACGGTGGATCTGCTCACCATTCAAATAGATATACCCTTCATCTTGAAACAAATCCATGATGGACATTTCAAGAGAATGCTCATTGAAGTTCGCCATTATCATTTCCCCCTAACTGCCTCTGCATTTCTGCTTCAAAGGCTTTTTTCACTTTGCTGGAAGTCGTACTCCTGATACTTCAAACCCAGACGTGCCAGCATGAGTGTACCTTCCCAGTCATCAATGTTTGAGTATTGCGTTGCACGGTTTACGTCTGTGAGAACACCGAGGATCAGCCCTGTACAATCGAGTGCAAAGTCTATCATTTCCTGTATGTCCGGATATAAAATAGGATGACGATCCGTTAGGTTCTCGTTGCTCAATATACGCTGTTCATCGTTGTGGGTTATTCCGCTGCATTCGGATATTCTCTCTCTTTTTGCTTAACGCATTGAAGCGTTTCTGATACAGAGCTAAGAACTCTGGAAATGTCAAATCCACCCGAACCGGAGCATTTGCGGCATCAGGAATATCAAACACTGCAAAGAGCTTTCTGTCGCTCTCAACCTGATCCTTGAAGAAACGCTCTTCCTCTGGCTTGAGCTGATGCTGATACGGGATTTGATAGGAAAATGCTGTCCCATCATGCTCTACGGTCATTGTTTCTCTGTACGTCGGAAATAGGTCTTGATTTTCCGCGCATTTGGCAAGGAGGGTGCCAATGGACACAACGCCATTTGAGCTATCATACAGTTTGGCGATCTCCATAAAACAGGCTTTCATCAAAGCTCCGTGAATCGTTTGATAGAACGCTGGTGACATCTTCATTTCTTCCGCGTATTCACGCTGGTTCTTACGATACTGCTGCAAGATGAGGTAATCGGCATTTGCGTCAAAAGCTCGTTCAGGATCACTATATGCAGCTCGTAACCCCTTAATAATGCAGAACACCTGAAATGCAAAACAATTGCAAAATCAGCCTTGTATTTCGTAAAGTCGGTACCAACCGTGTTTGCAATGGAGGGAATGAACATCTTTTGGACGGAAACACCTAAAAGGTTTTCCTCTTTTCCGTCTGTGTTCCTGACATCGACTTGGCGAATAAAGTCTCCAAGCAGCCTATATCCTTCTTTCATTGTGACACCTCACCCTATGTATTTTCTGTGTGCCAGCTTGACATTTTGCTGTTTAACCATAGCATAGTGCATTGTCGTGTCGATCTTCTGATGCCCTAAGAGCTGCTGGACTTGCTCTATGGGCATCCCTTTATCTATGGCAGACGTTGCCAATGTTCTTCGGAACTTATGTGGGTGGACACGAGGCAGATTCAGCCTTTTCCCCAGTTCTCGAAGCCGTCTTTCAACACCGCCGATCTGCAAACGGTCATGCGGTGCGGTCAGCGAGACAAACAACGCTGAACAGGTGTCTGTACGGCTCTCCAGATAGTTTTGGAGATGGATTTTTGTCCTGGCATCGAAATAAACGATCCGTTCCTTGCTTCCTTTTCCGAAAACAACGCATTCCCGTTCATTGAAGTTGATGTCATCGCGGTTAAGGGCAACCATCTCACCGACACGCATTCCGGAGGATGCGAGAAGGTCTATCATAGCGAGATCGCGGACATTGCAGCAGTTGTCCCGCATGATTTCCAATGTCTCATCGGTGTAGGTTTCCTTGATCACCTTCGCTGTTTTTACCTTGTGAATCCGGCGTACCGGACTTTTCACGATATAATCTTCATCCTCCATCCACGAGAAGTAACTGGATAGAATCCTGCGAATGTTATCAATCGTGACCTTGCTGGATTTTCTTTGCGTTTGGTAGTCCGTGAGATACTGACGCAAGTCTTCTGTGGTGATTTCCTGCGCCAATTTCCCGATGCCGGACAGCATTGCAAAGATGGTCTGGCGATAGTAGTTCAGCGTCTTTTTTCTGAGCAGCCCTCTATTCGCTTGGCTGTGATAAACAAGGAAACCGTGTCTACGCCTTCACTTACATCAGCAGCTTCGTCACGATGGACGGTTACGCCGGTCAGTGCCTTCTCAAGTACAACTTGAAGCTGCTTGAGCTGTGCATTGTTCAGATACGGAAGCATCTGTCGCTGCACTTCTTGAATTAGTTGTTCTTTCATTATCGTTTCTCCTTTGTTTTAACTCAGAGAACGACAATCAGTGCAGTTCCTTGTGGTAAAACTCTCGCCACTGGTGAGAGTTGTGGACTGTAAATGATAATTTAGCGAAGACAATCAAAGCTGTCTTCAAATCTTGGTTTCTTGACTTTGATGCACGAGCTTGTACAATCACAGTATGGTCTTATCCCGAACGGCTGGCATTATGAGTTGCTTGGCAACCTTTGTGATTGTGTTACTAAAGGAACCACACCAACCACATTAGGCAAAGACTTTACAGATACGGGTATCAATTTTATCAAGGGCGAAAGTATCAACGATGACCATAGTTTTAATAAGACTCTGTTTGCCCATATTGATGATGAAACTGATGAACTCCTTAAAAGGTCGCGTATCTATGTGAATGACATTGTTTTGCACGATTGCTGGTACGCTTGGGAAATTCGCCTTAGTTGATTCAGCTCTGTTATTCCTGCTAACACCAAAGCAGTAGCAATAATTAGAACGAGCAAAATCATGCCGCAATGCTGTATAGCTATTTCATTGGCGAATAGTTCTATAAGAGAAATACGCAGCAAGCTGTTCAAGCCAATCTTAGTTTGGGAACAATTAATATAATTTGCCCATTTTGCTCCCCTGACAGTAAAGGGCAGGATCACTATATGCAGCTGGTAGCTGTTTCAGTTAACCGTAATGCAGAACAATTTCTCTGAGTTTTGAAAGACTCAAAGCTGCACTGTATATTCCTTGCTCGGCTTTCATCAAGCCGCTAAATTATCATTTATCTCCTTCTTCATAGCAATTCGCCTTGTGATTGCCCGATAAGACTCAACAACATCAAGCTGTCGCTCGTAGGGCGGAACCGGGAGCTGAATGCGACAAAGATCATCCCATGTAATTCCGCCTCGAACACTGCCGTCCGTCATGAACCAGCACTCGCGGTCAAACTCCGGTCTACGAAACCACATCATCAAATACTCTTCATTTAAGACATCGCGGTCAATAATCTCAAACATGAAATACGCCGGAGAAACTATTGAGGCGTTGTCTTTCTCATAGAGCGCAATCGGAAGACGTTCATCGCGTCCAACGTGCATTGGGTTACAGGCAAATAACCCCTTGCTGATCAGTTTATACCGACTCAAATCTGTGCCAATTACATTTGCGACGGAAGGCATAAACTCTTTGTCGATGCTTATGCCAAGAACAGTGCTGGTGACTTCCTCGGAGTTTCGATAATCAACAAGCCGAATGTGTTTACCAAGAGGTTCATAATTCGATTTCATAGCCCAGCTCCTTAAACACGGTCAACAGGTCTGCCTTTGACTTTTCTTCTGCAATGAGCAGATCACGCAGTTCACTTTGCAGCGTCTTCATTTTTGTATCAAAGTCGATGTTCTCATCGCGGTTTACAAACTCAATGTAACGGCTCGGAACAAGGGTAAAGCCCTTTTCAGCAACCTCATCGAAGGATGCGCTGTAACAAAATTCAGGCACATTCTGATAAGTTTCTTCATAGCCTTCCTGCTGCCATGCGTGATAGACGCCCGTGACTTTTGCACGGTCTTCTTCTGTCAGTTCAATGTACTTCTTTTCATAGGGGCTTCCCATTTGCCGCAAGTCCATGAAAAGGATCTCGCGCTCACGGTTGCGGAAGCGTTTTACCTCACCGTTTTCTTCAACCACACGAGCCTTTTTATTCTTGTTCAGAATCCAAAGCGTAACGCTGATGTCGGTTGTGTAGAAGAGGTTGCGGGGAAGGATGATGATTGCTTCGACGAGATTGTTCTCGATGAGCTGACGGCGGATTTTCAGCTCTGTACCATCGTCAGATAGTGCGCCGTTTGCAAGCAGGAAACCGGCAACACCGTTCTGAGAGAGCTTTGAAACAATGTTCAGAATCCAGCCATAGTTCGCGTTACTCGTGGGCGGAACTTCATAGCCGTCCCAGCGCGGATCATCAATCAACTCATTATCACCACGCCATTCTTTCTGATTAAAAGGCGGGTTTGCCATAATGTAATCTGCCTTGAGGTCCTTGTGCTGGTCATTGGTGAATGTGTTCGCTGCCATTTCTCCGAGGTTTGCAGAGATGCCGCGAATAGCCAAATTCATTTTGCACAGCTTGTACGTCGTGTTCGTATATTCCTGACCGTAGATAGAGACTTTCTTTTTGTTACCGTGATGTGCTTCCACGAACTTCATGGACTGCACAAACATACCGCCCGATCCGCAGCACGGGTCATAGAGAATGCCATCATACGGTTCAATCATTTCTGCAATCAAATTGACAATGCACTTCGGCGTATAGAACTCGCCCTTGCCTTTGCCTTCCGCAAGTGCAAACTTGCTCAGGAAGTATTCGTAGACCCGCCCGATAATGTCATTCTCTTTATCGCCCGTGTTGATCTTATCAATCTCGTCCAGCAGTGATGCCAGCTTTGCTGTGTCGATGTGAAGACGTGAGTAGTAGTTGTCCGGCAGTGCGCCTTTCAGTGCGGGATTCGCTTTCTCAATCGTATAGAGGGCGGTGTCGATTTTCAGCGCAATGTCATCCTGTTTCGCATTCTCCATGATGAAAGACCAACGGCTGATCTCAGGCAGGAAGAACACGTTGTCCTTCGTATAGAAAGCAACATTGTCAACAAACTTCTCACCGTATTTTTCAGAAATAGCTTTCCTTTGTGCCTCAAACTTATCGCTGGCAAACTTCAAGAAGAAAAGGCTGAGAACGACGTGCTTGTATTCTGCTGGCTCAACAGAACCACGAAGTTTATCTGCGGACTTCCACAGAGCTTCCTCCATAGAAATCTCCTTCTTCGGTGCCGATGCGGCTCGTGCCATATCAAAATCCTCCCTGTGTATTTATCTAACCTATTTTACAAAAAGAGCTGTACGAAAAACCGGACTCAGTTCTTGTCCGTTCGCACAGCCTCACATATATCTCCGATGTCACAGTTCAAGTAATCACAAATGCGCAGCAAAATAGAGAGGGACACTTCTTCCCCCTTATTCAGTTTTGTCCATGTTCCGGCAGACAGCCCTACCTCATGTCGTAGAGAAGCCCTCTTTATGTCGCGTTCCAGAAGAAGCATCCATAGTTTCTTATAGCTTATGCGCACGGCAACCATCCTTTCGCTTGCTTGCATTCAACATCGCTTATAATATTATACCGGATTTCATTCTCAAAAGCAATCCGTTGATGCAGAAATTAAAGAAAAAGTTTCAATTTCTCGAACCTTCTCTCAAGGATGCAGGGCATCTCCGGTCAACAGGAGATGCCCCGCTTTTGAAAGGACTATTCGCGCTGTGTGCTGCGCAGATGATCACGGTCATGGTCAGCAGAAGGAGCGAGAAACGTATCAACATTAGACTTGATCGTCTCTATGTGCTTTGCTTCTTTTTTGAGCTTCGCACGTTCATCATAGAGCCGTTGCTGCTCTTCAAGAAGTCGCTGCTGTTCCGCTTGCAGTGTCTTCAAGCTCGGCAGTTTTTCATCGCCCTGCATAGCAAGAAGTGTACTCCGCGCCGCCTCAAAGATCACAAGCTCTGCCTCATGCTTTGCCTTGAACCCCGGCTTGTCTTTCGCCTTCTGGAAGGCATCATATACAGGCTTGAGCCGCTGGTAGTTGGAGATATTTTTGATGAGCGGCTGGACTTCCCGCAGACGTGCTTCAACGCCTTTCAGTTCCTTGCCGGTACGGTCATAGGAACCGTGAACATCCTCAACCTTCTTCTCAAGATCGGCGTATTGAAGCAGATTGTTTTCCGTGAGATAGTTGAGTGTCCGTGCCGCTTCCTTGAGGATAGTGAGCTTTGCTTTATGCTCGTAACCCTTGCTGTCGATAAGCCTGATCCGCTCCTGAATATCTCCGATGAGAGAGATGCCCTTCGGCGTGGTCTGTCTTTGGCTTCTTCGGGGCGTCCGTCCGGCAATCCGCTCCTTGATGCGTTCCTCGGTGTAGTTCTCTCCGATAGTTTTAGACCGGGTAAACCGCTCCTGACCTTCAGCACGGAAGGAGATGTATTTGCCAGTCTTGATTTCATATCCGGCTTCCTGCATGAGCCGCAGAAAATCATCGTAGTCCTTCGCCGTGATGACGAGCCGGTCGATGGTCTGCTTGAGTTTCTGCTTCCAGCTCGTGCCGCGTTTGGCTTCGGTGTACTCCTTGTAGCCCATGCCTTTGTTCTGAGAGGGAGGAATAACAGAGAGACCGTTTTCCTTACAGAGCCGGTCGCTGACCTCGCGCATATCATAGTAAATCCGCTTATAGCTCTTATATGCGTGGTAGTCCACGAAGTCAACCGCATTGAAAATCAGGTGGTTATGAACATGGTCTTTGTCAATGTGAGTGGTCAGCACATACTCATATTTTCCTCCGAGGATTTCATCTGCAAACTGCTTGCCGATCTCGTGGGCAAGCTCCGGTGTGACCTCTCCGATTTCAAAGGACTGGATCACATGACGGGCTATGATCCTGACCGGATTCATCCCTTTTTGCTCGGCTATCTTCCGCGTCCATTCAAATTCCCGCGCTGCGGTCTCGCTGGCACAGCCGTAGGACGAGACCAGCAGCTTCTCGTCTGTCTTTTCGGGATTCAGAATGTACGCGATTGCCTTGCTCAAAGTTCCTCGGATTGCTTTGATTTTAGTAACTGCCATACCGCGTCCATCTTTTCTTTCAGCTCGTCAATATCGTCCTGATAGAATCGTCCCGTCGAGTTGATCCTGCGGCAGACGGTATTGATGTTCACACCGATCTTGTTGATTTCGGCGGCGAGCTTTTTCTGCTCCGTGTAGTCCACGACAATGATGTAACCGTCGATCAGCATCTTCCTTGCATACGCACCGAAGTTCTCCGTGCCGATCATTTCCATCTTCTTTGCAATCGTCCGTTCTTCCTGTGGTGTCAGCCAAATCTTCTTCTGAATGTCTCGTGTTCTTCGTACCATGCTGCGCCCTCCGTCGTAAAGATTAGAAGGGTTTGGGACTATCCCAACAAGCAAAAATCTGATGTTAAGGGCAGGGTCTCCTTAACTGATTTTTCTCCGGTGGGTACTCACCGGATTTGCTTGCTAATCTCCCAAAATCGTATTCTACGAAGATTACTCCGTGAAATGTCCCTTCACTTTACAACGGACACAATAAGAGCGTTTGTTGAGTACCGGATTTCAAAAAAGTCAAAAAATCATTGGATTTCCCATGTAAAAGCCACTGTGTCTGTCACATCAATATCATCTGGCTCAATCTCAGGTGCGGCGCACTTGCTCATCGCCATGAGAGGCTGAATGCAGTCTTCGACCTCATAGCTCGTTCTGGAATACACATTGAGTTCGCCCCAGTTGTAGTCGATGTTGAGCAACTGCACAAGCGTACTGCCTGATGCTTTGCAAAGAATCTCCGCCTTCGTTTTGGCATTCTCCGTCGCGCTGATCAGCAGCTCTTCGCTGACTCTTGCCGGGTTTTTCACGGTAAATGCAATGCTGAGTTCCGGTTGCGCCCCGCATTCTGCAATCGCAGAAATAACCTGTGCAAGCTGCTTGCTGTCGAAGTCAAAGGCAAGTTTCAGGCGATAGCTGCAAGCATATCCTGCAAACTCCCGCTTGTAATTTCCTTGCCGATCCTTGACGTTCTCGTACCTTGTCTGAACATCAAAGCTCGTGGTTTTCAAGTCTTCCTTGTGATACCCAACGCGGACTGCGGCACCTTGCATTTTTTCAATCCTCTCGGCAGCTTCCGACATTGCGCAGTCATAGGTTTCAGATAAGGCTTCAATATTCAAGGTGAGGATGATGTAATCCGGTCTTGCAGAGACATTGCCTGTTCCTTTTACGGTGATCGTTCTCATTGCTTTCTCCCGTCCTTTCTGGAATTGAAGTCCTCATCAATACGCTTTTTCCAATTCGTACCCAGAGGTACGCTGCAACGGACCGCGGAAATCGCCTCACTCAGCACCTCATAGTTGAGCTGCGTTCCCTCGTGGTCAGAGTGGTAATTGACGGCCCGGTCAGCTCCAATTCCGAAGTGCTTTGCCGTTTCAACTGCGTCAATATTTGCGCCGAGGAACAGAAACTCCCAGCCGTACTTTTCCTTCTGCCGCTCGATCATTTTCTTAACTGTCTCGCTGTCATAACGGCGGCTTGCATTCTCCATGCCGTCCGTTGTGATGACGAACAGCGTATGTTCAGGGACATCCTCATTTCTTGCGTACTTGTGGACATTCCCAATGTGATGAATTGCTCCGCCGATAGCATCCAGAAGAGCCGTGCAGCCGCGAACGGAATAGTCCCTGTCGGTCATCGGCTCGACCCTCTGAACCGGTACACGGTCATGAATAACCTCGCTCACGTTGTCAAAGAGGACGGTAGAGATCAATGCCTCACCATTCTCTTTTTTCTGCTTTTCAATCATGGAGTTGAAGCCTCCGATGGTGTCTGCTTCCAGCCCGCTCATAGAGCCGCTGCGATCAAGGATAAATACAATCTCCGTCAAGTTCTTTCTCATGTTCAGTACCTCCGTATATAAAAAATATGACTGCTTGGTGTTTCACCTTACAGTCATATTGTACTTCGGTATTCACTTCATTTGGTCGCATGGCAAGCGACATTATTCTAAGGACAAGAACAGCTCTCCGTCAATGCTTAGGATGTCATCCATCGGAATCTTCGTGCCGTCCTGCATGGTAATCAGGCGCTCAAAGTCATCAACCTTTATGACTGCGCCGGTTGCAGTTACATACGCACCGCCAGCTTTGCGCTCATCAGGTTTGAAGTAGGTTATTTCAACCTCCGGCTCTTCATCAAGGGCATCCATGAGAAGCTGATACCTCATGTTCAAAGCGGTCAAGGCTCCCTCATCAAGCTCAATCCTTTCGTCGGTCAGACGTCCGGTTTCCTTGATTGCAGAATCATAGCCGGTGAGGGCGGCAAAGGGCGCAAACTGCGCTGCACGATCTGACATCGGCATTTGTGGTCGCGTTTTGGAAACGTGGTGAGGAAGTCCCATGATCTCGTCGTATTTTCCGTTCACGCCTTATGCCCTCCAATCTGCGCATTGCGGTCTTTAGCGGTTGCACCTTCTTCAAGATTCATCGCCTTGAGGATGGCGTTCTTCCCGTATTTCTTCTTGATCGCAAGCGTGGCGGCTTGTATCTTCCGCTCACGCTCCAAGGCGGCATTCTCAGCTTTCTGTTTTTCCTCTTCGGCGGCATAGTCGGTGAAGAGGTCGAGCTGGACAGCGCCGTCGTTTTTCTTCGGGGCATCCGCTTCCGGGAGGACATGATTTGCCACAACATACATACGGCGGACGAGCAGATTCTTGTCCACGATCCGGTCAAAGAGTTCTGACACGGCACACATTATTTTTCGGGTAGAGGATGTGTGACCGTCGAGGTTAATAGAGCCGTGCGCCTGTTTCGGAATCTGCCTCCCATAATGATCTGTCTCAACCGCGCCGTGATACTTTGCCCGTCGTGCCGGATCGGTCAGGTTCTCAATGTCATAGCCGACGGTGAGAACCATCTGATCGGTGACAAGCCCCTTGTCCACCAAGTCCAGCACAAGCAAGTCCGTCATTTCCCGCACAACCAGCTTCGCCTTCTGCGGCTCATAGGGACAGTGCAATACCTGACCGGAGCTGAGGCTGTTGGAGCTGGGACGGTATGCCTTGATTGCCTCAATGGTCGTAGGCTCCCAGCCCCACGCATGGTCGATGAGCAACTCCGCATTCTTGCCGAACAGCTTGTAAAGCAAGTCCTCGTTCCGCTCTGAACAGAGGGCAACATCGCCCATCGTAAACATCCCATTTTGCTCAAGTTTCTTGGCAATGCCCCGACCCACGCGCCAGAAGTCCGTGAGAGGCTGATGAGACCAAAGCTCACGTCGGAACTTCATCTCATCCAGCTCTGCAATGCGGACGCCGTTCTTATCGGCGGGGATG